>Ga0208980_10001070_pt1 | contig 16365 bp, 18 predicted proteins | sample WetSurMetagenome_3_FD_187993 | JGI IMG/M metagenome (GOLD analysis project Ga0208980, IMG submission 187993) | Wetland microbial communities from Twitchell Island in the Sacramento Delta, sample from surface sediment Aug2011 Site A1 Bulk (version 2) | ecosystem: Environmental > Aquatic > Marine... | reverse complement strand
GAGGCGCATCCCCCATGGGCTGGTGATCTACCACTCGGGGCAGTGCCCCTATCATGCCATGTTCGTCACCTCCTTGTTGAACGCTGCCAGCGGGATGGGGATCCAGGCGCACTCGGTGGAATTAAAAACCAGTTGGGAGGCACGCAGCTCCTCACCATCTGCGTACGGGGTTTTTGGTGTAGTCTACGATGGACGCTTGCTATCTTACCGCCCCATGGGTGGAAAAACCTTGCGCGAGAGTTTGGAGAGAGAAGATGAATAAATACTACACTAAGGTACCACCCGAGCAGGTGGAGCAATTCATGCGCTTCAGGCAGGATCACCCACTTCAGGCGTCCACATTAAACGGGATCACCTGGGAATATTTCACCTCTGGAAATCCAGAAGGTAAACCTTTATTGCTCATGCCTGGAGCGCTCGGCACTGCTGAATCAGGCTGGCGCACGATTTCCATGCTTGAGCAAGGGAAATTCCACCTGATCTGTGTAAATTATCCTGTGGAAATTGACAGCATGAGTGCTCTGGCGGATGGGATTAAAGGTGTGCTGGATCACGAAGGGATTCAAAGCGTGTATTTGGTAGGTGGATCGTACGGGGGCATGCTGGCGCAGGTATTCACGCACCGCCATCCCGATATGGTGTCCAGGCTGGTCCTCTCCCACACCTATCCACCCGTGAGCAAGCGTGCCAGGAGTGTGGAGCCCGCATTACGCATGTTCAGGGTTTTGCCCATGTTTATTGTAAAGAAGATGTTGCGCGACAGGATGATTGGCATCCTGCCTGCCAAACCTTCACCCGAGCTATTGCTGGTCGCTGCTCAGATCCGTGAGACGGTGGACACCCGTCTGACACGCCAGGCCGCACTGAGCACATTTATGCGCATGATGGATTTTGATCAGCAAGTCTTTTCCCCATCAGACCTGGTGGATTGGCAGGGTAAGACGCTGATCATGCTGGCTGAAGATGACCCCACCACACCCGAGCCATTACGCCAGAGTTTGCTTGATCTGTATCCGGGTGCCAGACTGCACCTGTTCAAGGGTAGCGGTCATGCCACTTCCATACTGGAATCGGAAGAATATATCCGGGTGATCAGGGAATTTTTAGAAGAGTAAACAAATCGAATTGATCATCACATAGCGAGATACGAATGACATTGATATCCGGCTTTACTGGCACGATAATCTGTCATGTCTTTCCTCAAGCTATGCAAATGGTATCGATAATGGGAGCGTGGTGAAATGCCAGCCAAGAAACGAAACCCATTCAAACTAAAGGATTTTAGAGGGGTAAACCCAGAGCATATTGTCAGGCTTGAGAAAGCCGGGATAAAAAACACCGGGCAGCTGATCTCTGCAGGGCAAACCGCAGAGAAAAGACAGCGATTGGCAACCCAGGCCAGCATCCCGGTGGAAGTGGTGCTCGAGCTGGTGAAGCTCTCCGACCTGGCCCGCCTGCCGGGTGTGAAGGGTATCCGTGCCCGCCTTTATTACGCCGCCGGAGTGGATACGGTTGAAAAATTGGCCAGCTTTGAACCACCAGCACTGCTCAGGCTGACTGCTGAGTTCGTACAACGGACCGGTTTTGAAGGCAGCCCGCCCCTCCCTAAGGAAGTAAGCTCCACAATCACCAATGCCAAAGCGCTACCGCAGCTGGTGGCATGGTGAAATCTTTCCATTCCACCAGCACACGAGGTATAGCCTCCGAAGCGGTTGGCTATTGAACCACGCCTGAAGGCGCAATTCCGTCTTATCCTGGAATCTCAGCTTGTCAGCCGTTGCGATGGAGGCCTGGTTGTTTTTCGCTCAATTCTACTGGCTGCGATAACCTTGTTGCTCCATCTCGTGGTTGCGATGGCTGCAGGTCAATGTCATATAACCCAAATGCATGCGGTAAGCGGGTCTTTGGCACTAATCCCAAATCCCTAATCACCTAATAACTAATCCCAAATCCCTAATTCCTTATCCCTAATTGCCTTCCGTTGCAACATTGCCTGTATCTCCAAATCAGGCTATGATTAAGTTATGGATGGTAACACCTATGAATGTCCCAACTGCAGCGCCACCATCTACCCTGAGATGACGCGTTGTCCTCAATGTGGTCATAATATGTATCCTGAGGACGATACTACGGTCGATGAAGCAGCAATGACGATCGGTTGGGGAAAAATCATGGGGGTTGTGCTGATTGGATGGCTCATATCATCTGGTATTGCTACTATAATAAACTTTATTGTCGCCGAGTTCGTTTCCCCGCCTTTTCTTCCCAATCTTGCTATCTTTTTTCTTGTCCTGGCCGGCCCATTCGGGTCCTTGGTAGGGGGCTATGTGTGTGCCGGCTTGGCCAGGCAGAATGTAAAATTTCTGGGTGGTTTAGTAGGTGTTTTATCCCTGCCGATATCTGTTTTGCTGGCTACTCATTGGGTGCGGGTTAAATTAGCCATATTTCTCAACCCATGGCTTTGGGGAGTGGGGCTGTTGATCATCCTGGCTGGGATTTGTGGCGGTTGGCTTTACGAAAAATACTCTCAAAGAGGTGATTGGCAGGAAAAATGGAGGGTGCGAGGCTGGGAGGACCTCCTTTATCAAGACCTGCTGCGTAAAGTCCGATTTAATGGTTCAGCGGCTGACCGATTAGTTGAGTATGAACGCAAGTTGGATCCGCAAGCCAGCCGACTCAAGTTACTTCAGAATGCAATCGAGCGATGGGAAAAAGATAACCGTTGGTAAGCCTGGAATTGAAACACAAGCTTAGAAAAGATTGCACCGCATAACTGAATGTTTTTTTACCCCCTGGAGCAGGTCGCCAATTGAATATTAAGAGCATACACTCTGAGCGATGAACCAAATTGACCGCTAGGGTAATTACTCACTATTCTACTCTGCTTATTTCTTTTTAGCTCTAACCACATTGGGAAATTTTTTATTCGTGTATTCGTGTATTTACATTCGTGGACGGTTCTACGAATTAATATATAAAAATGATCGTAACCTGAATAACGACCATGTGATTTATCAAGCTAAGTCAAATCGTATATCGTCTTATCAGACACGTTCGATAGGGGCTTACACACTGAGTAATTGACCGCTAGGTCTAGATCATTGGGTTCGCTCTAATAGGATCAATTCTGACGGTTTCGTCAGGTTATACACCAGCCATGCGATATCCACAACTCCGCCTAACAGGATAATCAGGAGCAGGTTGGATTTGCCAACAAATTCGACGATACCTTGCAAGATGGTAACAAAAATATTGAAAAAGCCAAGCTCTGATGCGCTTAATCCACTCAGCATGGGGAGGCCAGCGTACAAAACCCAGATGAGAAAGATCAGGAATAACAGGATTGCCAGGGGAGGGACAATTTTATCCTGAAGTCTGAATGTTTGCATAGATTGTTGGAAACCAGTACCAGGTTTATGCTTAATAGCCGCAATGACTTCATCACGCACCTGTGGGTTTGAAAATTTGAGCTTGTGGGTGGATGATTTTTCACCCTTCTTACCGTAGTCAATGGTTATATCCGATTTCTTGGAGTTTGCAGTAATTCGATGGATGCTTTCCAAAGTGATAACCCCGGCATTTTCACCCAACAGGTCTCGCATCATTTTATTTTCAGCAAACAGACCAAGGATATGGGGGATGTCAGATTCCTTAGGGCTGGCATATACGATCGAATGGTTACTGAGCATTACCAGGCGATCCTTTTTTACCCCGGGGTTATCCCATAATTGGTGGTCGGAGCTGATAGGTTCTTCAAGTTTTTCAGGAGAAATGAAGGCTTCCAGCCCAAGTTCTGGTTCAGCGCTGACCGTATAGTCATCCGGTATGCCGGGCTGCTCTTCAGGTAATGGCTCCACCTCTGTTCCCACCAGCTCATCCAGCCAAATATCTTCTTCATTGCCTTGAAGCTGCTGGGCTGGTTTTGTGGGCTTGTCTGCCGGATTATCATTGAGCCAGCCTAATTCAGTATCTGCTAGGGGTTGGGAAGCAACATCTGGATTGCTGAATCCATTGAATAGTTGATCTATGGTTTTGTCTGGCTCATCAGAATCATGTGCCCAATCAAAAGTAGGTGGGCTGTCAGGGGATTGAACTGGTTGCTCTTCGGATAATTCTGAGTAAGTGAGGTCACCCAAGGCAAGATATTGTCCCTGGTCACTACCCCATGTGAAGGGAGGGGTAAAGGGAGGCGTTCTATCAAGCCTGGGCGGATTGATAGGCTTATCCCTCTCACCACGGGTAACTGGTTCGAGTGGGGATGTGTTGAGTCTGGTCAATGCCGTACTGGCATCGATGTTATTCGGGTTGATTGCCAGCACCCTTTCGAGACAATTACGTCGTAACCTCAAATCGTCCACTACATCTGCCATCAACATCCAGGCGGTTTCATTATAGGGGTCTTGAATTAAGGCTTGAGATAGCAGCTGCTTGGCCAAGGCGATATCCCCGCTCTGCTCAGCATTCAAGGCTTCTTGAACTAAATCAGACATACCACACTCCTATGGTCAATGTTGTTATTATAATCTATGTGTAAACAGCGGTCAGGTTGGCCTGTTTTGACCAGTAATGCTTCAGGGAAAGATCTGAAAAACCTGTCGAGTATAATCAGCATGTTTAGCGGAGGAAATCAACCATGGATCAATCATTAACATTACGCTACACTCCCACCGTGAAGGATTATGCAACCGTGTTACGTTTGTTTAATTTGCGCCGTACAAGTATGAAGGTCAGTCTGGTTTTCCTCGCCTTAGCATTTGGATTGATTCTTTTTGCAATTCTTACCAAGGGATCCCCATTGACTGCCCTTGAGCTGATCTGGCTGCTCTTTCCGCCTTTATTTGTGATATTTACTTTCTACCTTCAACCTGTTCGAATCGCCCAGAAAGCTGTTCAGAACGAGCAACTTGTTGCAGAAGCTACATGGGAGCTGAGTGGTGCGGGTGTGCAAATATTGAGCCGCTATGGTTCGACGAGTCTGGGTTGGGAAACCCTTAAAAAGCTGGTTCAAACCAGAGACTATTACCTGTTACTCAGTAAAGAGAATAAAAATTCCTTTCGCTTTCTTCCCCGCCGCGCATTCACTTCCCCGCAAGACGAGCAGCTCTTTCTTCAAATGGTTAACCAAAACATCCCAAAGGCATAACGAAACGCGATGCAGATGGAACTCATTCAACCATGTCAGGTCAAATCACTCTAAGCTCGCTTGCCGACCGGGCAGGTTATGCTGCTCACTTTATGGACCCCACCTTGTGGAAACCATATGTGTGGCAGGTATGTGCGACGCACGGTTTCATCGGCATGCAAATTGATCCAGGTGTGCCAGGAACTTTTCCAACATTCATCGTTGACGCAATTGAGAACAATTCTCCGCAATCCAGTAAGATGCTCGTGGTTAAATTCTTTGGACCTCTTTTCGATGGAAGTGGCTCTTTTAATGTCGAACGGGATATCGGGCGATGGCTTGAAACGCAATCTTTGCCGATCTTGTCCCCTAAAATTCTGGCCGAAGGACGACTGGATACGGATTGGCAGTACCTGATCTTTGAGCATATTGCCGGGTTGAGTATCGCTCAGGCCAGGGAGACCCTCTCGATGAACGATTGGCTATCAATTGCCTGTGAGATGGGGGAATATATGCATTGTTTACATGCACAAACTAGCCATCACCAATCCGAGCTTCCCCGTTCAGTTAAACCTTGTCTGGAAAATTTCACCAACTTTATTACCCAACAAAGGCTCCACTGTCATGCTCATCACCAGAAATGGAATGATCTGCCTGCTCAGCTGCTCGATCAAATCGAGAATTTTATCTTGCCGGTGGAGCAGTTGATTGACTTTTCCGCTCCCCCACACTTGATCCATGCAGACCTGACGCTGGACCACTTGCTTGGAGCCACGAAGAGCGGTATGTGGAAATCACTCGCTATCATCGACTGGGGCGATACCATGACCGGAAACATCCTTTATGAGCTCGTGGCCTTGCATTTGGACCTGTTTCAATCCGCTAAGCAGCTCCTGAAAGTTTGCCTGCAGGCGTATGGGTTGCCAGAGTTTTATCAGCGTGATTTTCCGCAGAAAGCCCTTAGCATGGTGTTATTACACCAATTTCCGATGCCAGCCCGGGTTTATGCTTCATATCGTGATGTGAAATCACTGCAAGAATTGGCCGGATGTTTGTTTGCCGTGTAAGGTGGAAACCAAAAAAGGTAATCAAAGTCGTAAAGTATCCGAAAGAACCCCCTCCAGTGGATCACAAGCTTCGTAAGATCACTAGTAGATATGGTTATTACCTGACCCTCTTGCGGGGATGCCTTTCTTGGTTTATTATTTCCCTAGGTTTTCCTGTTTCCAATCCATGGTTTCAAGGTTGTTAATGGTCAATGATGATGAATCGCCCTACTTTACCTATACGAGCTATCGGAACGCCCAGGCTGGGAGATAAGGTTGCCTTTACTCGCACCCTCACCGAAGCTGATGTCGCCTTGTTCATCGGCACCACCTGGGATGTAAATCCATTGCATACGGATGATGTCTATTGTAAAGCTACCCCATTTAAAAAACGCATTGTCCCGGGCTTGCTCACTGCCAGCATGCTGACCCATCTGGGTGGGCTGTGGGCATTCCTGGCTACTGAGATGGATATTCATTTCCTGGCTCCAGTATATATTGGTGAAAGCATTACCGCTGAAGGCGAGGTGGCAGAGATTGATTTACAGACTGGTGCTGTGCTTCTCCGCTGTAAATGCACCAACCAGGCAGGGTTGGAAGTCTTACGGGCGGATGTGCGCGGGTTCCCGGGGAAATTTGAGTGAAAGCCACTCGTTTTGTGCTTTTCTTGCTGCCTTTTCTGATCGTCGCCTGTGCCTCGGCTAGATCAGTTCAGATTCCTGTAGCCGAGTTACCAGATCCGTCGATTTACGCCCTGAGCATCCCAGAACTACCTCAGGTTGGATTTCCATGGCGGCAAACGTACAACCAGTCCACTACCGAAGCGGGATATAAGTGGGCTTATGAGGCTTATCAGGCTTACCAACCAGGCAGCCTGGGCGTGGATCTGGAGACTGCTTTTGCCATTAACAATGATGTGGTCCTATATGAAACGGATGTCAGCCGGCAGGATCTGCCTCAGCCTCCTCAATCTATAGGAGAAATTGAAGACATTTCCTGGATTACCGTTGCTCAAACCCAAAAGCTGGGTGATAAATCACAAATATGGAAAGCCGCCATTGGTGACTTGCTGACGCCGGTCTGGTGGCTTGAATTTTACCAGGGACATGCCTACGTGCGTATCTCACTGCTCGGTTTTCCAGATCAAATTGCTCCTGCTTACCTGTATCGCTTGGGAGATATTGTTGCTTCACGTCTGCCTCGCTCAGCGGATGCATTGCGATCCGATATAGCCACCCAGGTCGCCACCCAGCCCTCTCCCACCTCTCTTCCTGCTTCCAATCCAGGTGCCATCCCCTCTACGCAAGTTGTTCCAGCGGGCACGCCTCAGACCACCCTTATTCCGCTCAACTACACGGCCCCAGCCGGCAATACCGGGATGGTTACATTTATCGATGAAACTGGAAGCCAGCTGACCGATGGGATTAAAGGCACCGATGATATCCTGGCGGACCAGGGTTCCGGGACTGCTTATGAGTGGGTAGGATGGACTGAGCTCACCGAGCCTGTCACTTTGACGTTTACGTTTGAGGGCGATTACAGGATCGCTTCCGTCGAGATAGGACTGTATCACCGGGATGGGCTGGGTGTATTCGTGCCGGCTGTAGTGACCATTAATGGGGTGGATTATACGCTTTCTGCAGAGGATGTACCCAACAACCAGCGTAAGGATGTGGTTTTCAACGGACCATTCAACGGGCCTGAGGTGCAGGTTGTCTTGCAACATCGAGGGCGCGGCTGGATCATGGTTGACGAGGTGCACTTCACGCCTGAAGAATGAAAACCGCGTATATTCCTGCAGGTAGATAATTCAATTTACCAGCAAGCAAAAACTTGGGTTGCGAAATTGTTCAGGCAAGGCAAGATTAAAGCTCTCGCCACCAGACGGTGGCAGTCAGATTCGATGCCAAATTCAAGTAAAGGCCTATCGTAAAATATGGTGCGAACCTTTCGGTAAAGAAGATCACCAGAGGCTGATTGGTGCTGACATGAGCCTCGATGATCTTGGTACCTGAGCCGGACGTATTATCATAAAATGTTGCCAGGGCAGCCGTGCTACTGCAGGTAATCACAAAACCAACCATCTGACCCCTGCCGGTACGAAGAAGAGTGCTGGAACTGGCAACCTGAATCTTGTCTGCCATTTAATACACCCGATCAAACTTATCTGCTGCGACATTTGGAGTGATGCGACTATCAGCGAGACGCTGCAATGCACGCAGGGAAAGCTCCTTGTAACTATCCTCTGCCTTTTTAACCATATCGGTGAGCTGTAGAATTGTTGATGTGTGAGCTGTGGGAGTGATCATATAAGCGCTCAGCCTTTCACGGTAAGCTTTAGCAACCACATAAGCTACGACGATATTCTCATACACATCTGGCACAGTCCAGGTGGTAGAACTATCATCCACAATGGTAGTACTATGATTGGCAAGATACTGCATCTTGATGTGAGCTGAAGCGGCAACACCACCTGACACCCAGATGAACCAACCTGTGCCGGTCGAATAATCATGATCTATGTCGTAGAAATTGGTGACTGACCAGAAATCTTCATCCAGGCGATTTTTCCTTGACAAATAGGTTGGTGGTTGTTGGCTGATGGGATATTCGACAGTGATCACCTCCCTGAAATCGGAGGGTGCTGCATAGGAATAAACGACACTGCCACCATTGGTATGATCATCGAGCATGGGGCGCAAGATGGGGAAATTCGACACTGCCTCTTGAACCCATGGCCAGATAACATTCGTACGCGACCAGGTGGCTGCTGTTGGGTCACCTAAAGCGATCAAACAATCGGAAAGTACTTTCGTCCAGGTAAAGGCCATAAGGAGCTCCTAGCAATTAGCGATTAGTAATTAGTGATTAGTTATTAGTAAAATAAAAATTGCTCCGGCAAAAAGCGCCTCGTAAAGACAAAATAATCATGGAATTAATTCCCAGGCATTACGATTGTCAGTAATAAAATGCAGGACGGCCTCATGCGATTCTATCCACGTGGCGGTTAACCCGCCAAAGATGCCCATGCGCAGTTTATTTGCAGCGTTGTACTTGAAAGTTGAGAGCGGTCCATATTCGGTAGTGGTGGTTGTGGAAGTGATATTTGCCACTGGTACGTTGAAAATCTCTGCCAGCTTGTTCCTGAACCAGAGCACGCTGATGTTATCAGCATCGAACACGGCCTCGAAGATGACTGCATCACTATCCAACCGCACACGCCAATGATTGCGTTTCTTTGGGGATGGATCACCATTCCGCAAACCCCACAGACGGAGTGCTTCCACCAATGTTTGCTTTTGTTGGCTGGTAAGACCAAGATTTTCGATATAAAAATAACCTTGCCACTCTGCCATAGTAAACTCCTAAGACAATGCCAACAATTCTGTCGCGGATAATACCCTGTCCCACAGGGCTGCATGAGCAAGCCAACCCTTGTGTGGATACGTTGGGGTGAGATATTGAACTCCGATACTGGCATGATCCAAATTGCCAGCTGCCCAGGTGCCCAATCCTGTTATGGTGCCACCTATCTGCGCACCATCCAGATAAGCCCTCATTTGGTCAGCAGATAAATTCCACGTCATGGCCATGAAATGCCAACTGGTATCTGCATGGGCAATATCTGTTATCGAAGTATCGACACCATTCGCCATATAATTCCAATAAAGCATATTATTAACGTCTCTTTTTAAAAGCTGGATCTTATTTAGAGCACTGGCACGGTCGAAGCGAATGAACCAATGATAGACTCCATCTGTCCAAAGAGACATGTCGTTCATTTTGTACCAGCACGCAATCGTTCCCAGCTGGCCATTATAGGTAGTATCTAACGCAGCAGACATGATGTTGACGTAATCGTTGACGCCATCGAAGTAAGGTGCCAGAAATGGTGTTTTTGGGCCGGCAGTGTTAGCAAGGTCCACGCCGGTGTAGGTGCCATTGGATGCTATTCCCAGATTTCCCCTGTTGATGGCAGCTGTGCCATTGGCTTCATTCAAAGGAAAGTAAAGAAGTGGCTGAGTGGCAATGAACTTGCTGGTATAAAGCCCACCTTTGGACCGGATGACGGCAATACTCATGGTGTCATCCAGCGCACATGGACCACAACACAATTGGTTAGTGCATCTGCCTGGGCAATATTAATGGTGAGAGCACCATTCAACGGGATAAGGTCATATAAGCCCGTGGCAGCTCCTGCTGGGTCACAGGTTGCTTTACGGGGAGCCTGCCAGGCGTCGGTGTTGCTGTTACTGACCACGAGCACATTTCCAAACACCGCATCACTGATGGTGACGTCAGCAGTATTTGGACAGCTGCCGTGATAGTCGATATACACATCCAGCAAGAAGCCATTGATGGGGATGGTGGTTCCAGATCCAACTGCTGAGCCGGCTGAGCCAGTGGTGGTAATGGCAATACGACTTACCGCAATTTCGGACATATGAAACTCCTGGCTATTAGCAATTAGCTATTAGCAATTAGAAAAAATTAAGGGCGGGCAGATAGATCCCGCCCCGAAAAATCTACTCATCGGCGGTGATGGTCTTTGGAGCTGCATCACCTTCGAAATGGACAACCCAGCACACTGACGAGTGTGCAGTGTTACCCGTATAGCTGATCACAGTATAGGCACGATCATTGCCCATACGCTCGAGGATCTGTTCAAGTGAGGGTGATTCACGAACCGCCCCTACAGGGTGGCTGCTTGGACCTCGTGGTTTGGGTTTCACCATGGCTGTGGGTGAAGGGCGGATACCATCCGCCCTTACGAGTTTCTTTGCCATGAGATTTACCCCTCCGTAAAGGTCAGTACCAAAGTGAAGTCTGCAGCTGCGGTTCCACCAGCACCATCATAGTCAAGGGTGGCCTTGATGATGGTGCCGGCTGCGATGTGGGGATTGTTACTACCCACAAACTCACTGGGATCGTCCACACAGCCAGGGGTATAGCTATCACCAATATCCTTATCCTTGACGTAGGCTTCAGCATCTGAGTTGTTACCCACATCGAGAATGCCGCTATTGGAGTTGGACCCCACTGCACTCACATGAACGAGCTGAGCATCGAAGGGCAGGGTGAAGCAAAAAACATGATTAGCAGCCAGGGTGCCGGCTGTGTGATATGTGTAAGTTACTCGAGTTCCTTGCATTATTAATCTCCTTAGTCAATGAGCTAAAGTCAATGGGCAAAAGCCCGTTGTTATGATGGTTTATCCTTCTGCCTGGCTGGGGGAGGCGCCAGCCAGGCTTTTCAAAGGAGGCCCTAATCAATGATTGGGCACTGATTAGGTAACATTCCGTTTACCAATTCCCCGCCAGGTAGCCACACCATAAGCGAAGTAGTCACGCACCTTGATGGGAAGCGTGTCGTTGGTAAACAGCAACCCGCTGGTGGGATCAGTTACAGAGTAAAGTTGCGGTGCTGGATGTGATGTTCCACCCGGGTTATCGGCATAAGCCATGCAGATGACTGGAGCGATGCGTGGATCTACGATGTAGGCCCAATCGTTGGTATCTGTCCAATCGGGAACACACACGGGAACAGGGCGAGTATCACCAGGGCGATCTACGGCGTAGATGTGGGTGTCATTGTTGGGTGTGCCCGGGTAGCCACCAGGACCAGATCCGTAACCAAAAGCAATTAGCGCCGTGTCGTATAAATCGACTGGCACCAGGGCATACTTAGGCCAAAGAACCTGTCGCTTGGAGGATCCCAGCTCTGCCATCTTGGCGCACTCTAACCGAGCTGCAGCCCAGGCTGCAATGCTAAAGGCTGTGGTCTGGACGTTGGATCCATGGTTGGCATGGAAGAGCACCGTGCTATCCTGTGCCAACGTTGGACCCGTGCCAGAGGCTGTGGTGAACAGGGCGGCAATGTAGGCTGACCTGGTACGGATAGCTGCGATGGTGAGCGCCCTGGCAATGGCCTGCAGCTCGTCGATCTTGGAATTGCGGATCATCTTGTCGGTGATACCCACGTATCCACCGTACTTATAAAATGCAGAAGTTTCCTTCGTGTCTGATACGGTGAGCTCTGTGTAAGCAGCTCCTTCTGCCACCACCGGTAAGTTGGTGAGGCCACCCAGTTGCAACCACTGCATGTCTTGCAGTGATCCATCTGTGGCCTGAACGGCGGTGATGAGCTCATACCAACGGTAGGCGGTGAGATTGGAATACAGGTCCAACACCACCTTATTCATGGCATTGACGGCTAGGTCAGCCAGGGTGGTTGTGGTTGCAGCTGCGAAAGCCACATGACTTGGGTCGAACTTGCCGTGGAACTCTACATCACCAGTGACAGCACGATATAGAGCATCAGCCCGACGAAGATCAGGAGGAGGCAACCTGGCCCCAGGAGCACCGAACAACCAATCAAAGTATCCTTGAAACTGCTCCAGGGCAGCCGGCCCCATGCTCACTTGCTGGCCTCTGGGTGGTTGACCTCCAATCTGGACGATACCATCTTCGAAGAGTTTGGAGACCCGATCGAATTTGGTATTTAAATCGGATAAGTACTTTTGAAAATCTTGTTCTTCCATTGCTTGGTTTTCTCCTTTATTGGATTTGCGCGAGGCTATAGCCTCTCGCCAATTTTCTGAATAAGGTTCTTTAGCCTCTTGTTCGTAGAACCGGCAAGGGGCTTTAGTCTCTTGTTTGTATAACCGGCAAGTGTCTTTAGCCTCTTGTTCGTAGAACCGGCAAGGGGCTTTTGCCTCTTGTTCGTATCCCCGGCAAGGGGCTTTTGCCTCTTGTTCGTATCCCCGGCAAGGGGCTTCAGCCCCTTGTTGTGATATTACAGGTCCTTCTTGAATAAATTCATAATCAACCGGTAATGAATTTGAAAGGCCATCAGGATTGTGAGTGGAGCGATAAACCTGCTCAACCCCTACGGTTTGGAAAAGACCCTCAGGGTTGAGTGCCGGTTCATCCACCAGGTCGGCAGCGTAGAACGAAGTGATGCGAGCTACAGGGAATTTTCCTATGGCGTTGGCGGGTTTCCCGCCAGTTGCCGGCAATTCCTGTCCATCATTGGTAGGCCAGACTCGATCCAGGTCCACGACTACGCTAACCCCAAATGCGGTTGGATCTTCGCTCGCCAGGGCGAGCACGTACTCAGCCAGGTTGCCAGCTGGTGAGCCGTGAGCGGAGGGGCTGATATAGAGGTCACCATAAAGTTTGTCAGATGCCACACGGAAATTTTTGACCCGTCCAAGGTACTTACCAAGGCCATCATGGAACCAGTCGGGATGGGTGAAGCGTGACTTGATGCCATTCGCCTTCGAAGATCCCAGCTGTTGCAGCTGATCAAGGCTTTTATCATCGAACATCAGGTGGTGACCCTGGGCTTCACCGGTGGTGGCAACTGAGACACCGAAGATAACGGATCCATCAATGGTGCCGGCTAAGGGGATGGAATTCGTCCTAAACTTTTCACTCATGTCATTTCACCTCCTTATCACCAGGAGGCAAGGGACCGCACTCAAATCGTGCAGGTGACTTAAAGTCACCTTGTTTGGTGATCTCGGTACCTTTCACCGTTGATTTGGTTTGGGCAGGGAAGCGATCGTTCACGAAGCTATAGATACCACTGGCACCCAGACCAGCTGCGATGCCAAAGAAAGCCACATCGATGTAAACTTTGGCTGGAGTGTAAATCTCGTACAATTTGTAAACCACCCCAAATGCAATACCCACGATCATGCTGATGATCAACAGTTTATTACCGGTGACACCGAACTTCTTGATCATCTCGACCACTCCCAGGATGATCAATGCCAGTGCGACGGGATTGACGAAGAAATTATTTAGATCCATGATTTACTCCTTTCTAAGAAAAAAATTAACCACAAAGGATAATAGAAAGTACACAAAGATTCACTAAGGTTTTTATAAAAACTATGCTTGTTCTTCTCCTTTATCAGGTACATCTGCTGCTGGTTGCTGCCCTGGAAGCAAGACAGGTTGAATGGGATCGGCTTTTGCTTCACTGACGATCTGATCTAACACCTCATCTTTCTGAGACTCACCGGCGAACTTGAGCATGAGACCAACTGCGATACGATGCAAGGTAGGTGATTTGCCAAGTAAAGTGTTTTGAAGGACAGCAAATGAATTGGCAATCTTCTCGGCACCACCAGCGAGCTGGTCATTATCCCGCAAGGTGACATCCGGTGCTTTGACGGTGAAGAGCTCGGTATAGTCTGATCCGACACCCATGGCAGCCACAGTACCGATCTCAGCTGAACGTAGGTAAGCCTGATATAAAATATCTTTGAGTAACCAGATAAAATACTCTTGTCTTTTAATCAAAAACTTTTCAGGAGGGGCTTGCATGGCTTCGGCTGTGGCAACATTGACCTCACCACCTTCACCACGCCAATGAGGAGGGAAACCGGAGCCGGCGTCGATGAGCTGGCGTATTGCCTTCATGTCATAACCGGTATCAGCACCACGTAAGTTGGGTGTGATCGTTTCCCAGGTCTCGCTTTCGTCTTTGACGACGATCGATCCGCTTTCCGGTGCTGAGCCATACTGCACAGATTTGCTTTCGACCTTATTGGAAGGTACGGTTACCAGGTACAGGAATGCTCTGGCAGCCCAATGCAGCCTGACACGATCTTCCAACATACGACTGTATCTGAGCAACCAGGGGATGATGGTAGTCAGGTCGCTCTCGCCCATCAGGGCTCCCATGGGTTTGTTGACCGCATAATGCAGCATGACCGCCTCCGCCATGCCGGCCTCAGGATGCTCTGGAGAAAGCCAACGTCTGGGTTCAAACTCACCGGCAGGGGCTGCTTCGTAATACACCAGCTCTGTTTCCCAATCGTTGGGAGCAGTCTCGATCTTGATGATCTGATCTTTGGTGACAAAGCGGATATAACTCATGCCGTCTACATTATTTCTGAAGAGCAGCACAAACAAATCACCGCACCGGCTTAGTTCTTCGACCATGGGCGCCAGGCGTAAGTCCATTTTATTTTTGCGATGATTCCAAAATTCATGGATAAATGCATCCATGGTTGCATCGGGTGAAGTGAAGGTGATGCCAGTGCCCACCACGTAATTAACCGTGGTGGCAATGACACGCCAGGCCATGGGGTTCTTGCGCCAGGCAGTCAGTGCATCGGTGTACATTTCCTGGATCTCAGACCAGGAGCGGTCATGCTTGCGCCCGCTGATAGACTGCCAGCCAGGGTCGGTGATGAGGTTGGGGGTGAGGGTGAACTGATTATCCTGAGCCCGATTTATCCCTGCTGATGGGAACGCGCGGCTCGCTGTATCCTTACCAAACAAACGATCTAGGAATGGAAGCTTCATCTGCCAACCTCCCCGTCTCGAGGATTCTTTTTATTGTTCGTAACGATGCTCATATATCGATAACCAGCGATCTCGACAGCCGACCAGCCACGGGTGTGCCTGATCCAAACATCACCTCCTCCAAGCTCTTCAACCTGGACAGTTTCGCCTTTCATCAAATCTCCGACGTCTTTGGCATTCATCGATGGCTCCTGACGAATATTTAGGTGGTCAAAGTGAGAATGCATCTGCAATCCCCCTGTTGGTGGGGTAGGCTCGCAAGGTTTGTAATTTCCAAACCATTCCCGTGCACACACGAGGGAGCCATTGAACCAATTGCCGTCACAGGTCTCATTGCAGCCTGGGCTGAAAAAATAATCGGAAAACTGCCAGATTTTAAATTCCTCCCATCCGACAGGGAGAATAGGCTGATGGCAGGTGGTGTAATTCGCAACAATCAGGTCATGTTGTTTCGCCCAGGCGGGTGTTGGCACGACGAAATCATTCCAATAGCCGGCCGAAGTGTAGATGGCGGGTTTAATGCCAGTAAGTTCTTCGACTTTATCGAGAAAGGATCGTATGTGTGAGACGATCCCCGGGTCCCTGACCTGCTTTTCCACATCAAGGATGTAGCGCTTGTATTTCAATCCGGCGGTATGGATGAAGTGATGCGCTTGAGCAATAGGGTCGTGTGAAGGTTGGTAGTAGTGGTAAGGAGCATGGGGAATGCCCGCTTCCGAACAGCCACGCTGATTATTGAGGAATTGATCATCGACATACCGGATACCATCCGTGCATTTAAAATATGCAAAACCGATGGCGGGGGCAGCAGCCTGCCAGTCGATGGCGCCTTCCCAATGTGAGACGTCGATACCTAATGTTTTCATAGTTATTA
>Ga0208980_10001069_pt1 | contig 16370 bp, 16 predicted proteins | sample WetSurMetagenome_3_FD_187993 | JGI IMG/M metagenome (GOLD analysis project Ga0208980, IMG submission 187993) | Wetland microbial communities from Twitchell Island in the Sacramento Delta, sample from surface sediment Aug2011 Site A1 Bulk (version 2) | ecosystem: Environmental > Aquatic > Marine... | reverse complement strand
GGAGTGTCGACTCATCAAAATCCATGGCAGGACTGATCTTTCCACGGTAATGATCGAACCGGAGACTATATATGCTACCAAAGGTGACTGCGTGGTTTGGTTTAATCGGGTGGCAAAGGATATTATGGTAAAGTTTGATGAAGGTAAAAGATGTGCAGATGTAACGCAAGCGCCAATGGGGTTCAGTTTAAATGAACATAGTTGTTATGTCACGAGTTGGATACCTTTTGCGGGAACCTCAAGTTTACGGTTCATGCAGAAAGGGACCTATAAGTATGTGGTAGAAGCAAAAGGGCAGAAGAACGTAGAAGCGAAAGGGCAGATCATCGTCGAGTAACAAGGCAAAGGAGAAGTTACCATGGCTGACGCCATCAGGATTGCTCCCGAAGAAGTCAGAAAAAAAGTGCATTCCGGAACAGCGCTTTTTGTTTGCGCATATGATGACGAAAAGAAATTTAAACAATTTCACCTTGAGGGAGCAATCCCCTTATCAGAATTTCAATCAAAGCTGCCTTGCTTGAATAAGGATCATGAGATTATTTTTTACTGTGCCTGACCCAAAGAAGCAACCGCTGCTGGTCAAGCAGACAAATACGCAAAAGAAGGATTCAAGAATGTGATGATACTTGATAAAGGCGTCGAAGGATGGAAAAAAGCCGGATACCTGCTTGTAGAATAAAAAGGCGTGTTTAATTTGCAAAATTCTAAACTTGGTTATTATCTTATTAATTATTCCTAAGAGAAGGAATGACTATGAAAAAATACCAATTAATCCTCGTTTTTTGTGTAATTATTGTCTTGTTTTTAAGCTCCCCTATTCTTGCCCAAATGAAATCGAAAGATTTAACCGGCTATCTCTCAGATGTTGCTTGTGCTACAAAAGGAGTAGCTGGAGATGGAGCCAATCTATCAACGCATCCGGAAAAACATACTGTGGCGTGTATGAAAATGCCTGCTTGCATGGCCTCAGGATTTGGAATATTAATAAAAGCTAAGAGCGGAGAATATACTTTCGTCAAATTCGACCAGAAGGGAAATGAGATGGCTAAAAAGCTGCTTGAAGCTACTAAAAAAACCGATAATATGAAAATTAAAGTACAAGGGACGAGAATGATCGAAGTAGCAAACATTACTGCGCTTGAATAACTTTTTGTGCTTCTCTGCCTCCTAAATAATAAAAAGGCTGCTTCAATAAAGAAGCAGCCTTTTTATTAAGATGTCTTTTTCCCCCGCCAATAGTGGGTTGCCAGGATCTATTTTGTGGGCTTTGTTAAAATTGAATATGCCTCTAAGGACTTATTTGAAATGTTTGGGTATAAAAATTATATGAATAGAATAATATAGAGTGAGCATCATGAAAAAGCTTTTCATAATCATAATGGTATTATGTTTAATGAGTTTTTTTGTCTTCTTTGCTTTCCTTTCGCAAGCTGGGGAGAACCTGCCATCTGCTGATGGCGAAAAGTTTTGGACATATATCAGCAAAACAAATCCTTACAAAAGCTGGGGTATGTGGCCAGGTCATGAAAGGATGTATCCGGGTCACAGTCCTCATGGCGCGTATGTTAAACTCTACGCAAATGATATCGCATTGAAAGCAGCTAATAAGGCTGGGAAAGCTATGCCATATGGCGCCATCTTGATTAAGGAGAATTATGATAAAGATAAAAAGACTCTCTCAGTCATTACCCCCATGTATAAAGTAAAGGGATTCAATCCTGATGGGGACAACTGGTTTTGGGCAAAGTATAGTCCTGATGGCACGCCCATGCAGGTGGGAAAAGTGGGAGGTTGCATGAACTGCCACAGTGTGCAGAAATCCAGGGACTGGATTTTTACTGAACCAAAATAACAATCAATGAATTGCCTCATTAAGTGGGGGGCTGTTATGCTTTTACCTCATCCGATAATTCAACTTTCAGCAATCGTGTTGTCTTGTTATGTGTTTTATCTTGGATGCCAACGTTTCCGAATACTTTATCTCAAACAGCAGGCACATTTTCAATGGAAGAGGTATGTAAACCTGGGAACATTGGCATTTTGTATATTGCTGATAGGGATGGCGGGAGGCGTTACCATGGTGCGTATCTATTGGCACAGATTTTTTATGACCGGCATTCATAGCAAAGTCGCGCTGGTAATGATACCGTTTATACTTTTGGGATTCTTTTCCGGTTTCTATATGAATACTTGCAAAAAAAAGCGCACTATTCTCCCGATGATCCATGGAATAAATAATTTCTGCACTTTAATCCTTGCATTAAGCCAGATTATGACTGGTTTGATGGTTTACTATAATTTTGTTTTAACTTATTAAATCGTTGGGGTTTTGCCGAGTAATGCCTTTCTCTTTGCCTTTATAAGAAGCAACTGCCCCGCTCTTCGAAAAACAAAAATCTCTCATGCTGAAGTCCTCACCTATTATGCAGGTTCTACATTTGCTTCTATTATGGCTCAGCCAAAACCGAAAAATACCATAGATTATTACAGCTTGAATATTATCTGTTGACAAACCGAAAATTGCCTTGTATATTTTGCAAAACTAAGCGATAAACTCAGAACTCACATTACAATCTAAAATCCAGCAAGTTTTGAATGAGAAGCCCAGCGGATTTTTTGTTAAGTCCGCTGGGCTTTTTTTATCGTTCGGCAGGAATAAAAACCCACGCATAAGGAGTGAAGATCAAAAAAAACAGCTAAACAAAAACCGATGCACGAAATGGAATGTACCCATGGACCACAATGTCCATACTAATTGTCAGTATAATTTTTTAATGTAAAAAGGAAACGCGTAAAATGAATTTCGAAGTATTTAAACTGCACTCAAAAATAACCGCCGGAGTTAAATCACTCGGCTACACCACGCCAACACCGATCCAGGCGCAATCAATACCACCCATACTGGACGGCAGTGATGTCATTGGCCTCGCTCAAACCGGCACCGGAAAAACCGCCGCATTTGTGCTGCCGATTCTGCAGCGTCTAATGCTGGGAAAGCCCCGAGGCATGGTTCGTGCCCTGATCATCGGGCCTACCCGTGAACTGACCGAGCAAACCCATCAGGCTGTCCGCCGGCTGGGGGGGAAAACAGGCATCCGCAGTGCAAGTATCTATGGCGGCGTGAGCATACAGCCGCAGATCACTACCTTGCGCAAGGGGGTTGAGATTGTTTCAGCCTGCCCTGGTCGTCTGCTGGATCATATCGCGCGGGGGACAATCAATGTATCGCAGACTGAGGTTCTGGTCCTGGACGAAGCCGATCGGATGTTCGACATGGGGTTTCTGCCGGACATCAGAAAAATAGTGAAACATTTACCCAAAAAACGCCAGACGCTGTTGTTTTCCGCGACGATGCCCCCTGATATCAATGTCCTTGCACGTGAGATCCTGCAGGATCCGGTGAGCATTCAAGTAGGGCATACCGCGCCGCCTGCTACGGTCGCACACACCTTCTATCCCGTGGATACCGAGCGTAAAACAACCCTGCTGAAGACCATTCTGGACACTACCGAAACCGGCCCAGTGCTGGTATTTACCCGCACGAAACAGCGCGCCAAGCGTCTTACCGGGCAGCTTGAACAATCAGGATATAAGGCGACCGCGCTGCATGGCGATTTGTCTCAGAACAAACGTCAAACCGCGATGGATGGTTTCCGCCGCGGCCGGTATAAAATTCTGGTGGCAACCGATGTTGCGGCCCGCGGCATCGATGTGTGCGGTATTTCGCACGTGATTAATTATGACATTCCCGAAACCGCGGACGCGTATACCCATCGTGTCGGCCGCACCGGCCGCGCCAGCAAATCGGGAGACGCTTTTACTTTTGTAGCCAACAGGGAGAGGGACCTTGCCCGCTCGATTACCAGGATCCTGGGCGATAATCACAAATACTCTGCCCTGGAAGGGTTTGATAGTCCTCCAGCCGCAGTAATGGGTGGGCGAAGGTCGTTTCGCAGCAGACGGCAGTGGGGGATGCATCGGAGCCATTAGAACACGGTGAGAGGAGATAATCCAAGCGTCTCCGGTCAAGAAAAAATTACAAAAATAGAACCGTTATTAATATCGAGTTAACGAGGGACAGTCTATTATGATAAAGCAAACACTGTCCCTCTTATTTTAACAATTTACTCCCTAGCTCTCAGGGCTTCCTATAAAACCGGCCGGATACATGGAACAGTTACCCAACTCATTTCCCTTACCCGAAAAAATGTATTAACACTCCAATTTTACACTGTAAAACCGCATTATGATTTCACGAACAATAAACCCTCCCTTTAACAAAAAGCGTTTTTCTCTTTGACCCCAGGTAGGCAGGTAAAACCGCGCTTTTGAAAAATTATTCAAACGGAGCTAAAAAAGAAGAAGGGATACCCTTTTTCTTGATTATTTCTAAAGAGAATTTTATAATATTTTCGAGAAGATGCTTTTTACTACTCTTAGAGTGGACTCATACCACGTTGCATTCAAAAACAGATCGAGTCGACGTCGAGGAGTATGACGAGAAGACAACAAAGATATGCAAATGAAGGCGACTTGGTATCAGTTTTCAAAATTTAAATGACGAAGCCTGCAAATCCGTAAGAAGGAGGTTAATCAATGCGCAGCGACCAGATGAAATCCGGATTAGAAAAAGCGCCCCATCGGGCTCTATTTAAAGCCATGGGTTACACTGATGAAGAGATCCGGCGACCGATTATCGGTATTGTCAATTCCGCCAATGAGATCATCCCCGGACACATCCACCTCAACACTATTGTCAAGGCAGTAAAAACCGGAGTTTCCATGGCCGGAGGAACACCAGTAGAGTTTTCCACCATTGGCATTTGCGATGGCATTGCCATGAATCATGAGGGGATGAAGTACTCCCTTCCCAGCCGGGAACTCATCGCTGATTCAGTCGAAGTCATGGCTCGGGCTCACCCTTTTGATGGGCTGGTCATGGTTCCCAACTGTGACAAGATTGTTCCGGGAATGATGATGGCAGCATTACGGCTCAACATCCCGGCGATTGTGATCAGTGGAGGGCCAATGCTTGCAGGCCGTTATCAGGGAAAAGACGTGGACCTAATCACGGTTTTTGAGGGAGTAGGAAAAGTAAAGGCCAACCGTATCTCAAAAGAAGAACTAAAAAGCCTGGAAGAATGCGCGTGCCCAGGATGTGGTTCGTGCGCGGGAATGTTTACCGCAAACTCCATGAACTGTTTGACAGAAGCGTTAGGTCTGGGCCTTCCTGGTAACGGCACCATTCCTGCGGTCCATGCGGCTCGCATTCGCTTGGCGAAAACTACGGGAATGAAGATAATGGACCTGGTCGAAAAGGGAATCCGCCCGCGAGATATTGCCACCATGGAGGCATTTAAAAATGCGCTTACGGTAGATATGGCTTTAGGTTGTTCCACCAATACCATCCTCCATGTGCCGGCCATTGCCCATGAAGCAGGGATTTCTCTCAACCTGGATTTGCTCAACAAGATTAGCAGTAAAACTCCCCATCTCTGCCAGTTAAGCCCGGCTGGCTCACATCACCTTCAGGACCTCAATGAAGCTGGTGGGGTTCCAGCAGTCATGGCAGAGTTAAATAAAAAAGGTCTCATTAACCGAAATGCTCTTACCGTAACCGGGAAAATAGTAAAGGATAATCTTAAAAATGTTAAAGTAAGAGATCATACCGTAATCAGGAAGATTAACAACCCGTATCACCCTCAAGGAGGTATCGCCATTCTCCGCGGCAACCTGGCTCCGGATGGGGCGGTCGTTAAGCAGTCCGCGGTTGCGCCAGAAATGCTGCGCAGTAAAGGGAAAGCCCGGGTCTTTAATGCCGAAGAAGAAGCAGTCAAAGCAATCCTGGGAAGAAAAATTAAACCCGGTGATGTTGTCGTGATCCGTTACGAAGGTCCCAAAGGCGGGCCGGGGATGCGCGAGATGCTTACTCCCACGTCAGCCATAGCCGGTATGGGGTTAGATAAAGACGTGGCCCTTATTACCGACGGCCGGTTCAGCGGGGGTACCCGCGGAGCAGCGATCGGCCATATATCACCAGAGGCAGCAGAAGGCGGTCTTATCGCCCTGGTCAAGGAAGGTGATCTTATCGAGATTGATATCCCGGCAAAAAAGCTCACGCTTCATGTTGATCAAACAACGCTCGATAAACGGAAAGCCTCCTGGAAACCTCCTGCTCTAAAAATTAAAGCAGGATATGCGTCCCGTTACGCGAAGATGGTTACATCCGCCAGTACTGGTGCGGTATTCAAGGAAGAATAAGTGGAAACCATTAAAACGATCCTTGATACGCTCTTTCAAAGACGAAAACTGGACTCCAGACTAAAAGGTTTCCGGGTTTTTGACATCTGGGAAGAGGCGGTGGGAACCCGGATATCACGTCACTCCCAGCCAAAGGGGTTCAAGGACCACATCCTCTGGGTTACGGTGGATAATTCCATCTGGATGCACCAGTTGACATTTTTAGAAGCACAATTAAAAGAAAAGATAAACCAGATGATGGGTTCACCCTTGGTGGAGAAGATTCGTTTCCAAATCGGGGAAATTCATTCTTCCTCCCCGGAAGCTTCGGCAAAGACGAGTTTTCCCGAGTGGCAGGAAGTTGAGTTGGATGAGGCTATGAAAGAAGAAATTGAAAAAGAAGTTTCAGTCTTGAAAGACGAAGAATTAAAAACAAGTTTAAAGAATCTGTTTCGTAAGAGTGTTCAGTTTCTCAATTATAAAGCGAAAGAATAAACTTCCTGTAAGGATTCAGTGTATTTTCCTTCAGCATCGTAAATTACAAGCGGTTCTTTTACCTGAAGCTCAATCCCTCCCCCCTTAACCCCTTCTACTAAAACCATCTTGGCCGGGGTATTAACCCGGGAATGGACACACTGTAAGGTCTTTGGTTCTAAATCACACGCTCTCATTTCGTAAAAGAGGTCAACTAAACGAAATGCAGGATAAATCAAAAAAAGCTTCCCCTGAGTTTTTAACAGAAAATGAGCGACTGTGAGCACTTCCTGGAGGGAGATCGCGATTTCATGACGGGCAATGGATTTTTGCTCCTGGGGGTTTATTCGTCCGGTTGCGCGTTTTCGAAAAGGAGGGTTAGTGAGAATAAAATCGAAAGAGCCTGTTGGATAAAGCGAGGGAAGGTTTTTTAAATCTTCTTTTACAATACTTATAATGCCATCAAAGCCATTGAGCGCGACATTGCGGCGAGCTACCTCAGCCAGTTCTTCCTGAATTTCCACGCCAACAATCTCTTTTGCCTGAGTGGTCGAAGCAAGAATAAGGGGAATAATCCCACAGCCTGTGCCAAGGTCAATCACCCGGTCACCCGATGAAACTTGAGCCAGTCGGCCTAATATAACTGCATCAAGAGAAAACCGGTAGCCATCTTTTTTCTGGACTACCTTGAGCTTTCCCTGAAACATGGTGTCAAGGGTTTCATCGGAAAGGATGCCGGTTGTTTCTAAATTCATAGCGTGCTTGATTCTTTTTTCTGTAATAAGCTCCTAAGGCACGAAGCTTTTTATAGAAAATTATAGGCTTTGAATTGGTGTGAGTCAATACAATTTCAGACACAGAATACTCCTACTCCAAATCATAACAACCTTTTGCGAAGCGAGTTTTGTCGGTAATTATAAACAGATTGATTTAATGCTGACTATTGTCTTAAGAAAAAATATCGTTTTACATATACAATATGAGGAGTAAAATAATCCTTGGAGGTCCAAAATGAAAGAAGAAGTGACAACAATAAAAGTCGAAAAGGTCTTTAAAGTTTGCCCCAATTGCGGGTATAAAAATGGCTTTCATGCCATGTTTGAGAGAATCGGTGAAAGTGCCTCTTTCTCGTGGAAATTGATCTGTCCCAATTGTGAAAAAATCTTTGACATTGGTCTTAAAGTCAAAATCGACCGCACCTTCGCCTGAACTGCTGAAAGGTTGCCTGACGCAGGCATCTTTAACCATCAATATAGCTATGGAAATCGCGACTTCGGTTGGCAAAACTAAAATAAAAAACACCTCACCCGTTTGAAACCGATAAGGTGTTTACTCTTACCCTTTCTTTTAACTTTTTCCTTCCTACGTTCCCATCTCCCAGGAAGCAAGGTACTTTTCCTGTTCTGCAGTTAAAGTGTCAATAGCAATACCCATGCTTTTAAGCTTTAACCGGGCGATTTCCCGATCAATCTCTTTCGGAACCGGATAAACCTGCGCTCTTAACTCCTTTGCGTGTTGGGCGAGATATTCGGAAGCAAGCGCCTGGTTAGCAAAACTCATATCCATGACACTCGCAGGATGTCCTTCTGCAGCGGCTAAGTTTACCAATCGCCCTTCTCCGAGGAGGTTAACCTTTTTCCCGTTCGGGAGGGTATATTCCTCAACATAATCTCGAATCAATCGCTTTTTCTTGGCTATTTTCTGCAGTCCCCCGACCAACTTTCCTTTTTTATCTCTGCGCGCGAGTTCCAGCTCCACGTTGAAATGACCAGAATTACAAATAATGACTCCATCTTTCATTTTTTTAAAATGTTCCTCGCGGATGACGTTGATATCTCCGGTAACCGTGCAAAAAATATCTCCGATCAAAGCCGCCTCAGCAATCGGCATTACCCGATACCCATCCATCACTGCTTCCAATGCTGGCAACGGATCAATTTCAGTGATAATAACATTTGCGCCCATCCCGTGCGCTCGCATGGCGAGACCTTTGCCGCACCATCCGTAGCCGCAGACCACAAAAGCACTACCCGCCACCAGCCGGTTGGTTGACCGGATGATTCCATCGATTGTGCTTTGACCGGTGCCGTAGCGGTTATCAAAAAAGTGCTTGGTATCAGCATCGTTGACCGCAATCAAGGGGAATTTGAGCACGCCTTTATCAGCCATGCTCCGAAGACGAATAACCCCCGTTGTCGTTTCTTCCGTTCCTCCGATAATGTTTTTCGCAAGCTCCTTCCGGGTAGTGTGGACAGTCGAGACTAAATCAGCACCATCATCCATGGTAATAGTCGGTTTTTGGTCTAAAACCGCATTGATATGATCATAGTATGTTTTGTTGTTCTCTCCCTTAATCGCAAACACCGGGATCTGATGATTTTTTACCAGAGCCGCAGCAACATCATCCTGCGTGCTTAAGGGATTAGACGCACAGAGCATCACCTCGGCTCCGCCGGCTTTAAGCGTTTGCGCCAAGCTCGCGGTCTCAGTGGTTATATGAAGGCAGGCGGAGAGCTTTATTCCCCTAAGTGGTTTTTCTTTTTTAAACCGCTGCATAATGAGGTTCAACACCGGCATGTTTTGGTTAGACCATTCAATCCGGAGGCTTCCCTTTTTCGCTAAGCTTAAATCTTTGACGTCATATTTCATGGCATATTCCTTATAGTCCAGCGTCACTTTTAAGTTTTTCAACCATATTCAGAATTTCCCAGGTAAAGTCAGGATCTTTGCGCCCGAAATGTCCGTTGACCGCAGTCTTTTTGTAAATCGGCCGCAGTAAATTAAGGTAATTGATGATCGGCTTGGGCCGTAAATCGAAATGTTTTTTGACTAATTCCGCAATCTGGTCCGGAGGAATCCGGCTGGTGCCGTTGGTATTGATCATCACGGAAACCGGCTGCGCCACGCCAATCACGTAGGCTAACTGCACCTCGCAGGTACGAGCTAAATCAGCGGCGACAATGTTTTTCGCGACATGCCGGGCCATATACGATGCGCTCCGATCAACCTTCGAAGGATCTTTTCCGGAAAAGCATCCCCCACCGTGACTGCCTTGTCCTCCGTACGTATCGCAAATGATCTTTCGGCCAGTAAGCCCGCAATCTCCCATAGGCCCGCCAACCACAAACCTTCCGGTGGCATTAATATAATATTTTATTTCTTTCGAGATTAAATGTGCAGGGATGACCTTTTTTACCACTTCCTCAATAATTGCCTCACGCAACGTATTATACGCAACGTCAGGAGAATGTTGGGCGGCAACAACCACCGTATTAACCGCAACTGGCTTACTTTCCTCATATTCAATGGTGACCTGAGACTTACCGTCAGGACGGAGAAAAGGAAGAATTCCCTGTTTCCGCACCTCAGCTAAACGTTCGGTTATTTTATGCGCGTAGTATATTGGCATGGGCATAAAGTCTTCGGTATCATCACAGGCAAACCCAAACATAAGTCCTTGGTCCCCAGCCCCTTGCTCATGTTCGTTGCTTTCATTCACGCCCTGAGCAATATCCGGCGACTGTTGATCAATAGAGGTAATAACCGCACAGGTTTCCCAGTCAAAACCCATGTCCGAGCTATTGTAGCCGATCTCTTTGATCGTTTGCCGAACAATCTGCGGCATATCCACATAGCACTCGGTAGTAATTTCACCCGCAATAAACGCTAAGCCGGTGGTAACCAAAGTTTCACATGCTACCCTTCCTTTGGGATCCTGCCCAATGATTGCATCCAGGATCGCATCCGAAATCTGGTCAGCCACTTTGTCCGGGTGGCCCTCGGTCACCGACTCCGAGGTAAATAAATATTTTGTCATTGACATCGCGATGTTCTCCTTGTCTTGTGATAATTAAACAAAGTTTAAAATGATAAATTATTTGGGAAAAATGTCAAGAATAAAATTTTACGCAGGCATTTCCGTTATTCGATCAATAACTTCTTTTTTTTCAATACGTTATTCTAACCATTTTCAGAAAAAACCTCAATTGTTTTTAATGAGGGTAAGAAAAAATATGAAGCAGAAAAATAAAAGCTAATCTCCGAAACAAATGCCTATATCACGGCCGGTTTGAATGGTGTCGCCATTCAGCGGAACTTGTTTGAAACTTCCCCATGATCTGCCTTGACGTCAGGTGGTTCACGGCCCACTATATGACCGAATTTTTTCCGCTTCAATCAATCTAATTGCCATGCCTCAATTACGGCGTTCAGTCCGGGGGTACCTCCACCGCCGGTGTTTATGGCAATTTTCATTTTTTTGGGCATTTTTGCCTCCTCTAAAATTTTTTTCAAATATTTTGAGATACTTGTTTTGTCTTTTTTCTTGTATAAAACATCCCTGTCCCGTAGATACGTTATAACCAGCTTACTATTTTTCCATTAATTTCTTTAATGTTTATTAACGTCACCCGTACCTTGTCACCTGCGTGATTCCATAAAGGAATCGAGCAATAAGATAGGCCACGTTAAAAGGCAACCGGTATTCCCGAGGACGTAAAAAAATGCAAATTCACCAAATGTTGGCCAGTACTATTGCCACGCCCCTTAGGGAGATGATGCGACTCAGGGAGGGAAAAATGTCTGGAGAGGACAAAAAGATCAGAAGGAATGTGCTGTGCAAAAAATGTGTGCGCCCAACTGCATAGTGAAATAATTGATTTCCGACATTGAGGCGAAGGATTGTTTTGATCATAAGTGTTTTTCTTACGATTGCGCTAAAGCGGCCCAAGTACCCGCGTCCGGTGCGGCGATCTATACGATAGACTTCAACATAAAACAAAACTCTTTTCCAGAACTTGAAACTGAGAAAAGACCGTAACCCATTTTTCTGAGTTTCTTTACCGCATCCTTGGTCTTCTTCAATCCTACACTGCGAAACCTATGATGAAATTCGACTAATACTTGCACTGGCCGGATAGTGGATGCAGCCATATCTTCAATAACTTGGTATTCTGCACCTTCAATGTCCATCTTAAGAATAGCAATCATATTATGTCCGAGTTCCTTCATTATGGTTTCTAATTTTTTCACTGGTACGGTAATGGCGTTTTCCTTCGTCGAAGGTCTATCAAGAATAGTATGCGAAAAGCCGTTAGGATCTCTTGGTGGGTTGAAAAAAACTTCGCCATCAAAATCAGCAAGACCATATTCGTGGAGAACGAAGTTGTCAGAAAAATCCTGCGCCCGTACCCAATTTATTGAACGTGGAGTCGGATCAAATGCATGAACAACTACTCCGAATCGATTAATCAGTTCGAGATCAAAAGAAACATCTTCCCCTACACCAAAAGAGTAAACTACCGAATCTTTTGTAACCTTTTCTCCCGCAACTTCCCATCCACAGTGCTTAGAGCCGAATCGCTCTTTCTTGCACTGGCAATCAATTCTTGGAAAAAAATCCTTTCCGACGAGAGTTTTAAACAGTCTTTTAATCTTTCGGCCCACGCTCCCCATGAAGTCAACCTCTCCTCATACCAAGTTGCATTCAAAAGCAGATCGAGGCGTCGACGAGGAATCGACGCAGGCGTACGTTTTAGTACGTCGAGGAGTATAACGAGGAGACAACAAAGATATGCAAATGAAGGCGACTTGGTATCAAAACTATAGTATGCTTACCACAGCGTTCGTCCATATTTTCGGAACAGTACTTCATAGTCTGAGGAACACCACTTAGGTGCGATTCTTTATTGTGCGCTTTGAACAGTTCAAATAATGCGCAATTTCCCTGGCGGCTATTGCCGTTCCTTTTGAATTCCAGTGGGTATCATAAGGATAAAACAAAGGCGCATCTCTATTTTCGGAAAAAGCATCGAGTAAATTAAGAGTTTCAACGCCGTTATCCAGCAATCTTCTCGTCAATGTAGTAATATAGTTTTTGGTAAATTTATCTACTCTGCCCTCATACACTGTCTGTTTTTCAGGAATAGCGACAAAAATATACCTCTTACCCAAATCGGTTAACTCCTCTTTTCTTTTAACGATTGAATGTACGGCGTCATCCAAATTCTTTTCAGTCATAATAAAGTTACGCATCCTGATTTGATCGTCCTTGCCGCTCAGATAAACTACCAGGTCATTTTTTATTCTTTCTAGGGTTCTGAAAATTATTGACGTTGCCCAGTATCTTTTTCCTGGGATGACCTTAATGATATCTTTGATGCTCTTATCTTTTTTCATTAAAGGCGAATAATCATCTCCTTTTTTATAACCGTAATCATCAAACACCCCTTCCTTTATTAAACGCGCTTTGCGGCAATCAATCACGATTTCAACGTTAGATAGCTCTTCCCTCTTTAATGTGTTAAACAATGACGATCTGCCACCGTTAAACACGGAAATATCCAGCAGTTCAGACAGCTTCCACGGTAATGTCTCATTGTCACTGAGACCGCTTCCGAATATGGCTGAATCCCCGGATACCAGGATCGGATACTGACGCGCTTTTCTATAATTAGTTCTAAAGCCGTCTCTGTCTACCGTCACTTTAGTAACGTGTGAATCCTGATAATAAAAAAAATTTCTCCGCGATGTATCCCCCGTCTCTTTACCCGCCCATGAAGCATCATAGGCCTTGAATTGATATCCTACTTCATCAAAATACTCCCATGGTCGGAAATAAAAAAGCTTGGGGTTCGCAACAAAAATAACGAAGGAACCCAAATTGAGAATCACTATGGGGATTATTACTCCAAAATATAAATTTAAATATTTTTTGTAAAACGTCTTCATCAGAATTGGTAATAAAGAAACTCAACAACAGACCCCGCCATGGAGTACAAAGAACGCAAAGTAACAAAAAGCATAATCGAAGCCCAAAAAAGCGTTGGTCTCCACTCTACAAAAGCGAACCGATAAGGCACCAAAATACGAGAATACATGCTTGTATTGCGCATATACCGATACATAATTTGCTGGGTATTGGGAGCCGCGACAACTATGAGGACTAACGTCATTATTAACGTGAACGCTTTCCCCCATTCGGCAGGTAGCGTTACAAAATGAGGAAGGAACGAAATCCCATTCCCTCCTGCCATGGCAAACAAGATGCTCTTCGCCCCCTCCAAACTCTCTGCCCTAAAAAGCACCCAGGCAATCACTATTGCGATAAACGTTATCATACGCGACAAACCCCGCCCCCACCAATGAGTATGGTTCAAATCATGACCCAAAGATTTACTTATCGCATGCCAAAAGTGATTAATGGATATATAAAAACCATGCAATGCCCCCCACACGACGAATGTCCAGCCAGCGCCATGCCATAAACCACCAAGTGTCATGGTAAGCAACAAATTGGTGTACCGCCTTCCCTCGCCTCTACGATTACCCCCTAAGGGAATATAGAGATGATCACGCAGAAACCGTGATAGTGTAATATGCCAACGATGCCAGAAATCAATAACATTGACCGCTTTATAGGGAGAGTTAAAATTCAAAGGCAATCGAATGCCGAACATTCTGGCAATACCAATCGCCATATCTGAATAACCAGAAAAATCAAAATAAATTTGGAGGCTGTATGACAACGCCCCGAACCACGCTTCAAAAAAGGGCAGCCTCATACCCTGCTCGGCAGCGTGAAATACGGGTGTAGCATACAGAGAAATACTATCAGCGATGAGTACTTTCTTAAACAGCCCCATAAAAAAAAACGAAAGGCCTACCGTGAAATGAAGACTACTAAAATTAAAAATACCTTTCTTTGCAAACTGGGACATCAATTCACAGTGATGGACAATGGGCCCGGCAATAAGCTTGGGGAAGAATGTTATAAACAAGCAATAATTGAAAAAATTGTGCTCGAGAGTTTTATCCTTGTAGACATCTACGATATAGGTGATCTGCTGAAAAGTAAAAAAGGAAATTGCCAGCGGCAGGAGAATGGACGCACCATGAAAATTGATGCCTCCGATAAAATTGATAGTGCTTACAAAAAAATTTGCATACTTGAAATAGCCAAGCAGGCCAAGGTTGACTCCGACACCAAAAATGAGAATTAATTTTTTTTGCAGTCGTTGGTTAACAGTGCTGAGCACAATGCCCAAGGCGTAATTAAACAGTATTGACCCAACGATCAACACAAGATACGCAGCACCCCACCAACCATAAAAAAAAAGCGATGCCCCAACCAGCCACAATAGCGCGATGCGATCTTTCCCCAGACTCCCTAACTTAAAAAAAATTAGGATGGTTAGTGGTAGAAAGATCAGGATAAATTCAAACGAATTAAAGAGCATAAACCCTTACGGTTTTCCTTTTGTGCGTAACCCCTGACTTCAGCAAGCAGGAGCCACGTTTGCTGCAATCAGGGGTTAGTTCTTTTGCTTTTGGACCCAAAATTAGTAGCAACATTTTTCATTTTTTATGGTGCCCGATATTATATACTCAGCAGACACTGCTTTTTTTATCATTCGTGCCTGCACGCCAACAAATAAGGAAATTTTTAGACCTCGAAACTATCACACACCTTCGCACTTCTTATTGTTGGGGAAAAGCGCAAAAATATAACGGCGTTCCCTCCCTCATCTGAACTTCAATTGAATAAACAATCCCATTAACCATGACATGGTTCATTCTTTGTGAGAAGTCAGGATTCTCGTCCGTTAACTTGAGATGGGAAATTATCCTTTCTCTTTCGTCAACACAAAGATCGGGGTTGGTTAACGCGATGAGACTATCAATATAAAATAAAAATACAATGTACGGCGCTTCGCGATTAAGAATCGGTGCAACTGATGCCCAATAGGCTTTACCCTGATACTCGCCCATCATTAGTGCCATCATGTCACCAGCTTTCGCCCGATAAAAAGGCCGCTTGTTATCAGGCGATGGTTTGTCCCAGGTTACGTCGAAATCTTTGAAAACAATTTGCAGGGTTTCGCTCCATTTTTTCTGGAATTCCTCAGGAGTCAGATCAAAAGTGTCGACCTTAAGTTGTTGGTTGCTTTCCAGCACTGGCCGAGTTTGCGAAAAATAAACGGTCTGCGATGCGATAAAATAAGGGGTGGCCACAGAATAATCCTTCGCGTTTATGTCGGCGCCTCGCTCAAGCAATGTCTGCACCGTCTCCGCATTGCCCCCAAGCAAAGCGCACATCAGGGGCGTGCGGCCAAATTTGTCTCGCGCCTCAAGCGCCGCCCCGTTATCAATCAGGATTTTAACGGTGGGTGTTTGGCCGGCGAGTGCTGCCATCATTAACGGTGTTTGCTGGGCAGATGTCTTTTCTTCGATATCCGCCCCTTGTTTGAGCAACAACGCAACCGTATCCGTTTTTCCTTGAACTGCAGAATCCATTAAAGAACTTATTACCGGAGCCGGTTTGGCTGTCGCGCAACCCATGATGGTGGTTAACAGAAAGATCACTAACAAGTATTTTTTCATTTCAGTTCCTTATATAGTAACAGCTTGTATACTAAACAGATTTTAACAAAAACCCCGGTACTCTTGGCAAAATCCATTTAATGTAATTTTTATAGCTATCTTTTAATGCCGGTATCTCTAAATATCTGTCCATGACAATTTCATGTTTGGTAAATATTTTAAAAAAATATTAGGAAATCTATCCATTAACCTGGCAAGATAATATGAATCCGTAAGACCAGTTCACTCGCCGGCAAACGAAGTTTAAAGTGAGGTTTGCCTGAAAATTTTTATTT
>Ga0208980_10001068_pt1 | contig 16372 bp, 25 predicted proteins | sample WetSurMetagenome_3_FD_187993 | JGI IMG/M metagenome (GOLD analysis project Ga0208980, IMG submission 187993) | Wetland microbial communities from Twitchell Island in the Sacramento Delta, sample from surface sediment Aug2011 Site A1 Bulk (version 2) | ecosystem: Environmental > Aquatic > Marine... | reverse complement strand
AATTCCGTCGATGGGTTTAAAGACTTCTTTAATCTGTATTACGAGGCGATGTCCAATCGCCCCGAGTTTCCGAAATTGATCTTGAAAGTCCTGGCGCTTAACCAAGGTCCCGGTCGGCGCTTTATCCAGCAGCTATTGGAACGTGGACGCACACGCGGCATCCAGAAGGTGGATGATCTAAAGTCCGCAGGGCAAGTCACTACTTCCTTAGACCCTGACATCGTTCGTATGGCATTTGTCAGCCTGGCAATGATGCCCATGCTGTTGAAAGATATTTTTGAACAGCAGATGGGACGATCAATGGATGCGGAATTCCTTGAAAAATTGGCCGAGTTCAATGGTCATTTATTTGCTACGGGTTTAACTCCGACTAGCTCGGAATAAAGGGAAATTAACTATGTCATTACAAAAAAATTCAAGCAAAGTACACCGCTTTGCAAAGCTGATAAAGCTTGCAACTTGGCTACAGAATATCCCCAACAAGTTCACACCAGCACCCTTTAGGCTCATCCAGATAGGTTCAGCGTTTTGGCAATCCTGTACGCTGCATGTCGCCGTGCGCCTGGATATTGCCTCTGTTCTGGGTGATCAGCAGCTTTCCGTTGAAATCATTGCGGAAAAAGTCTTTGCACAACCGGATGCTGTTTATCGATTGCTACGCATGTTAACAGCCCTGGGCGTGTTTGAGGAAGTATCGCCTCGGGTTTTTCAGAACAATACGCTATCGGAATATTTGCGAGCAGATAATCCCAAAAACGTCAAAGCAATGATCTTGATGCACAATTCGGATGAAATGAGTCGGCCTTGGTTTCAGCAACTTGAACAAGGAGTATGTGACGGAGAAGTCCCATTCCAGCTTGCTCACGGCCGCGAATTTTATGACTACATGGATGATCATGAAGAATTCGATGCACTGTTTGCCCGCGCCATGGACAGTGTCGACGCATTGACCGGCGACAGCTTTGCCACCGACTTCGACTGGGGACGATTTGATCGAATCATTGATGTGGGCGGCTCGAAAGGAAGCAAATCATTAGCTATATTAAAACGGCATACGCAGCTCACGGCTTTAGTGTTTGACCGGAATCAGGTTATTCAATCGGCATCAAACTACTGGACAGACAAAGAATCGCCAGACCTTCTTTCCCGATTAAGCTACCAGACGGGGAACTTGCTTGACTCGGTTCCCCCAGCTAAGAACGCTAAAGACATTTATTTACTGAGCGCCGTGCTGCATGGCATGAATGACAAAAATTGCATCAAAGTATTGCTCAATGTGGCCCGCGCAAGTGCCGGTACCGGTGCCCGGATTGCACTAATGGAGCTGCTTGTTCCGGAGTCGAAGGCTGATTTTTCCACTGCGGCTTTCGACCTGCAGATGTTCATGGCTACCCGAGGCAGGGAAAGAACTATGCCTGAATGGCAGAACCTTTTCAACCAAGCCGGATGGCTGCTTGAGGAAGATATCAGCCTACAATCAATCGGCAAGATCCTGGTGTTGAGACTGAAAGATTGATATGGGGGGGTGTTATCGCAGATTAAAATCTGACCCTCGGTCATTAAAGAGTTCCGATACTTGTCACAGGCAACAGCATGACTATTTTTACAACCTTATGTAGCGCCGGATGCATAGTCAGTTGATCAAAGACCTGCTCGCCTAACTGCGGATGGTGGAACCTCCGTTCACCCCTTCGCGCTCAAGAACCGCCTGACTGTTCCAGCATTGGTAAAAATCACTGCTGCCCTCACATAATTCATCCACTAACTCTCGTATAAATGGATCATCGTTATGCCTGCCGCAATCGGCGCGAAATTCAGCCACTAATCTCGAACAGCGCATTTCCCAGCTATCTACTAATAGCTTTGCGGGTGGATAAGCAAATATAAACCGCAACAGATTAGGGACTACGGCCAGAGACGTATCACCCCAATTCAGAAATAGCGTTTTGGCCTGTGTATTGACTACGACAACATCCCATCGTCTATCCAGCACATACGCAGGGCAAGCTATCTGATCAACACTGCGTAACACCGGTGTCGGTGGACGCAAGGTCCTTTTCCCTGATTGTTCAGGGTCCGGTCGGGTAGCTAACTCAAATAAATAGGCGCGCTCTGCGGTTGTAAGCAGCAACGCCTGTGCCAGTCTTGCCAGCATAGCAGCAGAGGCTGCGACCTCCCGGCCCTGCTCCAGCCAAGTAATCCAAGTTACGCTGAACCGACACAGTTGCGCTAATTCCTCACGCCTTAAGCCGTGCGTTCTGCGCCGCCAACCAGGCGCAAAACCAACGCTTTCCGGGGTTATGCGTTGCCTGTGTAAACGAATAAATTCACCCAACTGATGACGTAAATCTATGGAGTAATCTGGCGGGCTATTATTTATCATGTACTTATCCTGGATAGCTTTTATACCAGTAAAAACTGTCATCTTGTACCCGCATATTAATTCGAATAATCTACATCTGAACGTCACTACTCAGAAACAGGAACCTATGAATACTTACAACTGGAATGCCAAAGATTATCAGAACAACTCAAAAGCCCAACAAAAATGGGCAAGAGAACTGCTTGCCAATTTAAAGTTAAGGGGCTCAGAAGACATTCTTGATTTAGGTTGTGGCGATGGAAAAGTCACCGCAGAAATCGCTGACTTAGTTTTTAATGGCTCGGTAGTCGGCGTCGATAACTCAACACAAATGATAGCTCTGGCAAAGGAGAGCTATCCATCAAGCCAGCATCCCAATCTGTCGTTTCAAGTCATGGATGCCAGTGACCTTGCCTTTGACGGCTGTTTTGATCTGGTCTTCTCTAATGCGGCGCTACATTGGGTCACGAATCATCAACCTGTTATTGCAGGCTTGTATAAAAGCCTCAGACTGTGGGGAAAAATTCTGTTGCGCATGGGTGGCAAAGGCGATGCTGCAGGCATATTGTCGATAATGAACGACGTTAAAGCGTCAACTAAATGGGTACAGTACTTTACTGATTTTGAATTTCCGTTTACTTTTTTAGGTGTCGATGATTATCACCAGTTATTGCAAGACGCTGGATTTTCCATCATCCGTGTAGAACTCATTCCCAAAGATATGACGCATGACGGGAAAGCAGGTTTGGAAAGCTGGATTAGAACCACTTGGTTGCCCTATACAGGCCGAATTCCAGAAGAAATGAAGAATGAATTTATCGAAGAGGTAGCTGAACAATATCTCGCTAAAAACCCGCTAACAGCCGATGGGAAGGCCCATGTGGCGATGATCATGATTGAAGTTGAAGCAAAAAAATCACAAACAGGGCAGCGTGACCACAAATAGCATCGCTTCTATCCTTGAAGCGGCAGCTTAGACCGGAGCTATAATGGGTAAACAATACGCAGCATTCTCCGAACACACAATAAAGTTCATCTCGGAACAGAAGCTTTTTTTCGTCGGCATCGCAACAGAGGATAGCCGCGTTAATGTTTCGCCCAAGGGCATGGATACCTTTCGGGTTTTAAACATTAATCGGGTTATCTGGCTTAATGTAACCGGCAGTGGTAACGAAACATCAGCGCATATCCAGAAAAATTCGCGCATGACGGTCATGTTTTGCGCGTTTGAAGGGCCGCCGCTAATCCTTCGTCCTTATGGACAAGCAACAGTTATTCACAAGAATGATCCCGATTGGGCAGAGCTTTATGCACATTTCAATCCTTTGCCCGGCGCAAGGCAGATCTTTGATCTTGCGATTGATCTGGTGCAGACTTCCTGCGGTATGGCCGTACCTTATTACGCTTATACGGGCGACAGGGAACTGCTTACGGATTGGGTACCAAGAAGGGTGATGACGGCCTGGAGCAATACTGGAAAGAAAAAAACCAAACAAGTATCGACAAATACCTTCGGCGGCAATTCCATGCCGGTGTCAGACGGCATAAACTCAAGCAACCTGGTCATTATGTCTATTTTCATAGTCTGCTCACTGAGAATTCTTGATAATCCGACTTAAATATATCGATTGCGTAACTTGCCAAATATTTGATCGCCGGGATAGCTCTATAACACGCCTCGTTCTATCTCTTCCAGATAGATGAACTCGGGGGCTTTTACACCGGCCTTTTTCCTGATTTCCACCAACTCGTCGGACTCGAAGAAGCTCCGGGCATTATCTAGCGAAGACCACGCCGAGAAATGAACGATTTTGTTTGCATCGTTGTCGTAGCGCAGCAACTGGTAATTGATTTCTCCGGCGTGTTTTCTTATGTCCGTCGCTTGGTCAAAAACTGCCTTCCAGGCAGGATAAGACTCAACCTCATGAATGATTAAAACATGCTGCATTGTGCTCTCGGTAAATAGTTGATGGTTAGTAGAATTCGCTACACATTTGGAATAATGGCTACCAAATCCGTAATACCAACATCCAAGCCCAACTGCGATAATAAGGTTGTGACCTGGCCTCGGTGATGTGTTTGATGATTAAAAACATGCATGAACAAGCTAAACAAATTCTTGGTTGCCGGTACACCTTTTGTGTTGGTATAACTCAGCGTCTGGTTAAGTTCATCCGCCGTAAGGGATTTTGCCAATTCCGACAATAGGCTATCCAGAAGCTTGCGATAGACATAAAGCTCTTCGATAGTTGAAAACAGCATTACCTCCAAGGATTTCGGCTGGCTCTGCTCCCGAATGAAGTTTAACTCCGGGTGGTTTTGCAACAGCGAAGCAAATCGTTTTAACCAGATAGTGTCTGCAACCGCAATATGATTCAAGGTGCCGATTATTGAACCGAAGAAAGCGCCGCGATTGTTTGACAGCTCTTCCGCAGAAAGCTTAGCCGCCGTCTCATAGATCTTGGTATTCATCCATTCGTTGTAGTGCGCCATTAGGCATAGATGTTCGGTTATTTGCATGGATCATCCTTAATGGCGAATGGGTTACACATCGATTTTGTAATTTAACATGACTTCATCACCATGTTGCCCACGAAATCCCCAGTTACAAGCCGGACTTTCATAGATGCAAATTTCAATATCCTGATGCGTAATCCCCAGTTTTTCTTGAATCCTGTCAAAAAGCAGGCGAATCAGTTTTTTCTTGGTTTCTGTGGTTCTGCCAGTAATCATGGTGAATTCAATAATGGTATAGGCATCGGTTCTCCCACTTGGATAAATCATGTTTTTCTTATCGAGCGGAAAGAAACGATGCGCTCGCTTATCTTGGGGGAACTTTAGCGCTTCAACGACACATTCATGGATCACATCAGAAAGCTGCTGTTTTATTGGATTTAGGTTTTCTTTAATGCCGAATATTTTTACTTGTGCCATTTTTGTTCCTATTAAATTCCAGTTCTGACTAGCTCTGCCATTGCTACTTGTCCGCTGGCCGTCAGCCCCTGGATAACGCAAAGCTGGTTTTGCAGCGGCTGATTTTGGCTGACTTTCCACTTGCCCGATAGCCGGGTAATGATCATCTCAATCCCTACCACCGCCCCAAGCAGCTTTTCAGTAAAATCTTCCGGCGCATCCGACATAGCCCATGGATCCGGAAGCCCTGCCTCATGTTGGGCGGTCAGCGCCTCAAGCTGAGCACGCAGCCAAACCGCATCATCGATGATGCGCAGTCTGCCGTAGGCATGAACCACCGTGTAATTCCAGGTCGGCACAACCTTTCCCGCCTGCTGCTTGGTCGCATACCAGGACGGACTGATATAAGCATCCGGCCCATGAAATATAGCCAACGCATCAACATCATAATTCAGCTCATTCAAGATCGGATTTGACCGAGCAACATGGCCTCGCAAAACGCCAAAGGGTTCGGGTGTCGCCGAAAGATGCAGCGGGATATGATTGGCGTTTAGTCCGTCAGAACCGGTTGTTACCAATGTCGCCAGCGATCGGGTACGCATCAGCTCGTGCATTACTGCAATATCGGGCTGTTCAAACTGTGGTGGTAGGTACATGGCTATTGGGAAAGCAGAACTTCGCTGATTTGAATAATCGGCGCTATGTCGGTGTAATTGGGCATATCGCCTTGCAGCACTGCGGCGTGCGGCATAAAAGCGGCGATAAAGTCTTCGGTTGAATCAAACAAAAAATGACACATCACACTATACGCGGCATCCGTTCCCGGCATTGCGCCGCCGAGCCCGCGTTCGACTGAAACGCCTTTAAATCCGGAATGGGCGCTCAACAGTCCAATCGCCAACGGCATGTGCGTATCAAGGTAATAGTCCATATCGAACCTGGCGTCTTTATTGTTGGGGTACAGGATGCTGATTTTTATCATGATGATTCCGTAAGAATTGAATAATGCGCAAAAGCTTGGGTCACTTTTTGCTCTTGGTTAAAATGAAATATCTCGGCCACCAGACGGTCCTGTGCGCCTCGGTAGTAGAGAGTGATGCTGTTTACGCCGACCAGTGTCGTTATCAATTCAAAGTGCAAATCGGGGATGAGTTGCAGCGCTTTTGCCCAATAAACGCCAACCGCCGCTTTGCCGCGCAGGGTTCCGCTGGGTTCATTGGTCAGCTGGATGATTTTGGGCGAAGTCATTGTAAAATCGTCGGCATAGTGGGACAAGATGCGCGGCAAATCATGGTTGTTCCACGAATCTATCCAGTCGTTGGCAAAATGTTCGGCAAAAGTGTTGTTCATGGGTGATGTTTATTTATAACTTCAATATCCGGCAGGTTCTCAAAGACCTGCTCTACCGTCTTGTTTTCGGTCAAGGCCTTTATCACCAATGGCAACGGCTCAGCCCAGATTTCCTGAAAGTCCCTTTCCAATGCATCAACTATCGGAAAAGCCAGTTTTTCCATAGGCGGGCAAAATTCCGCAGCTACGCCCGATTTATTGCCGCGTGCATCAACGCGATACCAGCCATATTGTTTCAGATAAACCGCATTCAAGCCATGCAGGCAATGGGGCGTGCCATCGGTTCCAGCCGTCAGTCGTTGGTAACAAAGCCCCGCCGGAATGGCATTGGCACGCAACAGCGCCGCCAACAGATGGCTCTTGGCATAACAGTAGCCGGTTTCATTGATTAATACGTCCGAGGCTTTACAGGTAACCGGATTCAACGGGTAATCCCAACTGTGCTTGATCGCATCGCGGACGAACTCAAAGCAACGTTTTGCTATCGACTCATCACCAAGACAACCTTCAGCAAGCTCCGCTGCTTTGGTAATCACCAACGGGTGTTTCCAGTCGATATAGTCGCTATTTTCAAGATATGCTTTCATCATCGCCCCGGCTGCCATTCAGGATAAGCAGGAATACCTTCGTAGCCAAGCCACGGAACATCGTGCGAGGTCCAGATATGCATTTGAGGTGTCATATTTGGATTTTCATCCAGCGTTGCGATCCGGACAATAACAAGCGGCTGATTCTCCCGCTCGGCCATCACATGAGAGCCGCATACCGAACAGAAATGGCGCAATTTTCCTGGAGAAGACTCGAAGGCTGAAAGCTTATTTTCGCCTTTCAGCCAGCGAAAATGCTCGCGCATAACGCCGGCCGTCGAGGCGAATGGAGCGGCATGCGCTTTTTGGCAAGTCCGGCAATGGCAGTGAGCGACAGGCATATCGATGCTGTCGATTTCATATTCAATAGCTCCGCATAAGCAACTGCCTTTCATTTTCCTTCCTTATAGCCTAATAAAGATTAATTCGCCTACTATATAATGACTTAAAAGAATTAAAAAGCACTACATATTGATTCCCACTGACAGGCATGTTAGTTCCCGGACAGCCTCCTAGTTTTCTTTCGCTTCCGCCAGAAGCTTTAAGGCCTGATTCATCGCGATGAAGCCTGCTTTTGTGCCGCCATCAAGTTTGGACTTATAAAGCCCGGCCAAAATACCGGAAAACTTCTCGCCTTGAATAAAGCGCACCCTATCCTGCGAAATTTCCTCGATTTGGAAATAATGCTCGCCGTCAAAGATTCCAGGAAGCAGGAAACGCCCTAGCCAACGCAATTCCTGATCCGGTACCGCGACAAGTACGGTAGGGCGAAACTTCATGCCTTTGCTACCTGCCGGTTGAACGAATATATATAGTTGTTCGCCGGTTTTGACTACCCCGCTGATCGAACGAATAAACGGATTCCACTGGGGATACGCGATGAAGTCAATCAGTATCGACCAGACCCGTTCCGGTGTTGCGGCTATTTCAATTCCGGTGCTGATTTCATGCATTTTAAGTGCCCTGTTTTGGATTAATGTTGATGAAAAGATCTACCCTCTCTAGCTTTTAGGAAATAATCGAAACTAAATTTTGTCTCATCTTACGGCCGCCCACAGGAACCAGACCATTATGCTGATAAAAACTTAATGCACGGTCAAATTCGGGGAGCGGTGGAGTGCATAATTCGAGGCACGACCAACCCCGCTTTTCTCCATAAGCCCTGACCTGCTCTATCAGCATTGCGCCTACACCTGAACAGCGAAACTCAGGAATAACATAAAACTCTTGAATGACACCTATCTTTCCGCCTGCATAGAGCGCATAAGTTTCGGTAATGGTTGCAACCGCAACCGGGATGCACTTTGACCAGCCAATAATAGCCGCATAGTGGCCTTCCGATAACAACTCTTCACACCGCTGAACTGTGCCATCCAAATCAATATCAAAATGTTGTGCATGAGTGCGCTCACAGATTTCCTGCGTGAGCTGGACGACCAATGATCCAATGATTTCTGCTTTGTCTGGTGTTGCTTGGGTAAATGCCAATTTCATTTGAATACTCATTGGGATGGCTGAGGTAATTATACAGTCCGAAGCTGTTAAAGCGGCAAAGAAAGCCATGTTGCAGCATGCTCAACTTACAGGACTACAGCCGCTAAAAAAGCCGTAACCAGCGGATGCGGTTTTTCAGCAATAGAGCGCGTTTGCGGCACGTACAGTGTCCCGATAAAAAAGGGATGCTCCGGGTGCTCAATGACACGGATTTCACCTTCGGCATCGGAGCCCGAAATAGTCAACGGCCCTTGCTTCAACTCGCCTATACAGCCGGGATTAACCCCGAAGTTGCAGTAATAGTCTTCTTGAGCAGACAAACTGCCATAAATTTTAGCTATCTTAGACCCAGGCGCAAATGCAAGCTGCATCTTACGCCCCGCCAGCGAACAAGATAGTTGCGAGATAAACAGGTTTGAGGCGTAGGGATCGTATTCGGCATGTTGCGCATCCTTGAAACCCAAGATGTTCCGGGCATATTCGATCACCATATGCTGGAAACCGCCGCAAGTGCCGAAACAGGGAATGTTGTTTTCCCTGGCGTAGCGAATTGCTCGCAATGTTTTATCCATGTTTTTATACGGGCTTCCTGGCGCAATCCAGATGCCCGAATACTGTTCAAACAACTTATGATTGATGTCGTCAGTTGAAATCCAGTCCGCCGTTATCTCTGCCTCCAGCAGGTTTTTAGAATGTCCGATAGCCGCATCGGTGGAAATATGCGGCGGGAAGCTCGGCGTATATTCACCGAGCAAGGCTATAGCTTTAGTCATGCTGTTTAGTGTCCTGGCTGGGGAAGAGCAAAATGATAAACAAAGAACTGCACATCTAGTTTTGATGTTATTCGCCAATTACACGGTAATGCTTCAGCCAGACTCCGGCATTTCGCGCTATCACCTCGTGGGCCTCATCGCGCCAGGTCTCACGCAGGAAAGCGATTTTATTGTCGCTTTACATGTCTTTTGCTTGAATATAGGTGGCTCGAAGTGGATGAAATTAGCAACCGCACTTGTGAAATATTCATTTTAAAAGACTTTGACCCCCAGATACCGTACCTAACTGACGACATATTTCAGGCATCGCCCGATAAAGGCATGAGTAATGCGACAGTCCGCTAAATATTTTGGTCGAGGTACAACCGGGAATAACCGAGGCCAAATAGTCCGCCATAGCGACCGGCGTCCAGTTGTCCTCTGCTCCGTGCCAGATGTGCGTATTGACATTAAGGTCTGAAAGCGTGTCTTTCCAGGGTTGAACATAGGACCTGATGTCTCTGACATACCCTGGGACGCGACCAAGAAAGCACATCATCAATACCTTGATGATGCGGGATTGAAACACCTGTTCGACGACCAATGCCTTATCGCCAGCTACGGCACTAGCGAACAACAGCCGAAATAATGCCTTGGGGAAAAGCCAAGTGAGTAGTCCTTGCCAGTAAGACAACAGAATAAATAGCATCGGCATTGTATTTGCTAACTGAAAAACCTGTTTCCCAGCCATGGCCCCAAAAAAATCGCCCGCATCCAGTGGTGCGGCAGCCGAGATTAAATGCAAATTTCGAACGCTGTCCCCCAGATAGCTGTAAGTCTGTATAGCGATGAACGCACCGATAGAAAAGCCGATGACATCGACTTGTTTACCGGCGGCTTGCTTTGAAATCTGCTGAGCCAGGAACTGATAATATGCTGCACCAGATAGCGAAGCATCGCAGGAAAACCGGTCGAAACAAATCAACCTCAAACCATGCTCTTTAGCGTAAAATTCAAAAAACTCGCCTTCTTCCGGCGCTCCCGGCGCACCATGAAAGTAGATGGCTATTTGTCCATTGTCGGAACCGAACTGCCTAAATTTTAATGGCTGCTGTATTGCTTTAGCATTCATTATCGAGGAGCAGGCAATTGAGGGAACCTGGGCAAATCAGGATTCATATAATCCCAAGACTGCGCACTGGCGGTGTAAATATCCATCATCGGATGATATAACTCCGGATTATCATGACTCCCTGCCCTGATTCCCAAAACACCCAACATCATTAAACAGGCTTGATAACCAGCATCTCATTACCCCCCCGCTGAAATTCGTAAGGTACTTGCTTTATCTCTGCGCCGAAGCCCTGTTCCATAAGCTGCTCCGCTACGAATTGCAGATAGGGAGACGTAGCCCCATTGAGCGTAAGCAATGGAAATACGCGTACCTCCCGAGACACTCGCAACATTTCTAAAACAGCCTGAAGATGAAACTCTGCTGACAAGTGGGCGCTGTATAAAAACAAAAAATGCGATGACAGCGCAATATCGAATTGTTGGCTTGTAAAAGGCAATACGGGCAGTTCCCCAGAAATGTAGCGGCCTGCTTGTTTTCCAGACTCAAAGTCGGCTAGGAACGTTTCCATCGCGGACATGCGAATAGTTCCGAGTTGCTCTACTGATGAAATAGCGCCCCAAACATAATCGCTTTTGTTGTTGTGCATCTGAGTCATCACCATTGTATATGTTTCAGAAATACGGCTTCTAATCTGCTCAGCGTTAAACGCATAAACAGGATCTATCGAGACGATGTATCCACCACGCTGGCTTAACGCGGAATTGAACGCGGCCGGGCCGTCACCGCAACCAAGAATACGCAGCTTTAGATCGGCCTCAGTCAGATCAAACATGCTGACGTATTCGTCATATGATCGTCCCCAAGGTACGACTTTATCGAGTGTAAATCCCATAAATTATCCTGTTCAATGATCAAGCAACCGGATTACCCGGAAGGGCGTATTTCCCGACTGAAGTAACAGATCAACTCTGCTGAAAGAGCCATTTAACTTGATTTAGTTCTTGAGAACAACTGTCAATATTGACAGGTTCTATCGCTTTTATTCGGGCATATTACTGATTCAGGCTTCATAATATAAGCATTATCTAAACAGTGCACCTATGGTCTGCGCATACCGCTACCGCTGACCAACCCCAAGACTGTCATTTTTAGCAATTACCCAACGGCATGGCAAGCGCAATATTGTGTCAAAAACTATCTGGCAATTGACCCTACTGTACATCACGCCATGCGCTCGACTCTGCCATATTCTATGGACGGACGAGCTATTCAATCCAACACAGGATCTATGGGAGGAAGCACGCTCATTTGGATTACGCTATGACCGGGCACAATCCATTCGTGATTTTAACGGGACGGTAGGCATGTTAACCCTGGCGCGCTCACATGAACCGATCACTGAAACAGAACTTGAGGCCAAACGATTCAAAATAACCTGGCTGACTCAAGTCGCGCATTTGAGTATGTCGCAATGCCTGACGCCGAGATTGATGCCGGAAATTAACGTGCTTTTATCGAACCGCGAGATCGCGGTGCTAGGCTGGACTTCTGATGGCAAAACGTCTAGCGGAATTTCGTGCATTCTTAATATTTCCGAACGAACTGTTAATTTTCATATCAATAATGCCATCAGCAAACTAAATGCCAGTAACAAAACCTCGGCGGTGATCAAAGCGGCGCTGCTCGATTTTCTGTAACTACTTTTCAATCAGAGTGTTAATTTTCTTGGCTAGCGAATTAACGCCTCGGTGCGTGACCTTTTCATGGTTCCCCTTAAGTTCGATAGCATAGCTTGCCGCTAGGGTTTGGGTTTTTACATTGATCAAATGCGCCATCAGATAGGAAAACAGAAAACTGGGCTTGCTGTGCTGACTGACGACTATCCAATCGGCGCCCTGTTGCTCACCAAACCTGGCCGCAAGATCATTAAAGCGAAACAGATAGCCGAAGCTGGAATTGGCGGCCAGCTGAGCCTCGTGGTTGATATGTACGATCTCATACTCGCCGGATTGGCTGAGCACCTGCTCCAGCAACGGTTGCATGGATGCGGTGCGCAGCTGTTCCTGAGGCGTGTTGGGCAAAGAGGTAATATCGTTCAGTTCAAAATTCAAGATGGCTATGCGCGGCGCGGCCTCGGCATTGCTTGACAGCAACATGATAGACAGGATGATTCCTGTTGATGTTAGTCGGTTCATGGCGTTTTCCTCAAGGGGTGTAAGCGGCTATGTTAGGTTTTTGTACAAATTGATAAAGTCCTGAAACCCTAATGTGGCAATGATGTTCAAATCATCGTCAAGAATCTCATAAAGCATGCCATCGTTGCCGCGAATGCTGAAAAAGACGATGACATCCACATCACCTCCGCCTTCCCGATGCGGTTCATCGCTGGGCAGACTTGTGGTGTAACTGCCCGCAGGCCTGGTTTCTTTTAATTTTCCGTCTGCTTTATACAGGCGATGCTCACCTTGAATAACAAAGGTTTTATTCAGCGCTTTATGCCTGTGCAGGACAATCTGCTGGTGTGCGGCAAACTTAAAAAGCGCGTCAATGATGCAGTTATCTTCATCAATATCAAGAATCGAATATTGCAAATGTTCAAAATCGCCTAAGTTTTTCCAATTGATATGAGTGTCGTCAAAATTGTAGTGTGTCATTGCTTTATCCTTATGATGCGGGTATTTAGGTGTTGAAATAATCAATCAAGATAGCTATGCGCGGCTCTGCCTCGGCGCTGCTCAACAACAGAAACACCATAGCTAGTGTTATTCCAGTCGTTTTACGCATGTTCATGGTGCTTTCCTCAAATTGGTTACCAAGAAAAATTTTATTGTTGTAAATCCTTCTCCAGGCCATCGACACCCTCTGTAATCGCATGGTGTATCAATTCGACTAAGGCCTCGCGCTGCTCTTCCTGGACATCGATTTCTACGGTCCAGGACAGTTTGGCGCTATTGTTATTAACCTTGCTGATGTTTACCGTACCCAGATAGCTTTGCACCGGAAATGGCGATTCGATTTTGTTGTAGTGCAAGCTTCGTTGCTGATGATCAATAGTTTCAATGCGATCTGTTATTTTTCCGCCATCCACCAAGGTCAGGACGCGAGTTGCGCCTACTCCGGCACCCAGTACAGAGCAGTCCGCAATTATCGGAAACCAGCGATCAAGTCCACCGATGCCGCTGATCGCCGCCCAAGCCTGATCGGCATTTATGGTAAGGGTTTTGGTAATATTTATTTGTTCAATCATGATCTATTCTCCAAATGTGAGTGCCGCGAATATCGACGGCTGATAGTGTATTCAATCGAAAGTCTGAGGTAAGCCGATATTTGCCCGCAGAATACGGGCAATTTGCCCGGAGTTAAGCGCTCATCTATTCAAGCTGTTTAGCGGCTCTTATAATGCGGTCACTAAAGGCTTATTCGGCTTACCATGAACCTACAAATCCATTTATTGTCCCGCATCACGCTGGTCGCGCTGCTGTGTCTGCTTGCCACCACCGCCTATGTGCTGGAGCACAGTAACCAGCAAGCCAGACAGGCTACGCAGCTCACGGCCGAATCACTGGTCAAGCAGCTTGAGTTTCAGCTTTTGAGCATCAATGCCGGGTTCGGTCTAGCTAATCGGTTTCCGGATTTTGATCTCTGGAAACAGACCGGCAGCGTACCTGGAATTTGTGTCAGCTTTGTAGCAACAGAAAGCTCAGTACGTAGTCTTTGCAATGGCGAAAAACTATCTGTTCACAACTATCCGGATGGTTTCGAGCGTTTTTACCGCCGGCTGTTAAATCCAGGTTTAGCGCTAACGCGACCTATAGCCTTCAATGGCAGAGTTTATGGTTCGCTGACAATTACGCCCAGTGCCGAGATGGAAATCGCAAAGGCCTGGGACAATCTCTGTAGCTTGCTGGGGCTGTCGGTCATTACCGTTTTGGCTGTTTGTCTGCTGGTTTATATGAGCATCAGTCGCGCCTTGCGACCGGCTAAAATCATCGTCTCCGGACTGGAGAGCCTGAAAAAGACACTCGCTTATCGACTGCCGTTGTTCGAGCTGAGCGAATGGCAATGTATTGCTACAGCGATCAATCAACTGGCGGCAAGTCAGCAACAATTGCTAGCCGAACGCCAAAAACTGGCCATGCAGCTGATCAATGTTCAAGAGGAAGAGCGCCGTTATCTGGCTAGGGAATTGCACGACGAGTTCGGGCAATGTCTGGCCGCGATCAACGCCGTAGCCGCTTCCATTGCGCAAACCGCAGAACAACAGTGTCCGGCCTTAGTGAATGATGCCGAGCATATCAGCCGGATTACCCAGCACATGCTGGAAAATGTGCGTGATCTATTGAAGCGCTTGCGGCCCGCAGAACTTGACGAACTGGGACTTGCAGCCAGTCTGAACAGTCTGGTATCGGGATGGAATGCGCGTGGCGGCGGTAAATGCCAGTATCGACTGGACATCGTCGGCGATTGCGCGTTGCTGCCGGAACCACTGACGATTACGCTGTTTCGGATTATTCAGGAATGCCTGACCAATATCGCCAAACATGCGTCTGCCGTGGACGCAAATATTACGCTGACAATCACCGCAGATGCGGTCGACTTGACCGTGAAAGACGATGGCAGCGCCATAAATCTGCCCTTTGCAAATAACACAGGCATCGGCCTGCTCGGCATCCGCGAGCGTGTCACCGCGCTGGGTGGGCGTCTGACCTTAGCCATCGCCGAACCACACGGCTTGATTGTTGAAGTACATCTTCCGATTATCCCTATTCTCGATGAACAGACATGAGTATGATCAAAATTTTGTTCGTTGACGATCACGCGATCGTTCGTGAAGGATATCTGTCGTTACTGGCAAAACAGCCAGGCTTGCAGGTGGTCGCGGAAGCGGCAGATGGAGCTCAGGCTTATCAGCAGTTTAAGGAATGCAGCCCTGACGTGGTGGTTACGGATCTTTCTCTGCCCGGAATCAGCGGACTTGAACTGATTTCACGGATCAAACAGCGCGATTCGAACGCAAAGATTCTGGTGTTCAGCATGCATCAGAATCCGAGTTTTGCTGTGCAGGCCAGTCGCGCCGGCGCCTTGGGTTATGTCACCAAAAGCAGTCCGCCTGAAGTGTTGCTGCGGGCGATCCATGAGATTTATGGTGGTCGCCACACCCTGAGCGCCGACATCGCCCAGGCGCTGGCACTGGAAAAGCTCGGTAATGAACGTATGGCTCTGGAGACGTTAACGGTGCGGGAGTTTGAAATCCTGCGCCTGTTGGTCGAAGCGAGAACAACCGAAGACATCGCGCAAACCCTCAACATCAGCCCGAAAACTGTCGGCAACTGCCATTATCTAATCAAACGCAAACTTGGCGTTGCTGGAGATATAGAGTTGACCCGATTGGCGATCAGGTTGAATGTGATTAACCTTTTGGATTTATCGGCTCCCGCCATTGAGTCTATAAAGACTTATTAAAGTCCATTTTATTTTTGGCTCAGAATGAAACGAGTTGGGGCTAAGTCGGCCTGTTCTTATGGTCGATAGTACTTAGTTAGTTCGCTAGAATCGATTGGCTGCTATGCGTAAGACAGCTGTCCTTCATAAATCAGGGTTCTATGTCCGCAGTGGGTCGGTAGTGAGCCTTTAATCATCGTTTGATTTCCCGATTCAAACGTCTGCTTTGGAGATGCTACCATTTACATAACAGTCGCATCTCCCGTTTGCGTTAGGGTTAAATCTCGGTTTGTTCTGATATTTCCAGAGCGTCATCAACTTCAATACCCAGGTATCTGACGGTGCTTTCAAGTTTGGTATGACCAAGCAACAATTGCACGGCTCGTAAGTTTTTCGT
>Ga0208980_10001067_pt1 | contig 16374 bp, 13 predicted proteins | sample WetSurMetagenome_3_FD_187993 | JGI IMG/M metagenome (GOLD analysis project Ga0208980, IMG submission 187993) | Wetland microbial communities from Twitchell Island in the Sacramento Delta, sample from surface sediment Aug2011 Site A1 Bulk (version 2) | ecosystem: Environmental > Aquatic > Marine... | reverse complement strand
ATCCGGACTACATTAATCGGATTCTTCGGATCAGGGACAGGTGCGCCTATTAGTGATTCTTCATACTGGCCGCGGACACCGTTTTCACATCTTGGTGATGCATTCCATGTTGAGGGCACAACTGCCTGATAATTTTCAACCTTGCCGTCTTTGATTTTGATCCAGTGTCCCAATGCGCCGCGTGGCGGCTCAAAATATCCTGCTCCCATACCAGTTGCCGGTGGGTCCCAGTGTTCAGTGTCATGTATCTTGAAGCCCGGCTTAGTCATTTCAGTCTGCAACTTGTCCAGCCATTCATAGCAGGCATCAACAACGAGTTTCGTTTCAATGGCCCTTGCTGCATGACGTGCCACTGCACCCGGCTTTGCCCCTTTTAATACAAGTCCAAGAAGATCCTTGTTCTTCGCTATAATCATTCTCGCCAGAGGCCCAACCTCCATGGCCTTTCCATCATAACGGGGAGCCTTAATGAACGTATATGCGCCCTTTTTATCAAGGTCGAATATCTGCTCGCCTTCATACGGGTGTGCCGGTTTATTCTCTTTGTACCACGCATACTTGACTGATTCAGCTATCTTATTCTTATAGACCGGATCCACTTTAATATCCGCGGGATTCAACCCTATGATAACTCCTTCAGGGAAGACCAGTTCTTTTCCTTCAGGATCCTTTTCAAAAGCTCCAAACGACATATAATTGTAATGTCCGCCACCGACGCCCATTTTGGCCAAAGGCCATAAAGGACCTGTTCCAAATGTTAGTACATCCGGTATATATACTTCATTTATGAATTTCGCCTGCTCATCAAGCATGGTACGGAAACGGGCGACCTGATTTATATCAGGGTATGAGGTTACTCCGCCAACAACGATGTTCTGATAGTGCGGTGTCCTTCCTCCCCATATCGCACCCATATTCCTTGCTTTTGCATGCATTTTTAGCGCCTGAAGATAATGCTTAACTGCTGTTATTACAAGATCAGGGTCTTTTACAGTAAATTCATCGGGTTCATATCGCGGGGTTAACGGATAAGTGTCTTTCGACTGAACCAGGCCTAGTATCTTGTCTTTAACTGCCAGAAGTTCCTTGTCCATTCCTGTGTAATTCGCGACAGCCATAATATCGATATAGTCAAGGGCAGTCAGTTGGTAAAAATGCAGCGGATGGTCATAAATATATTCAGCGCCCATGACGAGGTTTCTTATTAATGTTCCACCCCATGGGACAGTTGCGCCAAATGCAGCATCAAGAGCGCGCGCAGAAGCCATCTGGTGAACACTGTAACATACACCGCAGAAACGGCTGGTTATGTATGAGGCATCCCTGGGGTCTTTGCCGGTAAGCAGTGCCTCGAAACCACGGGCCATTGTACCGCTGCTCCATGCGTCCTTAACCTTCCCGTCTTCTATTTCAACCTCAATACTGAGGTGACCTTCAATCCTTGTGACTGGATCTATCTTTATTTTCTTAGCCATGTATTTTCACCTCCTTATGCCTTCTTCTTTTCTGTAAGACCGGATTCTCTCATAGCCCATATCTTTTTTGATGTTTCACTCTCAGCCGTATAAAGTGGACTCATTTCAGCATAGAACCCTGGTTCAGCGCATCCCATACATACAGCTCCGCAATCTATACAGAAGTTTAAGCCGTTGTTCCATCTCCGCACAGGACAATCTGAATACGTCATTGGCCCTTTACAGCCTTTTTGGAACATACACCAGTCTTTTTGTTTTGGATCGTTCCAGTCTGTTAGGAACCTGCCGGCATCAAAATGGGCCCGGCGTCTGCAGTTGTCATGGATGAGATCCCTGTAATACATTACAGGGCGACCTATTTTATCGAGTTCCGGCACTTTACCTGTTGTAAGGAAATATAAGATTGTGCCAACAAGATGATCAGCGTGTACAGGACACGTCGGAAGGTTAATAACAGCCTTTCCCGGCAATGCCTTGTTAAGCCCTATGCCTTTGCTTGGTGTTGCTGCCGGAATACCTCCATAGGTTGCGCAGGCGCCTACGGCTATGATTGCTGCTGCATTCTTTGCAGATTCCTCCACTATCTTCCTGAAGGGGCGTCCTCCGATCATGCAGAAACGGTCATCAGCAGAAGGCACTGAGCCTTCAACAATTAAAACATAGCCGCCTTTTTTAACTGTTTCATGGTAGGCATCTTCAGCCATTTCTCCTGCCGCTGCCATGGCTGTCTCATGGTATCTGAGAGATATTTTATCGAGGATAATAGAGGATACCGGCGGATAAAGAGCGCCGAGAAACGATATGGTACATCCGGCGCAGTCCTGTCCTTCAAGCCATATAACAGGTGGTTTGCCCGATGTAGTCTCAATAGCATAGGCAAGTTTTGTTGTAAAATCAAATTCTGAAAGGCCAAATAGTGCAGCAGTTGCAGCGCAATATTTCAGGAAGTCCCTCCTGTTTACTCCATGCGCTTCAAACACTTTCAAAAGCCTATTATTCAAACCACTGTCTCCTTTCATAGTTCACCTCCTTACTTGGTTAAGAGCACTAATGAATTATAGCTACTGAAAAGATTATCTGATATCACCTCCTTCAGTCTGCTAACTCAGCCGTATTAACCATGTAGCAACTGCTTTAATGATAATAATTATACTATTTAATTGTTATTTTAAATATTACCGATTTTAAAGCATAATTGCAATATATTCGCATTATATTTGTTTGTTAATCAGCGCGTTCCTCATTACTTCAACAGGAGGCCTTTTGCCTGTCCAAAGTTCAAATGCAAAAATGCCCTGCCATAAGAGCATCCCCAGACCATCAAGGGCAATACACCCCTTTTCTTCTGCCTGTTCAAGAAGACAGGTCTTTTTATAGATGAGGTCACAGATGATCTGTTCCTTCCTTAAGCGTGATGTGTCAAAAGGCAGCGGATCTTCTTTCTTGAGGCCTAACGGCGTTGCATTAATTATTAAATCAAATCTGTCAATGATGGATACCTCTTCGGCAACGGATACGTTTTTGCGGATTTTCTTTAAATCATCTGCGAGTTTACCAACCTTGCTTTTATCAATGTCATATAAAAAAAGCGCTTTTGCCTTTTGGCTAAGATAATAACTTATTGCCCGGGATGCACCGCCGGCGCCTATTATGATAATTTCCTTACCATCAGTTGAAATCCCGTTTTCTGAAAGAGACTGCATAAACCCCCTCCCATCGGTGTTATACCCGGTGAGTTTGCTATCCGAATTCACTATGGTATTGACTGCACCGATAAAGGATGCCTCTTCGTTAACCTCATCGAGAAACGGCATCACCTTTTCCTTATGCGGGATTGTGATATTCAGACCGCATATGTTCATAGCCTTAATAGCAAGGACAGCTTTTTCAAGATGATCAGGATGCACAAGAAAAGGGACGTAGCAATAATTAAGGTTAAGATTTTCGAACGCTGCATTATGCATCGCCGGAGAAAGGGTATGTTCTATAGGATATCCAAAAATTCCTGTAATTTTTGTCCTGCCGTTAATATTCATATTTTCTACTGCTCCTTTCTTTGCAACTAATTCAATTTTTCTTCATAGTACATTTTTAGCACTTCTGTGCTTTATTTCAATCTCAAATCCTGTCTTCGTATCGGACAATAAAAACACTGTATCCTTCATCAGCAAGAGTCCTGGCCAGCTTATACGCTTCTTCTTTTATGCTGAACTTACCAATCCTTACCCTGTAAAATCTGCTCCCCCTAATCTTTGCCTCAGTCAGATATATTGTGGTGTACTTCAGATCAAGAGCCAGCTTAAGCCGTGACGCATTCGAGAGTTCTTTGAAAGAACCGACCTGTATTGTAAAAGGTCCGGTGTCTGACAAATATCTAACTTCTTTCATGTAAGAAGTATCCCTGCCAATATATTCGATCCTGACCTCCGATGTGCCTTGTCCTATAAGACCGATTTCTTTAGCTGCAGCATAGGATAAATCCAGCTCTCTTCCTGATACAAACGGGCCCCTGTCATTCACCGTGCAATTAACGCTTTTATTGTTTGAGACGTTTGTAACCTTCAGTTTCGTGCCAAAGGGATATTCACGATGTGCACAGGTGAGGGCATTCATATCATAGATTTCTCCTGAAGATGTCGGTTTCCCATGGAAATCAGGGCCATACCATGAGGCAACACAAAACCCTGTTTTGTGATAACCCTCATAACTGACGATACCGCATGAGGATAGAAGAAATAATGGTATGAGAAGGAAAGCAACCCTCATTTTAATTCCCTGATTTTCATGCCTCTGTGAGAATAATAAATAAGGCATATATGATGATTGGAATTAAAGAATATACCTGCTCAAGTCTTCATCCTTAACAATGTCACTCAGCTTGTCCCTGACGTATTTTTTGTCTATCACAAGTTTCCCGTTCTTTTTCTCAGGGGCCTCAAAGGAGATGTCTTCAAGGAGTTTCTCAAGCACTGTATGCAGCCTTCTTGCGCCGATATTCTCTGTTTTCTCATTAACGTGGGCTGCGATCTCAGCGACTTCATCGATGGAATCCTTTGTGAAACTTAATGTAACGTCTTCTGTCAAAAGCAATGCAGTATACTGTTTTATAAGTGCGTTGTAGGGTTCTGTAAGAATTCTCACAAATTCATCCTTGCCGAGTGCATCAAGTTCCACCCTGATCGGAAATCTTCCCTGAAGTTCGGGAATGAGGTCAGATGGCTTTGTCATATGAAAAGCGCCCGCAGCGACAAAAAGGATATGATCTGTTTTTACAGGACCATGTTTTGTTGTTACTGTAGACCCCTCAACTATCGGCAGAAGGTCTCTCTGAACACCTTCCCGTGAAACATCAGGGCCATGTGCATGCCCCCTGCTTGCTATCTTGTCTATTTCATCAATGAATACAATCCCCGATTGCTCAACTCTCTCAACAGCCTCTTTTGAAACCTTATCCATATCAATGAGCTTATTTGCCTCATCCTGCTGAATTATAGCCAATGCATCCGGGACCCTGACTTTTTTCCTTTTTGCCTTTTCCGGCAGAAAATTACCCAGCATCTCTTTGAGGTTTATCTCCAGATCTTCAAGCCCCACATTTGAAACCACACCGAAAGGCATCATCTTTTCCTTGACCTCGATATCAACATACCGGTTATCAAGTTTTCCTTCCCTCAGTTGCATCCTTAGTCGTTCGCGTGTTTCCTTGTGTTTTTCTCTCTCTTCCTCTTCAGTGCCTGTTCCCCTTCCGGTCTTTGGAGAAGGCAGAAGCAGGTCGAGAAGCCTTTCTTCTGCAAGAGATTTTGCCTTTTCCTGCACTTTTTCAACATGCTCGGACTTAACCATGCCTATTGATATCTCGGTCAGATCACGTATCATTGACTCCACGTCCCGGCCCACATAACCCACTTCTGTATACTTTGATGCCTCAACCTTAACAAAAGGTGCGTTTGCAAGTCTCGAAAGCCTTCTCGCTATTTCTGTTTTGCCTACGCCGGTTGGACCGATCATTATGATGTTTTTCGGTAGAACCTCGTCCTTCAGTTCAGGAGAAAGCTTCTGCCGTCTCCACCTGTTTCTCATGGCAATTGCAACAGCCTTTTTTGCCTTATGTTGTCCGATTATATATTTATCAAGCTCTTCAACTATCTTTCTTGGTATAAGGTTATCCATCTAACTCCTCTATAGTTATATTTTCGTTGGTATATATGCATATATCGGATGCGATCTTCATAGCCTTTTCAACAGTATCTTTTGCAGAAAGACCGGTATTTTCAGACAATGCCCTCGCTGCAGCCTGTGCATATGGGCCTCCTGAGCCGATAGCTGCAATTCCGTCTTCGGGTTCTATCACGTCACCTGTTCCGGAGATGATAAAAGTATGTTCTTTATCCGCCACAATCAGGAGAGCTTCAAGCCTTCTTAAGATTTTATCCGTGCGCCAGTCCTTTGCAAGTTCAACTGCAGCCCTTGTTATATTGCCCCTGTAGGACTCAAGTTTACCTTCAAATTTCTCAAACAACGTAAACGCGTCTGCTGTTGCACCTGAAAATCCTGCCAATACTTTTTCTCCATACATCTTTCTGGTCTTCCTGGCATTACGTTTCAGAACCGTATTGCCCATTGTAACCTGTCCGTCTCCGCCCAATGCAACCTTCCCATCGAGCCTTATACATAATATTGTTGTTCCTTTAATCATCTGTTTTACCTTTACCTCTTTTCCTTTAACTTTTCCTCTTCCCTTGTAAAGGGATGTGCCTTATCATAAATATCCATCAGATGTGTAATATCAAGATGGGTGTATTTCTGGGTTGTTGAAAGTGAGGAATGCCCCAGAAGCTCCTGTATTACCCTGAGGTCTGCGCCTCCCTGTAGCAGATGGCTTGCAAATGAATGTCTCAGAGTATGCGGCCCGATCTGACCGTTCATGGCCAGGGCTTTAGCGTATTTTACTACTATACGTCTTACTCCCCTATCTGTCAACCGGGTTCCCATCCTATTGAAAAATAACGCTTTATCCTTATTTTTCCTGAGTATCCTTTCTATCATATATGACTTTATGGCGTCAATTGCCTTTGAACCTATCGGCACTATACGTTCCTTCCTGCCCTTCCCGCGTATCTTTACCAGAGATTCCCTAATGTTGATATCATCTATGTTGATGCCTGAAAGCTCACTGACTCTAAGGCCGCTTGAGTAAAGAAGCTCAAGGATTGCCTTATCCCTTATTGGCAAAAAACCTGTTCCATCAGGTTTCTCTACAAGGGAAAAAACATCATCAACAGAAAGAAACCTGGGCAATAACTTCGGAACTTTCGGGTTTGAAATGAGCTTTGCCGGATTTGTTTTGATGTACCCTTCCCTGTGCATGAATTTAAAAAATGACCTGATACTGGACAACCGCCTGCTTACTGTTGTCTTACTAAGTCCATTCCTTATCTGCCCGGCAACAAAACCGCGCACATCCAGCAAATCTATATCATGAGGCTCAGTTTTTGAATACTCTGAAAACTCTTCGAGGTCTTTTCTGTATGCCCGCAACGTATGAACTGAGACAGCCTTCTCAACTTCAAGATATCGAAGGAAATTATTAATATGATCTTTCATTAGAATACATTATTTTAACCTAAGAACTATTGCAATTTCCTCCCTCTCCACAGCATATAGATTGCAGGATAGATGATGAGTTCCAGGATGGTTGAAGTAAAAACTCCTCCAACCATCGGTGCAGCAATCCTTTTCATGACGTCCGCACCGGTGCCATGGCTGAATAAAATGGGCACAAGGCCTGCAAGTATCACGCTCACAGTCATGATCTTTGGCCTTATCCTCTTCACAGCACCATACATAATCGCTTCTTTAAGATCATCCTTCCCACGCAACTTTCCCTCTCTTTTCCACTTTTCGTATGCATGATCAAGATACAGGAGCATTATTACCCCTGTTTCTGCATCAAGACCTGCGAGAGCGATAATACCAACCCACACAGCGATACTCATATTATAATTGAGAAGGTAAAGGAGCCAGAAAGAACCAACAAGAGAAAACGGGACTGCAAGGAAGACAATACCTGTCTTTATTACAGATTTTGTATTGAAATATATAAGGACAAATATGATAAGGATTGTCAGAGGGATAACGATTTTCAGTCTTTTGTGTGTCTTGAGAAGGTATTCGTATTCGCCGCTCCATTCAAGTCTGTAACCATCAGGCAACTTTACCCTGGATTCAACACTCTTCTTCGCCTCCTCCACATAACTGCCTACATCCCGTCCTGTAAAATCGATAAATACATAGTTTGCGAGGAGACCATCTTCACTCTTGATAACCACCGGTCCTTTCTTAATGCTGATGTCGGCAACCTCTCCCAATGGTATCTGTGTAATGCCTTCTTCAGATGAAGCCGAAGCCATTGCATAAGGGCTAACGGAAAGGTTAACGGGAATAAGTATCCTTTTTATTTTTTCTATATCATTCCTTAATTCCCTGGCGTATCTTACATTAACAGTGTATCTTTCCCTCCCTTCAACAGTAGTCGTAACATTCATACCTCCGATGGCAGTCTCTATAACATCCTGAACATCATCTCCGGTAAGGCCGTAACGCGGCAACTCCTCCCTTTTCGGTTTGATATCGAGGAAATAACCTGTTGTCAATCTTTCCGCGTATGCGCTTCTTGTACCGGAAACATTTTTAACAGCATTCTCAACATCCAGGGATATTTTTTCTATCATATCAGTATCCGGACCGAGGACTTTAATCCCTACCGGCGTCCTGATACCTGTGGCAAGCATATCAATCCTTGCCTTAATCGGCATGGTGAATGAATTTGCAACTCCCGGGATACTTAGCGCATCATTCATCTCATTCTTGAGTTTATCAACATCCATGCCTGTGCGCCATTCTGATTCAGGCTTCAGATTAATCACGGTCTCGAACATCTCAAGCGGCGCAGGGTCTGTTGCAGTCTCTGCGCGTCCTGCTTTGCCAAAGACCTGTATAACCTCGGGTATCTCCATCAGGATTTTATTCTGTATCTGCAGTAGTTTCGATACCTCGGATACAGATGCACCAGGCACTGTCACAGGCATATAAAAAAGAGTCCCTTCATATAGCGGTGGCATGAATTCCGATCCCAGCTGCAAAAAAGGATACGCTGTGGTTGCCATAATTACTATCGCAAGTATGATTATTATCTTTTTATATCTGAGAGCGATCCTTACTGCAGGTTCATATAACTTGTGAAGCATATGACTCACAGGATTTTTTTCCTCAAGCTGCATCTTTCCCCTCATAAAAACAGTCATAAGAACAGGGGTAAGCGTAATCGCAAGAAACGATGAAAAGAGCATGGCAAATGTTTTTGTATAAGCCAGTGGCTTAAAAAGTCTTCCTGCTTGGGCCTGAAGGGTAAATACCGGGAGAAATCCGACAGTTATTACCAGGAGTGAAAAGAAGAGAGATGGACCGACTTCCTTTGCCGCCTCTATTATTATATTTACCCGACTTCCCTGTTTTCCGTGCAACTGCCAATCGCCGAGTTTTTTATGCGCATTCTCAACCATTATTATAGATGCGTCTACCATCGCTCCTATTGCTATTGCGATTCCTCCGAGACTCATGATGTTTGACGTCACACCCAGGTAATACATACAGATGAAGGAAATAATGATAGCAACGGGTATGGTAAATATCACAACAAGGGCACTCGGGAGGTGAAAGAGGAATATTATGCATACCAAACTGACAGCGAGGGAAAGCTTGATTATTTCATCTTTTAAAGTATCTATAGATCTGCGAATCAAATCTGTCCTGTCATAGGTGGTAACAATCTTCATCCCCTTTGGCAAAGACGGCTGAATATCTTTTTTAATCTTTTCCTTCACCCGTTCTATGACATTCAGCACATTCTCACCGAAACGCACAACAACAATGCCTCCGGCAACCTCTCCTCTACCATCGAGATCAGCAAGGCCTCTTCTTATTTCAGGCCCGATATGTATATTGGCAACGTCCCGTAAAAATACCGGGGTGCCGGAACCATTTGTGCCGATAGAAATATTTTCCAGGTCTTTGGTATTTGTTATGTAACCGCGGCCTCTAACCATGTATTCGACGCCTGAGAAATCAAGTACCCTTCCCTCTACATCTTTATTGCTCTTTCTCACTGCTTCGATGACTTTCATTAAGGGAATGCGGTAGGCGGCAAGTCGGTTAGGATCTAATGTTATCTGATACTGCTTTACAAATCCGCCAACACTCGCAACCTGGGAAACCCCCGGCACGCTCTCAAGCGCAAGTTTGATATTCCAGTCCTGTACAGACCTCAGTTGAGCAAGATCATATGCGCCTGTATCATCAACTACAGCATATGAGAAGCCCCACCCAAGGCTTGTTGCATCTGGCCCCAAAACAGGATTTACATTGGACGGCAATTTCTCTTTAACTGATTGTAAGTACTCAAGGATACGGCTCCTTGCCCAGTAAATGTTTGTGCCTTCTTCAAAAATTACATATATGAACGAACTTCCTAAAAACGAAAAGCCTCGTACAGCCTGTACCTTGGGTGCAGCAAGCAGGGTAGATGTAATAGGATATGTTATCTGGTTTTCTACAAGATCAGGGCTTCTTCCAGCCCATTCGGTAAAGATAATCACCTGAGTGTCGCTGAGATCAGGGATGGCATCGAGTGGTATGTTTTTAATTGCCCAATATCCCCACAAAGAGAGCACTGTAACTAAAAGGATAACGATCAATCGGTTTCTCGCACTGTATTCGATGATCCTGGATATCATAATTTGCTATTCTTGAGGAGATGTGTAGGGTGATTTCTCAGTGTTTATGCCCACCAAGCGGGGTTACATTCTTTAACTGTGCTTCTGAGTCAATAAGGAATGTGGCTGATGCAGCGATCTTTTCTCCTGATTTTAACCCCTTAATCACCTCTCTGAAGCCCTCAATACTAATGCCAAGCATTACCTCCCTCGGCTCAAAATAACCTTCTCCCTTATCCACATAGACAACCTGTCTTGTGCCTGTATCTATAACAGCATCATAAGGTATCGCAAGTTTTGTACCCATATTAATCTTTATCTCAACATTGGTAAACATCTGCGGTTTAAGCTGCCCGCCGGAATTCGCAATCTCAAACCTAACCTTTACTGTCCTTGTTGTGCCGGATATAGAAGGATATATGTAATTAATCTGTGAATAAAACTCCTTATCAGGGAAATAGCTTAGGGTAATCTTTGCCTTTTGCCCTAATTTTACGAGAGAAAGCTCATATTCATATATGTCAGCGATTACCCACAATGATGAAAGGTCAGCTACATCAAAAAGCTTTTCTCCCGGCATTACCTTCATTCCCTGCACAGCCATCTTTTGTGTAACATAACCGGTCACAGGGCTGTAGATAGTAATAGTTCTTATCTGCCTTCCTGTATCCTCGATCTTTTTAATCTGCTCTTCACTGATATCCCATAATCTTAATCGCTGCCTTGATGCTTCGACTATTGTCTCAGCGTCTATTCCAAGCATTTTGCCTATCTTTTTATCAGAAAAGTCTCCTTCATTCTCCTTATTCTGCTTTGTCCATCTAAGAGCATTTAGAAATTCCTGCTGCGTTGCAATAAGCTCAGGGCTAAAGATCTCTGCAAGGGGTTCTCCTTTTTTCACATATCTGCCTGTATAGTCAACATAAAGCTTCTCAATCCAGCCTTCGATTTTTGTATTCACTGTAGCGGTTCTTCTCTCATCATATTCTATTCTTCCGACTGTCCTGATAGTCTTCCGAAACGGTCTCACCGCCACTTCAGCAATCTTTACCCCGATTAACTGCTGCTTTTCAGGAGGTATCTCGATTGTCGGAGTTTCCTGTTCCTCTGAGGTTTCGGGCTCTGCCTCAGACTCTTTTGTATCCTGGATATGTCCCCCATGTCCTGAAGCATTCTGTTTTTGAGGAGATTCAGTGGCAGTATTTTTTTCAGGAGTCTTTAATAATCCTGCCTTTGTAAAATACAGGATAAATCCGGCGAATAATAATACGGCAATGATTATTATGATATTTTTATTCTTCATTTTTTCTCCGTCACTGCTGAAACCCTGCCATTAATCCCTGAAACAGCTTCGATCCTTGCAATCGCCTTTTCTCTATCTGCAAGCTGTCCCCAGTAAAGGAATTCGTAATCGAGCAGTGATTTGAGGCTTGTGATAACAGTTATTGCCTCGACCTTTCCTGTCATATATCCGGCAAGAGACATTTCAAAATCCTGGCGGGTCTTTGGAATCAGTCCGTTTTTGTATAATCGCATCAGAGTTTCTGCTGATTTCATCATTGAATAATTATCCCTTATGCTTGCAGATATCATCAGCTTGGTGCCTTCAAGTTCATGTCTCGTCACGGTCAGAGATGATTCTGCCTCGAGGACAGCCTGTTTCTGCTTTGTCTTGTAATAAAGAGGGATATTCATAGTGGTTGTGAGACTCCACATGTCTTCAAATTGCCCTCCTGCCCTGTTAGAATAGCCCGCGCTTATAGTGAAGTCAGGGATATATTCCTTTTGCATAATCCTGACCTTTGCCTCTGCTGCTGCAATCATTTTATCCCTTAATTTTATCTCGGGAGATTTTTCCATTGCTGTTTTGATCATCGTATCCATGCTGTAATCAGATTCAGCAGAAAGCAAATCAAGAGGTCTGCCTAATGGAGCATTAACGTCCCTGCCGGTTGTTGTGTTTAGCATCGCCTCAAGAGATTGCACTTTCTGTTTCAGCATCTCTTCTTTTTCGATCAGCATGTATTTCTCTGTCTGTGCCATGAGTACCTCCTGCTGTGAACCCATGCCTGCTGAATATCTGGCAACCGCTGCGTCTTCGACCTGCTTCAAAAGCACCGCCTTGTCCTGTATAAGATCGATTTGCTTATACATGAGAAACAGGTTATAGTAGAGCTCTTTGACCTTTAAAATGGTCTTTAATCTAGCAGATTCATATGATGCCCTCAGACTTTCAGATTCCCTTTCAGACATCTCTCCCTTTAACGACAATTTGCCGGGGAAGGGGATCGTCTGTGATGCAGAGAACATCCATTGAGCACCCAGCATCTCACCATAAGTGTATCGGCGCCATCCCTCGTTCTGATAGCCGAACATGAACATGGGGTCAGGAAGGCTTTTTGACTGGGGCACCCTGTAAGTTGAAGCTGTTACCATTGATTCATAAGCAAGAAGCTCGGGATTCTTTTTCAAAGCTTCTTCAATTAATTCCTCAAGCTTCAGATCGTCAGCAAATGCATAAGGAGCAATAAACATAAACAGTCCACAGATAGCAGAAGACAAACAGAGTAATGCGTATCTGCAAAAAAATGAGCGCAGGTTACTATATACTATTTTTTGCCTCTCTCCGGGAGCATGTTTTTCAAGGTTAATGTGCATCAATGCTGAATTTCATGGAAGCGGTTTTGCCGCCTTTTATTATCTTTACAGCAATATTCCAGGAACCGGTCATAGAAAGATTAATCTTTGCCTTATATGCATTATCCTTTAATTCGGCATTTGTCTTATAATTCATTGCCGGCATACCGGACATCGCAGGCATTGAATATTCAACCTTTACCTTTGCATCCGTTACATTATTGCCTGCAGCATCCTTGATGTCAATTTTCATATTGTTATCACCAACCACGGGCGGGTTCTTGTCTATCTTAACAATTACATTGTAAACACCGGCCTTTTTCGTCACCTCATAATCCTTCGCATATGCAATGCCTGCAAGCAAAAGCACAGCAACTATAACAACCATAACTCTTTTCATAAACTTATCCTCCTTTTGATTTTAGTATATTCGCTAATGTAATCAGTTTCAAGTAAGGGTGATTTTCCTTTAAAGGGATGGAGAAGTCTGGAAATACTTAATTGCCGAGGGAAGATACTGTATTCTCTAAACTTTTCATGTCTTCGGAATTCATTATCTTTACTTCAGAGACTATTCTTTTTATCAAACCTGACAGAACCTTTCCAGGACCGACTTCCACAAATGTCGTTACGCCGGAATCTGCAATAGTCTTTATAGAATCTTCCCACAGAAGAGGGTAGCTGAGTTGTCTGATGAGCGAAGCTTTTATGCTCTCACTATCATGCAGGAAGGAAGCATCCGCATTATTTACTATAGGGATTACAGGATTTTTCAACACTGTCGAATCAAGCAATCCTGCAAGTTTTTCAGAGACAGGTTCCATTAATTTGCAATGTGACGGGACACTCACTGCAAGCGCAACTGTTCTCTTTGCTCCGGCGTCATCACAGAGTTTTATCGCTTCCTGAACTGCATTCATCTCCCCTGCAATCACTATCTGACCGGGAGAGTTATAATTGGCAGGAGCAGCATACCCTGATTGCAGAGATTTGCATATCCCATCAACCTTCTCTCTCTCCAAACCAATGACTGCTGCCATGAGTCCTTTCCCCTCCGGTACAGCCTCCTGCATGAACAGTCCCCTTTTTTCAGTCAGTATCACCGCATCATGAAGCGACAGGCTTTCAGCGGCAACTATTGCCGAATATTCTCCCAGGCTGTGTCCTGCAACAACAGATGGTCTTATGCCCTTTGATAATAATACCCTGCATATAGCAGTGCTTGCAGTAAGGATACATGGCTGAGTCCTAAACGTCTTGTTTAATTCATCCTTTGGACCATTGAAACACAGGTCTGCAAGATCATACCCTAAAGCTCGTGAAGCCTCCTGAAAAACCTCTCTTGCAAGTTCATAGTTCTCATAAATTTCCCTACCCATTCCCACATACTGTGAACCCTGACCTGGGAATACAAATGCAATTTTCATTAAGAAATACCTTTCGACTCTTTAATCTTTTTGATCAGCAATGGCACGATATCATATACATCGCCGACGATTCCATAGGTAGCGACGTTGAATATCGGGGCCTCAGGGTTTTTGTTTATAGCTATTATTATGTCTGATGATTGCATGCCGACAAGATGCTGGACTGCCCCTGATATTCCGCATGCGATGTAGATTTTCGGGCAAACAGTCTTGCCTGTCTGACCGACCTGATGCCTGTACGGAATCCATCCGGCATCAACACAGGCCCTTGAAGAGCCGACAGCCCCCCCGAGGAGATCTGCCAGTTCCTCGATTAATTTGAATCCTTTCGGGTCTCCAAGCCCCCTGCCTCCGGATACAATAATCTCTGCCTCCTGCAGATTAACCGCTATATCAGAGACTTCCTTGACTGTCTCAAGAACCTTTGTTTTCGAAGAAAGACCGTCCGTATTTATCTCTATTATGTCGCCTTTTCTTCCCTCTTCATATTTTCCGCGCTTCATTACTCTCGGCCTGACAGTGGCCATCTGCGGTCTGTTGTTCGGGCAAAGGATTGTTGCCATGATATTACCGCCGAATGCCGGTCTGATCTGGAGGAGGTTATTTGTCTCCTTATCAATGGCAAGAGATGTACAATCTGCGGTAAGCCCTGTTCTTAATCTTGCAGCCACCCTTGGGAAAAAAGAACGGCCAATGGGTGTTGCTCCCGCGAGCACAATCTCAGGTTTGTGTGTTTGAATCAGAGAGGTCATAAGCTGAGAGTAAGGCTCGTCATTGAATACATCGAAAATAGAATTGCCTGATTGATAAACCTTATCCGCTCCCCATTTAATCAGTTCCCGGGCCTCTGATTCAGGCGCTCCGAAAAGGACTGCTGCGAGTTCTGTGTTCAGATCTTTGGCAAGTTTCCTTCCTATGCCAAGCAGTTCATAAGCTACAGAGGAGACCTTGCCGCCCTTCTGCTCAGCAACTATCCATACACCTTTATATGATTTCAGGTCTGTTTCCTGAGTGACCTCTTTATCTACTTCAATGATTGCACCCTCAGGGCAGATGCTAATGCAGGTCATGCATGCCTCGCAGTATTCATTGATAAAAGCCTTGGCATCTTTCATCTCAATTGCTGAAACAGGGCATGATGCAAGGCATTCTTCACATCCGGTACATTTGTCTCTGTTTATTTTTACAGGCATTTGATCCCCCTCAGTTCCTGGATTAAGGCATCGACCTGCTCTTCTGTGTCGCCTTCAAGAATCTTTCTGCCGGACCTTGCCTCAGGGGTAAAGATGTTCTTTACCTGGGTCGGCGAACCCTTAAGTCCAAGATCATTCTGATCTGCCATGATATCTGATGCTCCCCATTTTTGAATCACTGCCTTTTTCGCAGCCATCTTACCCTTCAATGACGGCAGTCTCGGTTCATTCAGCTCTTTTACCGCAGTCAGAAGCACGGGGAATGAAGATTCTACAATGTCATAGCCCTCATCCATTAACCTTTGAACTTTTATAGAATTCTGAGTAACCTCTTCTATTTTTCTTACATATGAGATATGCGGGATGTTCAGAAATTCTGCTGTCTCCGGACCAACCTGCGCTGTATCACCGTCTATCGCCTGCTTTCCGCATATTATAATATCAGCGCCAAGTTTTCCGATTGCTTTTGATAGGGTGAATGAAGTAGCCCAGGTATCAGAGCCAGCAAACGCCCTGTCAGATAGGAGGATACCGTCATCAGCGCCCATTGCTATGGCGTCCCGAAGCGCAGACTCTGCCTGGGGAGGCCCCATGCTCATGACAGTCACTTTCCCGCCTGCCTTTTCCTTTATCTGAATCCCTGCCTCAATGGCATGCATGTCAAAAGGATTGATTATGCTCGGAACACCTTCTCTTATAAGTGTTCCTGTCTCCGGATTGATCCTAACTTCAGCCGTATCAGGAACCTGCTTTATGCATACAACTATATTCATTAAATATCACCCTTTCTGTTCGTAATCATCACTTTTATTTAGTGAATGTATATTATACGATGATATTTTTTAGGATGTAAAGAACGCTAAAGGGTAGG
>Ga0208980_10001066_pt1 | contig 16380 bp, 14 predicted proteins | sample WetSurMetagenome_3_FD_187993 | JGI IMG/M metagenome (GOLD analysis project Ga0208980, IMG submission 187993) | Wetland microbial communities from Twitchell Island in the Sacramento Delta, sample from surface sediment Aug2011 Site A1 Bulk (version 2) | ecosystem: Environmental > Aquatic > Marine... | reverse complement strand
CAGGAGGATCGGCGCCGAACAGCGAGCGGAGAAGTTCTGATCTGCCTGATCCCAGAAGCCCGGCAATGCCCAGAATTTCCCCCTCATGGAGTGTAAAAGAGATGTCCTCGAAGACACTGGTCCGCGAGAGATGGCGTACCTCCATCACCGGTTTCGACAGGGGACGGACATCCTCCGGCCGGCTTCGCTGCACCGTTTCCCCGAACATCATCTGAACGATGACGGCCGGGCCGGCTTGTGAGATCGGAATGGTCCCCACCAGTTCACCGTTGCGCAGAACTGTTACGGTGTCGGAAATGCGGTGGATCTCCTCAAGGCGATGAGTGATATACAGGAGAACGACGCCGCGGGAGGCAAGGGTCCTGAGCAGCTCAAAAAGCCGATCCGTTTCGTGATGCGCCAGGGCTGACGTTGGTTCATCCAGCATCAACACCGATGGTTCGTAAGACATCGCCTTAACGATCTCAACCATCTGCTGGTGCGCTACGCCAAGGGACCCCGCTCTTGTACGGACATCCATCGTGAGCCCGAAGTCGCTGAGAAGATGTGCTGCGCGATCGTTGGCAGATTTCCAGTCGATCAGCGTTTCTCTGGTCCCGCGGTGCTTGGGAAGCCTGCCGAGGAAGATGTTCTCGGCAATGCTGAGCTCTGGAACCAGACTGAGTTCCTGGTGGACGGCCGCAATGCCCTGGCGGAGAGCTTCACGCGGTGAGCGGAGATGTACGGCTGTCCCGTTGACAAGTATCGAGCCTGCGGTTGGCTGAATGGCTCCTGCAAAGAGCCTGACCAGAGTGCTCTTTCCTGCACCATTCTTTCCAAGGAGTGCGTGAATCCTGCCGCCATCAAAGGTGACAGAAACATCCTTCAGTGCCACGGTTCCCGGATACTCCTTGCGGAGGGCGACGGTCTGGAGGCTTGTGGCGGAACGATGCATGGGGAGGGGCAGAATGTTATTTGTTGAGTTCCTTCAAGCGGTCCTTGAACTTCCGGACCTCCTCGGGATTCTGCCTGCTGAGGAGCATCCCCGGCAGAGAAACGGTCTTCGAAACGTGCTCTCCCTTGAGGACTTTGACCGCGGATTCAACGGCAAGCGAACCGATTTCGAACGGTCGCTGACCAGTGACCGCCTGTAGTACCTGATCATCCGCCAAGAGGAAATCGGCAAGCTGTTCGCCGGTATCAGTCCCGAAAACCGCCACCTTCCCGGCTTTTCCGGCATTCTTGACTGCCATCACGGCCCCAACGGTTCCACCTTCGTTGGCGGCCCAGAGAATGTTGACCCCGGGGTTGGCCGTCAGGATGTCTCCGGCCTTCTTGACCGCCTGCTCTGCAAGCCAGGCATCCTGTTCTGCAACAATAGCCACGCCCGGGAGCCTGCCAACCTCCTCTTTGAACCCCCCCACCCGCGCGGTACTTTGTTCTGGAGCCTGCGATTGGAAAGCAAGAAGGGCAATCTTTGCCTGACCGCCAAGCCTTCTCTGGATGTACTCGCATGCGGCCTTCCCCGTGGTCCTGCCCAGATCCCGCTGGTCACTCTCGATATACGCCGCCGCAAGATCACCTTCGACAGTAGTATTGTACGTGATGACGACGATCCCCTTTTCCCGTGCACGAGACAGGGCGCTGACAGAAGCTTTGGCGCTCAGCGGTGAAACCACGATGGCGTCGACACCGCTGGCAATATATGTATTGATCAGCTGAATCTCCTTGTCTGGTTTCCCCGCGCTGTTTGCCTCGAGCAGCTCAACACCGTTTCTCGACGTTGCCTCCCGCATCCCAAAGATTACCAGCCGAAAGAACTGGTCCTCCTGGAAGACAATTCCCGCGATCTTCTTTTTGACGCTGTAATCCGTCTTCTTCCCGCATCCAGAGGTCCCGAACAGGAGGAGGCTGAAGGCCGTAAGAGGGAGAATGAACCTTTGAAGTGTGCTCATGAAGTCGGTTCCGGAGAAAGTACCTGACAGGAGTGGGAGCGGTGGTATGGACGCGTGTCTGCCGCCGCAAGAAGTCGCTCCAATCGCCGCCACGGCAGGGAGCAGTGGCAGGAATCGGGAGAAAGGTATCAAATCACACTGCAAAAGACAACCGTCAGTGCGTTCCGGTCCGCTCCCGGATCCTCTGGGCGCTTGTGCGTGCTGTAGAGGCCGCGCGGTCGGAGGAGTCGGAGGCTATCGAATCGAGCAGCGGCAGTGCCGTTGCATCTCCCGCTTCGCCCAGTGTGCGAAGTGCGCTGGACCGGATGAAGGGATTCTTGTCTGAGCCGAGACCAAGGATGGTCGGCAGCAGCTCGGGATGGTTCCTCGCGTAGCGTCCGAGAATTCCCATCGCAGTGAAGCGTGTGGACGATGGCTGCCCGTATCGGACCTTGTCGAGAGCAGCGGCGATCGCCTTGGTGGAGTCAAGAGCAGGGAGGCTGCCAAGCGCAGCGTTGGCAATGACACTTCCCTGTGATGGCGTCGAAAGGTTGGAGAGAAGCGTCGGGAGGGCATGTGCCGAATCGGCTTTTGAGAGCGCCCTCAGCGAAGCGGCAACCACGTTGTAGCTGGAGTCTTTCAATGTGGAGTGGAGGGTCTGGGTAACGTCGCTGTTGCGGAAGCGGGAGAGCTGAGAGACTGCAGCCGCACGCACGGAAGACCGCACATCCCCCGCCGCAGCAATCAGTGCTCGCTGGATACGGTTTCGGACGCTGTCATCAGTGCTGCGGATTTTTCCGAGGGCCACGACGGCCTCCTGACGCACTCCCCAGAAGCGATCAGACGCTGCGAGGCGCTGAAGTGTCGACACCCCGGGAACACTGTCCTGGAGCTCGACAAGACGCTGAACCGCCCGTACCCGGTCAACCGGATTTGCGGCGCGCTCCGCCTGGAACAGCCATTCGCTGCCGTCTCTCGAATAATTGACAGTCTTGAGGAGCCAGTTTCCCCTGTCGAAAATTACCAGGTCGGGGCGTGCGGGAGCCGCAAGGGTGAAGAGGGTGTCCCGTGTTAGGATGTTGACCCGGTGGACCACCTGTCCAGCAGAAGTCGAGATCTCAATGTCGACGGGTGACCGGAAGACCCCGGTAAGACTGTCCATCGCCTGGACTTGTGTGGCTCTGAGCGCCAGGGTCTTTGAACTGTCGTTCCATCGGTAGGAGACATCAAACACCGGATACCCGGCCTTGTAGATCCACTGGTCGAAGAACCAGTAGAGGTTTTGACCAGTAGCCTCTTCGATGGCAACCTGGAAATCACGTGTCTCAACGCTCTGATATTGGTGTTTGGTGATATAGTGGCGAAGAGCTTTCCAGAAGAGCTCTTCCCCCAGTACAAATCGAAGCATATGCAGAACCGATGCACCGCGGGGATATACATTTTCTCCATACGATCCTACGCTCACAATCGGTTTACGGCCAAGCCGCTTGTCGACGACGATTCCCTGTTGCTGGGCGCTGTACATTTGATAATCAAACTCGTCCCGGCCCAGAAGGTACTCGTGGTACAGCGGGTCAAAATAGGAAGCAAAGCTCTCGTTCAACCAGAGATGCCGCCAGTCTTTGCAGGTCACCACGTCGCCCCACCACTGATGCGCCAGCTCGTGAGCGATGAGACTTACGGGAGAATTGTCCAGCCGTGCGCGCGCATCGAAAACGGTGATGTCGTCCATGAGTGAGGTGGCGCTGGTGTTTTCCATGCCGCCCGCAACAAAATCCTTGATGAGAACCTGAGCATATTTCTCCCATGGGTACGGGAAACCAATCTTCCCGCCGAAAAAGCGGATCATGTCCGGGGTCTTCTCAAAGCAAATTCTTGCGTCTTCGACATGGTTGGGGTAAACATAGTATTCCAGGGGGAGCTTTCCTGATTTGTCAGTGAGGATCGCGTACTCTCCGATTGCCAGCATGATAAGATAGGCGGCGTGGGGCTTGCCCTCCCGCCAGTGGTATGTCGTTGTGCCATTCTTGGCGTTCTTCTTGACACTCAGGAGTGAACCGTTTGAAAGGGCAACAGAGGAACTGCGGACGGTAACCAGGATCTCGCTGGTTGCTTTGTCATTCGGGAAATCGTAACAGGGAAACCAGAAGTGGTTGTCCATGTCCTCACCCTGGGTCCAGATCTGCCGGGGTTTGTCGGGATACCCGGAATCGGGCTCAACAAAATAGATGCCTCTCTTGGGTGTGCAGGTGTATTCCACCGAGACCGTGATCGTGTCCCGGAACGAGTAGGTCCGGTCAAGATGAATGAGGAGATTCTTCGGTCCCTCGGTGAACTTCAAATCGTTCCCGCGAAGTTGCACCCGCTGGATCTGCATCTCCTCGGCGTCGAAGTCGACGACATCGAACACAGGAAGGTAGGGGACGAGGGTCGTGGTGACTTTCCCGATCACCATCTTCTTGGATTCGTCGAAGGATACTTCTATGCGGTAATGCAAGACATCGTAGGTTTTGTTCCGCGCCTCACCATTGTCGCGAACGGGAAAGACCGACTGTGCCAACGCTGTCAGAGCACAACAGCACATCAGGAACCACAATCTAAAGCTGAACATAATCCTCCCTTTGATATGTGCGCTTCAGAAAGAAAACATCTCCGGCGACCGGCGTTCAAGCAACAAGAGATCTGAGAGCATCCATGTTTTCCACATCCTCGTGCATGTCTTCGCTCTTCTCGGTCTCCAGGATCTTTGGAACATTGGTGAACCGGGGATCATTCATTAACATTCGGAAACCGTCAAGCCCGATGTACCCTTTGCCAATATGCTCGTGGCGATCAACCCGGGAGCCGAGAGCTTTACGGGAATCGTTCACATGAACGGCGACAAGCCGGGAAAGCCCGAGAATCATATCAAATTCCCGGATGGTTTGTTCCCATCCTGCCTCGGTATGGATGGGATAGCCTGCGGCGAAGAGGTGGCAGGTGTCGATACAGACCGCCATTCGCTCCCTGTGGGCCACGGATTCCACAATGGTGCGAAGGTGCTCGAAACGGTAGCCAAGCGAGCTCCCCTGGCCGGCCGTGGTCTCCAGAACCGTCAGTGTCTGAAAACGCGAGGTCTCCTCATGGACCTCATTCAGCGACCCGGCAACCCGTTGAAGTCCTTCCTGTTCACCTGCCCCCATGTGTGCGCCGGGGTGAACAATTAGCCCCGTGAGCCCGAGCCGTTCGCATCGCCGGAGCTCGTCCTCCAAGGCATTCCGGGACTTACGGAGCACGGCCGGATTCACAGCACAGAGGTTGATAAGATAAGAGGCATGAGCAAAGACCGGATCGATTCTTGATTTCCCCAGTGCTGTTTTGTAGTTTTCAACATCCTCATCGGCCAGCGGCTTTCCCTCCCACTGACTACTGTTCTTCGTAAAGACTTGCATTGTGGTGCAACCAATACTGGCTGCTCGCCCGCAGGCAAGATGCAGTCCGCCACTGATGGAGACGTGGGTTCCGATGAGCAGGTCCTTTCTCATGCTCTCCAAGATACGAAAGCGGGCCGTTGCAGACAACGTGCCTGTCCTAAACGTTCCACCGGGAGAAATCCATGTCCACAGCACGCTTGGTCGTCGGTCTCATGTCAGGGACGTCATTGGACGGTATCGACGCGGCGATGGTCCGCGTCAGGGGCAGCGGCGTACAGACGCGATTTGAGCAACTGCTGTATGCTGAATATCCCTTTCCTCAGGGCCTGCGCCGCCTGCTGCTGAAGAACTCCATTCCTGAAAGCAGCCGGGTGGACGAAATCGCCCGACTCAACTTTCTCCTGGCAGAATTGTACTCGGAAGCGGTCAAGAAACTCGCCCGCCGGGCCGGACTCTCGCTCTCGGACATCGCGCTCATCGGCTCCCACGGACAGACCATTCAACACCTTCCGAGGCCGCGGTCTCTGTTCGGAAGGAAAATCCGCGCCACATTCCAGATCGGCGATCCGTCGGTGATTGCGACCCTTACAGGAATCACCACGGTCGGCGACTTTCGCGTTGCGGACGTTGCGGCAGGCGGACAGGGAGCCCCACTCGTGCCCTATTTTGACTGGCTTGTGTTCCGTTCGCGGAAACTCAACAGACTCCTGCTGAACCTGGGCGGGATTGCCAATGTCACCGTTCTTCCGAAGAACTGCTCTCCCGATGGCGTCTTCGCCTTCGACACGGGTCCCGGGAATATGGTGGTCGATAGCCTCATGCACGAATTCTACGGCAAATCGTTTGACCACGGGGGACGCACAGCAGCAAGCGGTGTCGTGTCACTCGATCTGTTCGGCCGCATGGTGCGGCATCCGTACCTCCGTGTCCGGCCGCCCAAGTCCACGGGACGGGAAGAGTTTGGAGACGAATACGTGCAGAAGCTTCTCCGGTCAGCCCGCGAGTATGACCGGGAAGATATCGTTGCCACGGCGTCACAGTTTACGGCCTTCGCGGTCTTCGACGGCTACAGGAGATTTGTCGAGAAACGGATGCACCCCGACGAGATTATCGTGAGCGGCGGAGGAGCAAGAAACCGATTCTTCCTCGACGAACTTCAGCGTTACTTCACGGGAGTAAGTATCCGCAAGGTCGATGAGTTCGGCATTACCGCCGATGCGAAGGAAGCGATCTGCTTCGCGATCCTGGCGAACGAAACAATTGCGGGAAACACGGCGAACCTCCCCGCGGTGACGGGTGCCAAGAAGAGCGTTGTCCTGGGAAAGATCTGCCGGCCGTGAATTTCTTCCCCGGTGGGGAACGGAGTGCCCCCGCCCGGTGTTCGAGGAAAAGATGAGGCATGGGATGACGAACTGTTCTTGGCATCACACCCTGACGACCATGTTCCTTGTGACCGCCCTTCTCCTTGGAGGAGCGTCGGAAGGATCACACAATCATGCAGTGCGGGCAGGGGAGCCCTTCATTGCGAGCCATGACTGCGGTGAGCACGAACAACACATCCCGCTCAATCAGCTCAAACAGTGTTCCTTCTGCCAGCAAGGCGGCGGCAGGGCTACCCCATCCATTACCGCAAACTTCGACCATCAAACGCCCCAGGCGATTATCCTCCCGGTCATCTCTGCTGGCGAGGACCTCGCGCAACCACACTACTACTCCTCCGGCAAACGCGGACCACCTTCAGCATGATAGATCCCTCGAGAATCGAGGGATCCCCCATGAACCATCATGCTCTGGAGGCATCATGCTACGCATACTCTTGTGTCTGGCAGTCTGTGCTCTCCTCGCCGGAGGACCAGGCGCCGCCGCCCAGACAACCCTGAATCCGGACATCAGCGCTATCACCCGGTTTCTCGTCGAGACCGATGACGGGGAGAAGCTCGATCAGGGGAAACGGGAATTCAGCAAACCTGACCTGCAGTTCCAGGAAATGGAACTTGGATTGCAGGCATACCTCAATCCGTACGCCAGAGGGGACATCTTCCTGTCGGTTCAGGGGCCTGACGTGGAATCGGCGAAGCTCGGGCTGGAGGAAGCATATGTTACCGTTTTGCGGGGACTTCCCCTGGATCTGAATCTCCGAGCAGGAAAGTACAGGGTGGAGTTTGGAAAACTCAACATGACCCACCCTCACGGCTGGGCATTCATCACGCAGCCACTCGTGGAGCAGCGCTTCCTGGGCGAAGACGGTCTAAATGATCTCGGGCTCTCTGTGAGCGCATTGTTGCCCACGGGTGATGTCTATACCAGACTGACCGTGGATGTACTCCGGGGACTCAGTGTTCCACCTGCGGCAGGCATCGAAGATACGACAGGAACCAAACCCCTGTACGCCTTCTCAGGACGCCTCTCCAGCTTCTTCACGCTGGACGATTTCCGCGACCTCGAGGTTGGCCTTAGCTGCTACACGGGAATTCAGGATCCGTATAATCATGAGCGATTCTGGTATGCCAACCTGGATTTCAAATATAAATACCGGCCCGGTACCTATACCTCTCTTGTGGTTCAGGGAGAATTTCTGCTTAACAGGCGCTCCGCCTCGCAGAATCGCCAGTTCGTCCCCTTCCTCAATGCTGCCGGGAACCCCGAAGTAAAGACCATCACCTCCTCCGGCCTGTATCTTTTCGCGGACTACCAGTTCATGAAAATCTTCAGCGTCGGTGCACGGTACGATTGGGCGGAGGACCCGTATGGCGCCGACGACAGAGCGAGCGCCATCGGGGTGTTTCTGGGATATTACCCCGTGGAAGAAACACTTGCGCTCCGCCTGCAATACCAGAATACGAATACCGTGTCGCCCGGAACGACGCAGTCTGTAAACTACATCGGCCTCCAGCTGATGTTTTCTCTCGGCCCCCATAAGGCACATCCATTCTGACACATCTGGCTTTTTGGAGAGATTGACACATGAAACGTATCTTCGGCATCCTGTCCTTTGTCCTGTTATTCCCGGCGCTTTCGCCGGCAACGGTCCGGGTCGTCACTTCGCTTCCTGATCTGGCAGACATCGCACAGCAGATCGGTCGCGACCGTGTAAAAGTCGACTTCATCGTGCAGGGTGATCAGAATCCGCATTATGTGGAGGTGAAGCCCAGCTACATGATGAAGCTGAAGACGGCGGACATCTTCTTTATCATTGGGATGGAGCTCGAAATCTGGGCGCCTCAGCTCGTTGACGGTTCCAGGAATTCGTCGCTGCTCGTTGTTGACCTTTCACGGGACATCAGGAAGCTCGAAGTTCCCGCCCGGGTCATGGACGCGAGCGCGGGAGATGTTCATCGCTACGGGAATCCTCACTACTGGCTCGATCCCCGGAATATCCATATCATTGCCGATGAAATGGTGGAAGCTCTTGCACGTGTCTCGCCCGGCGATGAGCAATTCTTCCGGGCAAACGCGGATGCGTATATCAAGGTGATCGACGGGAAAATCGCAGAGTGGGAAAAACTGATGAAGCCGTTTGCCGGAAAGAAAATCGTGACGTTCCACCAGAGCTGGAGCTATCTTGCGGCCTGGACTGGTCTGGAAGTTGCGGGCCAGGTGGAACCGAAGCCCGGTATCCCCCCCAGTCCGACACATACCACGGAATTACTGACGCTGATGCGGCAGGCAAAAATCAAAGCCATTGTCGTTGAGCCCTTCTACGATGCCAGCGCTCCGGAACAAATTGCGCGGAGTTCGGATGCGAAGGTCCTCCGACTTTCGACATCGGTAGGCGGCGTAAGGGAAGCAAAAGACTATATCACACTGATGGATTACAACCTGCAATCACTGGCAGCAGCCCTGCGCTGATGCCTGGACACGGAAAGGAAAGATGGAACCTTCATTCATAGAATTCGATCACGCATCCCTGGGGTACGGGCGGAAGGTTGTTGTGCGTGACATCAGTTTTGTGATTCAGCGGGGGGAATACTTCGGCCTGGTTGGCCCCAATGGTTCCGGAAAGACCACAATCCTGCGGGCGATTCTTGGAAGCATCAGGCCCCGGTCTGGCCAGGTCAGGGTCGGTCCGACGGGGGGACCGCCAGTCCGCTTTGGCTACGTCCCGCAGCGTGAAATCCTGGACTATGTTCTTCCCTATACGGTCCAACAGGTGGTCATGATGGGTCGATACCGGCAGATTGGCTTGATCCGCCGCCCTGGAAAAGTCGACCGCGAAATCATTCAAGAATGCTTGGAGCATGTCGCCGTTCAGGACCTCAGAGACCGCCCCTTCAAAGACCTCTCCGGTGGACAGAAACAACGGGTTCTGATTGCCCGGGCCCTCGCCTCAAGGCCGGAGGCACTCGTCCTCGATGAGCCGACGAACGGCATGGACCTTCCCTCACGCCTTTCTATCCTTGAGCTGATCGGCAGCCTCCACGCCGAGTCGTCGATGACGGTCATCATGGTGACGCATCTGCTGGATGACGTGGCAAATCATGTCAAACGTCTCGCCGTGGTGGAACGTAATTTCTTCCAGGTGGGATCGCCGGAGGAAGTGCTGACCGGCGCAAATCTCAGCGCACTCTACCAGATTCCCGTCGCGGTTGAACGTGTGCGTGGACGAACGGTGGTCCTTCCCGGAGATTCCCATGCAACCCACTGAGATTCTCGGCACCCTCGTTCACGAGTTTCCGTATGCGCTGTTCGGCAGCATTATCGTCGGGATCCTCTGCTCGTTCATCGGCGTCTATATTGTGGCAAAGCGCGTGGTTTTTCTCGGTGCCGTGCTCACCCAGGTCTCGGTTCTGGGACTCACGGCAACGTTCCTCCCGCTGTTTGCCTTGCCCCACACCCTCGGTTCGTTGGGAGTGACACTGGTGACGGTCCTCGTGCTTTCACGACTCCTGACGGGGAGAAAAGTCCCGCGTGATGCGGTCCTGGGCGTGGTCTTTGCTTCGTCTATCGCTGTGCGGATTCTACTGATGCAGAAGGCGCCCAAAGTGGAGGTGGCGGAAGTCGAAAGCCTTCTGCGCGGAGACATCTTGTTTGTCACCCCTGGACTCTTTTTTCTGATGGCTGGTGCCTTTGTCGTAGTGATGGCGACCTACCTGTTGTTCTTCAAGGAGTTCAACTATGTCATCTTCGACCCGGATACCGCGGCAACACAGGGATATCGCCCCGCGGTGTGGGAGACCCTGTTCTATGTGCTGGCGGGCGCAGCGATATCCTTTGCGACACATATGGTCGGTGATCTCTTGGTCTTTGGCTTTTTGGTCCTTCCTCCCGTTTCGGCAATGCTGATCACCCGAAACGTAACCGGCATTTTCACATCCTCAGTGCTCATCGGTGCCGTAGCCCCTGTCGTCGGTCTCTTTCTCGCTTTCTACTTCGATTTTCCCTCGTCGCCGGCAATTGTCGCTGTCGCATTCCTGGTGCTTGCCATCTCCTGGGTCCAGAGCGTTGTGCGGATTCGATAGGTGCAGTTGCAGCGGGAAGTGTCGTTGAAAAACAGAGGGGCTCTGCGCAAGCAGAGCCCCTCGTGTCTTCATGGCTCCGGTCATTGAAAGAGGTGTCAAACAGCCCCTATGAGGGCGTTGATTGCAGCCACATTGACGATGTCGCTGACACTGCAGCCGCGCGAGAGATCAAACGCGGGTTTGCGAAGGCCCTGGACAAGGGGACCGATGGCTTCGGCGCCGCCTAGGCGCTGTGCGAGTTTGTAGCTGATATTGCCGGCGTTGAGATCGGGAAAAATCAACACATTGGCATCCCCTCCCAGAGGACTTCCCGGCGCCTTTGCGGCAGCAACCTTGGGGACGATCGCCGTGTCAAGCTGGACTTCCCCATCCATGATGATGTCCGGCCTTTTCTGCTTGAACTGCGCGGTTGCCTGCTGGACCTTCTCCACCAGCGGGTGACTGGCACTCCCCTTGGACGAAAACGACAGCATTGCCACCCGAGGCACCTCACCCGTCAAACGGCGGTGGTTCTCTGCGGTGGAAATGGCAATGTCCGCCAGTTGTTCGGCGTTCGGATCGGGGACCACCGCACAGTCTGCGAAGGAATAGACTTTCTGCGGAAACACCATCAGGAAAAAGCTGGAAACAATCCCGATCCCCTCTGCAAGGCCGATCACCTGAATGGCGGCCCGCAGTACATCCCCCGTCGTTGAAATCGAACCCGCAACACTCCCATCAGCCATCCCTTCACGCACCATCATGGCACCGAAATAGAGAGGCTGGATCATGAGTTTGGCTGCCTCCTCCGCCGTCAGCCCTTTGGTCTTCCTGAGGGTGTAAAGAATATGGGTAAAATCATCATGGCGTTCCGAACGCTCGGGATCGACAATCACCATCCCGTTCAGGCTTGTTCCGGATTTTTGGGCCTGAGCCTCGATTGCCTTGGTGTTTCCAATCAGGAGGGGGGTCACAATGCGCTGGTCGTGGAGGATCCGGGCAGCCTGGATTGCACGCTCGTCGGTTGCGTCGGGGAGAACAATGGTCTTCCGAAGAGAGCGAGATTTCTCGATAATGCCGGTAGTGAATTCAGATGGAGTCATAGAAGGTTCTTCCGTGTCAGAGAGAATGGTACATGGCGCGAACTGAGGCGATGTGGGGACAAGAAAGCCCCCGGGGGATAAAGATACGGAAGCCTGGTAAGACATCCAACCGACATGCGGGAAACATTAAAGTTCGGGTCTGACGATTTGTCATTCTCATACCATTTTGCTCAAAAAGATGCCGATAATTAAAAACAATTAATGAACTTCTAATCTTCGCTGATTGCTTTTTTGTCATGCCTTGAATACATTTTCCCGCCCACAAACTCCCAGATTATGTCAATTCCAGTGGTTCCAAAACGGGTCTACGTTGAAACCTATGGTTGCCAGATGAACCTGGCAGATTCCGAGCTCGTTGGCGGCATCCTGCACCAACATGGGTATACGTTTACAAACGATCTTGGCGATGCCGATATCGTGCTGGTGAACACCTGCGCGATCAGAGAGAATGCCGAACAGAGAGTCTACGGGCGACTCGGCCTCTTCAACAGCCACAAGAAGAGAAATCCCGGGGTGGTCATCGGGGTCCTGGGGTGCATGGCAGAACGTCTCCGGACAAGACTCGTGGATCAGGAGAAGCTCGTCGACCTCGTGGTCGGACCGGATGAATACCGTAAGCTGCCCTCCCTTCTCGAAAGGGCCTACGAAGGAGAAAAGGGGCTGGCGGTCCGCCTTTCAAAGGTCGAGAACTATGATGACATCCTCCCGTTCCGCACCGACGGTGTTTCCGCCTGGCTGTCTGTCATGCGCGGCTGCGATAAGTTCTGCACGTTTTGCGTTGTGCCTTTTACGCGTGGCCGCGAACGGAGCCGGTCCCTTACAGGCATCGTGACAGAGGTCGCATCACTTGCTGCACGGGGGTACCGGGAAGTGACCCTCCTCGGCCAAAACGTCAATTCATACAAGGATGCCGGCTGCGACTTTGCCGATCTCATGAAGGCCGTTGCCGCTGTCGATCCGCTGCTTCGCGTTCGGTTTACCACATCGCATCCCCAGGATATGTCCGATCGGTTGATCAACGCTGTCGCCGACACACAGAACATCTGCAAGTATATCCATCTCCCCGTGCAGTCCGGGTCCGACCGGATCCTCGAACGTATGAACCGGAGCTACACGGTAAACCAGTACCTCAGCCTGGTGGACAAAATTCGCCGCACCATCCCGGGAGTGAGCCTCTCAACTGATATCATCTCCGGCTTCCCCGGAGAAACTCTCGACGACCATCAGATGACGGTGGATCTTCTGTGCGCGGTTGGGTATGACGGTGCCTATACATTCAAATACTCCGCGAGGGAAAACACCAGGGCCTGGGAGATGAAAGACGATGTCCCTGAGGAGGAGAAGGGCCGGCGTGTCAATGAGATTGCCGAGCTTCAACACCGGATTTCACTGGATCAGAATAAAGCTCTCATCGGTCGCGTGGAACGTATTCTGGTTGAAGGAGAAAGCAAGAAATCCGACGCATGGTACACCGGACGCACTGATACGAACCGGACCGTGGTATTTGCGTGGTCCGGGGAGAAACGCGGGGACTATGTCACGGTGAGGATCGATCGGGTCAATTCTGCCACACTCTTCGGGATCAGGCTCAGGGAGGGAGACGCATGAAGATACGTGCGGTCGCGATCGCTGCGATGCTTCTGCTGGGAGCGGGAGGTGGCCGCGGCCAGGAGGCGGAGGTACAGAAGTATCTCTCCATGGTGAACGGCGGACAGGCGGACGAGGTCCGCAAAGAAATCCCGGGTCTGCTGGCAAAATACCCGAATGACCCCGGTGTGCTCTACGTGCAGGCTCTCGTCACCAGGGATGGGGCGGAGTCAGCAAGGGTGTATCAGAGCATTGTGGATAATTTCCCGAAATCCCAGTACGCTGACGCCTCATTGTATAAACTGTACCAGTTCTACTACGCGCTGGGCCTCTATCGGACGGCTGACCTGAAGTTGAAACAACTGCAGCAAGAATATCCGAAATCGAAATATCTGTCCAAGTCCGGCGTCGTGGAACCCGGCGCCCTCCCGGAAGAATCGGAAACGGCACCTCCGGCAGCGCAAAGCGAAGAGCTGGCACAACCGGCAGCACCCGCAGCCCCACAGGCCCAGCCTCTCCCGGCTCCCGCGCCAGCGAGCGTGACACCGACAGGTTTCTCGCTCCAGGCCGGCGCTTTCAGCACTCAGGCCAACGCTGAGAAGCAGAAAGCCTTCTTTGTTGGACTGGGGTATTCAGTGGAGCTGATCACCAAGGTGCGGGATACCAAGACACTCTACGTTGTCCTGGTGGGTTCGTTTACAAGCTATGACGCTGCGAAGTCCAAGGCGGCGGAGATCAAGAAGCAGCACAAAATCGATTGCATGGTTGTCTCTCGCTAAAATGCAAGGAATCGTTGTGAAATCCCTTCCGGCCAACATTCCTTCCGAGCTGGGGATCGTCGGGGTCTCCGTCGCGATCAAGGAGATCGTGGAGGTGATCCGCCAGGTGGCTCCCACGGATATCACCGTATTGATTACCGGCGAAAGCGGGGTTGGGAAGGAAATTGTCGCGCGCGCCATTCACACCGGGAGCTCACGGAGTAAGAAGCCGCTCATCACCGTGAACGCAGGAGCGATCCCCGAAGGGATTCTCGAGAGCGAACTGTTTGGCCATGAGCGTGGCTCGTTTACTGGCGCCTCTGAGCAACGCAAGGGCTACTTTGAGCTGGCTGACGGGGGTACCATCTTTCTCGATGAGATTGGCGAACTGCCGCTTTCCGCACAGGTGAAATTCCTGCGTATCCTTGAGAACGGCGAATATCAGCGCGTCGGGTCGTCGACACCGCGAAAGGTCGACGTCCGTGTTCTTGCTGCCACGAATAAAGACCTGGAGAATGAGGTGCGGCAGAAGAGATTCCGCGCGGATCTCTTCTATCGTCTCCGATCTGTCAATCTCTATATCCCCTCGTTGCGTCAGCGACCGGAAGATATCCCCGCGTTGTTCACCCATTTCGTGGAGGAGGTTTCGGCACATGACGGTATCAAATTTGGGGGGATCACCGACGAGGCGATGGAGGTACTGAAGCATCATTCGTGGCCGGGGAATGTTCGCGAGCTGCGGAACGTCGTCGAGAGCATGCTCGTCCTGCAGAAGGGAGAGCGAATCGACGCAGAGGACCTGCTGAAAAATCTGCGCGGGAATGTGCCGGTGACAGAGGAGCGGGGCCTTCCGGTCCCGGTTGGCAAGAGCGTTGAACAGGCCGAACGGGAGCTGATCCTGCGCGCGTTGCTCGATATCAAAGGAAATATTCTTGACCTGAAGAGCCTCCTGGCAGAGCAGACGCAGGCTCTGGGGGTGACCCGGGAATCGGCACACGATCCCCGTGCCGTTCGCTCGCCGCAGGAGCAGGGCACCCTCTCGCTGCAGGATATGGAGCGGAAGATGATCGAAGAAGCCCTGGATCGCTACAAAGGAAACCGTCGTGTGGCAGCCCGCGTACTGAACATCAGCGAACGAACGCTCTACAGGAAGATCAAGGAGTACGGCATCGGATGAAACGCGCGGCCGTTCACATCGTGCTTGCCGCGCATCTGGTCGCAGGACTGACGGGATGTTACTCCTTCACAGGATCATCCGTCCCGCAGCACCTGAAGACCATCGCAATCCCTCTGGTGGATGACCAGTCGGGTTTCGGCGAACCCGGGCTCCGAGAGCTGTTGACCACGGAACTGACGAATCAATTCATTGCGGACAACAGTCTTCAGGTTGCGAACCGAAGCACATCAGATTCGATCCTCGAGGGAGTCATCACAAGCGTGACGGATGTCCCTTCATCCGTGGGAGAGGGGGAGCAGGTACGGAAGCGGCGGGTCACCGTATCGGTCAGGTTTGTCTATCAGGATATGAAGTTGCGTAAGAAAATCTGGGAGAAAAGCTTCTCGAACTGGGGAGATTACGACTCGGGTCAGGGCTTTTCGCAGCGCCAGAACGGGTTGAAGGTGGCACTCACGAAACTGAGCGAGGATGTGCTGCTGGAAACTGTCTCTGGCTGGTAAAACGTCATGAGTGTATTCGAACAATCTCTTTCTCACACACACTGCAGCTGATCTCTATGGAACAGTTCATACTCTTTGCGTACATCTTCTCGCTGAGCGTGCTCTTTGTGTTCGGCTCGCATGGCTTCATTATGATCTACTACTATGTGAAGTTCCGCGCGAAGAAGCGTGCCGATCCTGGGCCAATCTCCTCGTACCCGGTGGTGACGGTACAGCTTCCGGTCTACAATGAGCTCTACGTCGTCGGGCGACTCATCGATGCCTCGTGTGCGATAGTCTATCCGAAAGACAAGCTGGAAATCCAGGTGCTGGACGATTCCACCGATCAGACGGTTGATGTCGTCTCAGAATACGTGGAGCGGTACAGGAAACAGGGCTTTGACATCAAACATATTCGGCGCGGCAACCGCCAGGGATTCAAGGCCGGGGCCTTGAAAGCGGGACTCGCGAGCGCACGCGGGGAATTCATCGCGATCTTTGATGCCGACTTC
>Ga0208980_10001065_pt1 | contig 16390 bp, 16 predicted proteins | sample WetSurMetagenome_3_FD_187993 | JGI IMG/M metagenome (GOLD analysis project Ga0208980, IMG submission 187993) | Wetland microbial communities from Twitchell Island in the Sacramento Delta, sample from surface sediment Aug2011 Site A1 Bulk (version 2) | ecosystem: Environmental > Aquatic > Marine... | reverse complement strand
CCCCCGCCATGCCGGGCCTGATGGGCGCCATGCTCAGAAGGGGCGGGTACTACGCCCCCATGCGCAGCGGGATCACACACCGCGGCGATGCGGCACCGCAGGGGACCGGGCAGGGCCGCATCGTCATGAAACTCTTTGGCATGGCCCTGCGGGAACTGGGGCCGAAGCTTCTCGAGCACGGCATCGAGGTCGACGCCGGGGATCTCGCACAGATCGTCCGGGAGATGCCGGGGGATTGCCTCGAGGCGGTGGGGGATCTGGAAGGGCTCGAGGGACAGGCGAGAGTTACCTTGACGGTGACGATTGCTCAGGAAGAGAAAAAGTGATTAGTGATTAGTGACTAGTGGTTTGTGGCTAGTGAAAAATTTTTCTCGAGCCTTGTTCCTTTATCCTTGATCCGTTGTCCTGGCTTATCAGCCACCGGCCACGGGTGGGAAGACCCCCACCCGATCCCCTTCGCGGAGGGTTTCGTTGCCGCTGGCGTGGATGCCGTTGAGGAAGATGATCTTCACCTTGTCCAGCGGCACGTCGAGACGCCGAAGCAGCCCCAGGATCGTGGTTTCCCCGTCGACCTCCATGTGTCCCGTGCGGGGGACGAAGCGGGCCAGGGAGGCATAGAGGTTAAGTTCGACTTTCATGGCTTCATTACCTGATGGAAAATATATACCACTGCAGACATTTCCTCAAATTTATTCCGGCTAGGCTGAAGAGGGGGCGGACCGATGAGTTCAGGCATCGAGGAGCGTATTCGTGAACGATTGAAGCGAATAACCGACCCGGCAGGGCGCGAGGCGGACATCCTGGAGGATAACGCGGCTTGTGAGATCGCCTGGCAGCTTGGACTCGGCCTTCACGAAATTTACCGCGAGGCGCTCAAGCTCGGAGTCCGCCCATACCGCTACATTCGCAATGCGGATATCCTCTCCACCGCCGAGCAGCTCAAGCTTGCCGAATCGAGGGTCGCCGTCGTTGGTGCCGGGGGGCTGGGCGGGCAGGCCATAGTGCTTCTGGCGCGCCTCGGCGTCGGGACTCTCGTCGTGGTGGACTGCGATCAGTTCGACGAAACAAATCTCAACCGCCAGGCCCTTTGCGTGGGTGAGACGCTGGGGGAGCCGAAGACCCGCGCCGCTGTCGAGGCCGTGGCGGCGATCAACCTCGGCGTTCGTGTGATTCCCCACCAGGTGAGGCTGACAGCTGATGTGATCGACGGGATCCTTGCCGGCAGCGATGTCGTCGTCGACGGCCTGGACAATGTGCCCGACCGCCTGCTGCTGCAGGAGGCAGCCGGCCGGCTGGGCATCCCCATGGTGCACGGGGCGCTGGCCGGCTTCGAGGGCAGGATCATGACCATCCTGCCGGGCGACGCCGGCGTGAAGCAGCTCTACGGGGAGCCCGCGAGCGGGGCCGACCCGGACAGGCCGGAAGCCGTCCTGGGAGTTCCCGCCGTGACGGCGGCGCTCATCGGCACCTTCCAGGCCATGGAAGTGCTCAAGATTCTGCTCAGGCGCGGCAGCCTCTTCCGGAACACGATGGCCTACGTGGATCTGGAGCAAGGTCGGCTGGAACCCTTCCGGTTTGGTCAAGCGCCGGAAAAAACATGACAACAGAGGAGGGCAACACCATGTCCGGCAACCTGGACTTCACCCTGAAGACCGTCCCTTCGATGCTCCGCGTGACAGGGGGACGGGAGATCCCCTTTGCCAAGGCGATCCTCTCACTGCACAATGCAGGCGACAGCACCGCCACCGGGGTCGTCGCGCACGCAACGCTCTCCGAGGAGCGCGGGATGGTTCATGACGCAACAGAGGCCCTGAAGCGTGCCACGCCCGCAGAATCGATCCCGCCCGGCGGAGAGCTTACGTGGGACCTCTACGAGCTTCTCCTGGCGGCACACCCCGGAGTGGCAAGCAAGGTTCACCTCTGGGGCTACAAGGCGGCCCTGAACTGGTGGATCGATCTCTCCGCCTGGGCGGATTACAGGGAGGAGGGCGCCGCTTCCCCCATGCGGACAGCCATTTCCCGGTGGAAGCTGCGCTGGATCCCAGCGGGTCCGTCGGGCGAAAAGATCGATCTCGCCCTGGAGGCCGTGGAAAGCAGGTAGGTGCCCCGGTGCAGTGAACGCGGGCTTTTTATCGGCCGCGCTCCACGACCTTGAGCAGGGTGTTCGGGGGGACCGGCTCGTCCGGTACGCCGCCGTTGAGCAGGGAGATTTCCTTGACCCGGTTCTCCGCGACGCCGAGCGCCCGAAGCGCGTTGCCGAGGGTGTCGGCCTTCGCGGCGCGGCGCACCCGGACGCGATCCGGCTGGACGCTGATCCTTCGCGCGTCGGTCAGCTCCGCGAACCGGCTCAATGTGTTCTCGAAGAGATTCTCGTATTGAGGGTAGTTTCGCGGTGTGCTGAGGCCCCCGAACGTGTAGACCACAGCGTCCTTCTGGATGAAATAGGACAGGGTCCGGACCGTGCCGTTTCGGGACTGCACCTCTGCGACGAGGCGATGGGCCGGGAAGCCGCCCACACGGACAGACTGGCTCTGGAGGACACGGGCCTTGGTCTTCGAGACGAAGACCCGGGCCGCCTCCTCCGGAGATTTGCCGGACGCCCCGGTGAAGAGGATGACGGCGTTCTTGTCCTTGCTCACCATCTGCACCGCCGTCGGCGTATCATTCACCTTCCAGTCGGCGGGAACGGGGAACTGGATGCGCATGGCGGGGTGGTAGTACACGCCCGCCTCCACGTACCCTTCCCGGGGGTCCTGGCCGTAGACCAGTCCGTCGATGGCCCTCAGGTAGGCCTCATGCTCGATTCTGGGGCGGGTGAGCCCCATTTGCCGCTGCGCTTGCTGCGCCTGGGCCTTGATGGCCTGTTCGCGGTCTTCGGGGCTGGGGTGCGTGGCAAACCAGGCCGGCAGGCCGCTCTTGTCCGACTGCGGATTCATCCGCTGCAGCGTTTCGAAAAAGCCCGCCATCTGCGAGGCGTCATAGCCCGCCTTGGTCGCGTACTCCACGCTCAGGGAATCGGCCTCCCGCTCGTTATCGCGGCTGTATTTCATGAAAAAGAGGCCCATCCCGACCTGGGCCAGGCCCGACAGCAGGGGCACACCGAGCACCTGGGGGATGATCAACCCGATCTGCGCTGCCTGCGCCTTGCTGAGCTGCTGGGCCGAGTGGCGCGCCGTGACGTGTCCGATCTCGTGCCCCATCACCCCGGCCAGTTCCGCCTCGCTGTTGAGGGTGACCAGGATCCCGCGTGTGAAGAAGAGATACCCACCGGGGGCGGCGAAGGCGTTCACGACAGGAGAATCGAGGATCTTGAAGCTGTACTCGAGTTGCGGGCGGTGGGAGAGCTTACCCAGCCGTCGCCCCATGTCGCTGACGTAGGCCGTCAGGCGGGGGTCGTCGTAGAGCCCGTACTCCTTGATCACCGAGGCATCGACCTTCCGGCCCATGTCGATTTCTTCCTGCTCGCTGATCAGCATGAAGTCCTGTTTGCCGCTGACGGGGTTGGCGGCGCAGGACGAAAGCGCGATGACGGCGCCGATGACAAGGGCGCCTGCGACCATGGCGGTGAAACGTCTTCGAAGCATCCCGGCTGGTGATCTCCTTTCATGAAAAACGATTATTTGCTCTCGATGCGGTGGACGCCGTTCCAGTCGCCGGGCGGGGGGTTCTCCAGCATGATCCGGCAGCGCTCCATCAGGATGCGGGCCGGCTCGTCGCCGTGGTTGAGCTCCAGGATCTTCCGGCAGCACTCCCCGGCCTCGTCCCAGCGCCGTTCGAGATAGAGGGTCAGCGCCGTTTCGGCCAGAGCGGCGATCGCGCGCGTGCGCTCATCGGCCGAAGCCGTCTCGGCCAACAGCTCGTAGATCCGGACCCCTTTGGCGCTTCCCTTGACGGAGACGAGGTCGAGGGGGCGGGCCACGAACTGCTCTTTCACCAGCTCCCAGGTGCTCTGCCCGACGATGATCCGGGTACCGTAGAGCTTGTTGAGGCCCTCGAAGCGGCTGGCCGTGTTCACCGTGTCCCCGACGACCGTGTAGTTGAGCCGGCTGGCGCTGCCCATGTTGCCCACGATGACCTCGCCCGTGTTGATGCCGATGCGCTGGTAAAAGAGAGGTTTGCCCTCGCGGCTCCACTTCTCCTGGAGCACCTTCAGGCGTTCCTGGCACAGAAGCGCCGCGCGGCAGGCCGTCACGGCGTGATCGGGGTTGGGCAGGGGGGCCCCCCAGAAGGCCATGATGCTGTCGCCGATGAACTTGTCGAGCGTGCCCGGCGGCTGCTGCCTCAGGGCGCTGCTCATCGCCTCGAAGTACTCTCCGAGCTGATCGACGAGGGCCTCGGGCTCCAGCCGTTCCGAGATCGTCGTGAAATCGGCGATATCGGTAAAGAAGATGGTGAGGGAAGCCCTCTGGCCGCCCAGTTCGGCCTCGCCGCCCGAGGCGAGGATCTCGCGGACCAGATCGGCCGGAACGTACTTGCCGAAGGAGCGCAGGCCCCGCTTCATGTCGTGTGTCGCCACCATCAGCTGGTCCACTTCCCGGATCTGCGAGCGCTCGATGGGCCTGGCCTCGATCTCGAAGCGGCCGATGGCTTCCGAGTCCAGGGCGATCCGGCGCAGGGGCTTCGAGACGAGGGCGGAGATCCAGGCGCTCGAGATCAGAATCAGGAAAAAAGCCGCAATCCCGATCAGCAGGGTCTCCAGGTTGTTTCGATCCACGGCCCCCATGATCTCGTGGTAGGGGATGACCAGGGCGATGATCCAGCCCGGCAGGTCCCTGCCGGCCATCCGGCGGTAGCTCCCGAAATAATCCGCGCCGCCGGCGCTGAAACGGAACGTCCTGAGATCGTGGCCCAGATATTCCCCGCTGTCCTGTGAGAAGGCCTCCATGAAGCGCACGACCCTCTCGTCACTCAGTTTCTGCCATTCGGTAAACTCGAACTGCGAGCGTCCCCGATCGTCTTTGAATTCGCGGGTGAGCGTTTCCGGTTCCGGGTGGGCGAGGACCTGGTATTTCCCGCCCGCCGTCTTCTCGATGATGAAGGCAAATCCCGTCTTCCCGATCGGGTTGGAGTTGAGAAAGCGCGAGATGGCGCTGATGTCGAAGTCGACCGTCGTGACGCCGATAAACTGCTGGTCCTTGTTGTAGATGGGAGTGGCGTAGGTGACGCCCGGGACCGCCTCGGTGCCGCTTCGGAGCGTGCGTCCCTCCGTCCAGATCGGGCCCCCGGCATCACGGGCCGCGGTGTACCAGCCCGGCAGCCTTCTCTCACCGGTCAATTGGAACTCCCGGCGTTCATAGGCCTTTCGCTGCGGGTAGTCTTCGGGCCGGAAGTCGAGGATCTCCGCCTTGCCGGATTGGAGGTCGTACCGGGCCTCGCGGATGCTGAACCCGCCGTCCTGCAGGCGCTCGACGGACAGCATCAGGCCGCTCTCGAAGCCTGCCGAGAGGAAGGTGAAATGGCTCTGCGTCTCCAACACCCGCTGCAGGTGGCGGGTGAGCCAGTTCAGCGTTTCCGGGCGAAGCTCGACGGAACCGAGGAGCTGGCGGTTCATCTCGCCCTGGTCCTGGGCGCGGGACAACAGTGTGCCGACCCAGTGCCGGATGCGCAGGGAGCTCTCGTCGAGCACCTGCCCGGAGAGGGTGTCGGCGTTACGCTTGAGGTTGTAGTAGGAAAGACCTCCCAGGAGGGCGACGGTGCCGAAGATCATCACCATGAGAAGGGTCGAGAGCGCCGTACGGAAGGAGACGCGTTTCGTGGCGAGCCTTTCTGCGAAGGGGATTTTCATGGCGGCATTGTAATACAAATCGCTCCGCGATGCTCTCACAAAAATGAGACGATTTTTCGCGGCGCGCAGGACCCGGAAAAATAAAGGCCCCCGCCCGAAACGGGCAGGGGCCTTCAGCACAGGAAATGTGACAAGTTGTCTTGGTGTTGGCTTTCGCCTGGTTCGTTACTTCGCCGTGAACACGGGGTAGCACATGGGGTCCGCCCAGAGCTTACGGTCTTTCCTGGTCTCTTTTGTCGTCTTCTTCATTTTTCAGCCCTCCTTGATGGCTTTGAATGGGATTGATCGGATCGGTTTAATTCCCTGTTTGACTACTTGCTGCGCTTCGGCCCAAAGGAGGGGAAGCTCATCGGATCGTTCCAGAATTTCCGGTCGGTCTTCACGTTTTTGGCCTTCTCCTTCATGACAATACCTCCTTGAGTGGTTGTGCATGCCCGGGGATCAGCGATCCACAGCTTCGCGGGGGTTCAGGATGGGGTCCGCCCACACCCTGTCTACCCTCTCGCCCATCAGGTTGATCCGGGGGTCGTTGTGTATCCTGTTTTGTGCTGCCTTGTGGATTCGGGTCATCATGGTTCTATTCCTTTTGACCTTTGTTCCCTTTCGTTAAACCTATTATCGATATTTTTCGCAGAAATAAAATCGGCGCCCGTCTGAATGTAGTCTAAGACTCGGAGCATTTCCCGTTGCAGACGCCGTCTTATGGTGCCATCAGACAGGAGCTGATGGCGGCCGGAAAGCCATGCAGCGCAAGGAAGCCTACAGTCGGCGGCCGACAGCCAACAGCCAACATAATTCCCCCGCATGCTTTATCGTCTGCTGTCAGCTGTAGACTGTCGACTGTCGGCTTCTTTTTCCTGCCCCCACCACTCAGGCACTTTTCTCTCTATTGTAGGTTGCGGGCGGTTTGAATCTGTGGCACATTGGGCCATCGATTTATGGCACCCACATTAACCTTCGGCACCCTTCGGTTTATCGTCGTCAGTCTCGCGGTATTCGCCCAGATATACCTCTTCGTACGCATCCGGCACGCCATCCGGTCCTCGAACCGGTCGGATCGCTTCAAGACCCTGGCCGTATTCCTCTCGGGGGCAGCCATCGGCCTTCTGTTCGCCATGAACGTGCTGATCCTGCTCAAACCCATCCCCTGGGTGGATCCTCCTGCGGCGACACAGGCCCTTCTTTTTTATCTGCCGGCCGTCTGGGGTATCGGTTCGATCCTGTCAGCCCTGCTCCTCGTCTGCTCGCAGGTTGCAGGGTCTCTCGGGCGGGCGATCATCCGGCAATGGCGCAACCCGGCACCCCGTGCGGAAGGCCTCCCCGCGGACCCGGGGCGCCGCAGCTTCCTTCAGGCCGGCGCGGGGGCGCTTGCCGCAGCTCCCCTGGTCCTTTCCGGCTACGGTGCCGTCTGGGCCGCAAGGTCCCATGAGGTGCGAGAGCTCACGCTGCCTTTCGGCCTGCCGTTGAGGGTGGTCCAACTCACCGACCACCACGCAGGTCTTTACATGACCCGGGACGATCTGCGGCGCTATGCCGATGCGGCAATCGCGCTCGAGCCCGACCTGTTCGTTCTCACCGGAGACTATGTATCCAATTCAATTGCGTTTCTTCCGGGTTGCCTGGAGGAGATGGCCCGTGTCAAGGCCCGGTACGGCACCTTTGCCACCCTGGGCAATCACGAGCACTGGGTCGGCAGCCTCGGCCGGCTCAAGGCGCTGTTTCGCCAGCACGGGGTTCCGCTGCTGTACAATGCGCACCGGGTGATCCGGACTGAAAAGGGGCCCTTCGCCGTTGCCGGGATCGATGACATGCGGTTCGGCAACCACGACCTGGATGCCGCCCTGCGGGGGCTCAATCCGGCCATCCCGACGATCCTGCTCTCCCACCGCCCGGAGATCTTTCCGGAGGCCGCATCTCAGCGGATTGCGCTGACGCTTTCGGGACACTACCACGGGGGACAGATCAAGCTGAGCCTGCCGGGAGGGGACGTGAGCCTCGCCCACCTGCGGACCCCTTACCCCGAAGGGCTCTACCGCATCGACAATTCTCACCTCTACGTGAGCCGAGGGATCGGCACGACCTTCACACCCGTGAGGCTCAACGCAAGGCCGGAGGTGACGGTGATCAACCTGACGTGAACGGCTGCTTTGCGGCAGTGAGCCGTGAAGCGGCGGCTGGCGGCTCGTGCAGGAAAGAGAAGGCGGGAAAATGGGCCCAGAGACCCTGGTCGACAGGGCAAAACAATGCTGCCAGGCATCTGGTGTCATGTCCCAGAAATTACTTTACGATGTTGGCCACAGCCTCCCTCGCGGGCTTTTTCCTTCGAGGGCCAATAAAAACAATGTCATTGCGAGGCGAGCACCTGTTCTGAGCCTGTCGAAGGATCGCGAGCCGTAGCAATCAACGATTAAGAACTTCTTTCCTTATCGGGAGTTCTCAACGGTAGATCGCCGCGTCGGCGTCGCCTCCTCGCGATGACGAGTTGTTCTTATTTCACTCTTCGAGAAATTGAATCCCGCTCAGTCGCTGTGAACGCAAGGTTAACTTATTTCAGAGAAACGACACCAGCGAGGCAGTCGCCCTTGATCATGAGGTTTCCTGTTGATTCCGTTAGCCGCCGGGGATCAAATCTCCCGTTGACAGCGGCTGCGGCAGTGAATATGATTACGTTCGACAAGGTCCCTGATGGAAGAAACACGGCATGAAGAAGCTGAGAAAACATCCTCTGTTCCTGCTGGCCTTGGCCTTGGCCCTGCCCCTGGGCGTGGCATTTCTCTATTATGATTTCTACGATGATAACGATCTCGTCTGCCGCAAGCAGATCTCGATGGCCGATAATGGCGATTTGCTGAGTTTTCTGAGGAAAAATCCCAGGGTTTTCGTTGCGGTCGATGAACTCTTTCAGTCCGCCGGCGTCATCCTCTTCGAGGCCAGATCTTTTCATTATATCCATCCTCATTCAACCGACCAGACAAGTTCAGTCCTTCGCTGCTAGATTCACAGGTCCCTCCCCCAATTTCTCGCACACCCTGTTGCAGAATCATTCATCAACGCCCTGAGTCCGCAGGGCCTGTCGTGAACTGTTTTTTTACGCAGGCGCATCTTCTCGTATGGGCTGCGACATGGGGCGAATCGATGCCCGATCCCGACGCATCCGTTCTTCGGTGCGCCACGGGAAAGGGCCCATACATGGCGCATCATGCACTTGGATCATCCAGGAAGGAGTTCGGCGATGAAGACCCACATCGTTTCGGATCGCTTCATAGAAGAGGGGACGGCGCTCGATCGGATTCGTGCCGCCCAGATCCCCCCGGAATGGGAAAAATTCGTGAAAGCCATTCTCGTCCTGTCCGCGGTACTGCTCATTTTCGCTGCAGGCTGGACGGGAGTGCTGCAGAGGTTATTCAGGATCATCCCCGATGCCCCTTTGGGAAACCTGTGGATCTGGACCCTGGCCGTGTACGGGCTGATCCATTATGCGGCGTTGGTCTGGAGAATCTGGCTCTGGTCGGGTTATCGGCCCATGCCAACGGTCGAGGAGTCACAGCTGCCCCTGGTGACCGTGATCATTCCCGCCTACAATGAGGGACCGCTGGTCCAGGATTCCATTCGCTCTGTTACGCACAGCCATTACCCGCCGGAGAGGCTACAGGTCATCGTGGTGGATGACGGAAGCACCGACGACACGTGGACGCATATCCGGAACGCGGCATCGGAAGCGCCCATCCCTGTGACGATCATCCGCCAGCCACGCAACAGGGGCAAACGGCATGCCCTTTACTCAGGGTTTCAGCAGGCGTCGGGGGACATCTGGGTGACGGTGGATTCCGACAGCATTTTGCATCCCGATGCGTTGCGCAACGGGGTAAGCCCTCTGCTTCGGGATCGAAGGATCGGGCTGGTTGCGGGATGCGTCAAGGTGTTGAATCGCAACGACAGCCTGATCACCCGATTCCTCAAAGTGCAATTCGTCCTGTCCTTTACGTTCTCGAGGGCTTATCAAAGTCAGATACGAGGACTTCTGACCACTCCGGGCGCTTTGTCCATCTATCGCGCATCGGCGGTGAAACCCGTTCTGGAAACATGGCTCCATCAGACCTTCCTGGGTGTGCCGTGCCTCACGGGGGAAGACCGCTCCATGACGAACCTGATCACGGCCCGGGGATTCCATTCCTTTTTCCAGTCCAATGCCGTCGTATGGGCTCAAATGCCCACGAGGTACACGGGCATGGCAAAAATGTATCTGCGATGGGCCCGGAGCAACATCCGAGAAACGCTTGTCCTGCTCTCTTTTCTTTTCAAGCCCTTCCGTAAGGATTACGTGTGGGCGTTTCGAGTCAATTCGGTCCTGATCACGACGACGCTGATTGTCCCCTACCTCCTGATTTTCAACAGTTATTACCTTCTGTTGACGAGCCCTTCCTGGCTGTTCAAGCATGCTGTTATCGTCGCAGTGTTCAGCATCCCCATGGCGGCCATCTATTTCCGGAGCGAGAGGGATTCGGATTTCGCCTGGGTCATTGCCTATGAATTCTTCTGGGTATTGGCCTGCCAGTGGATCATGCCCTACGCCTTCCTCACGTGCCGACGCCAGGGCGCATGGATAACCCGCGAATCTCGAGCGCAAGCAGCCGGGACGAAACAAACCCGCCCAAGCCTCTTCGGTCATTTGAATGCCGATGGGTTGTGGAATGCCATGAAAGAACATGGGGCAAAGGGGAGAGCCTTCGTTAAAGCTCGGCCTGCATTCGTGATGGGTGTTTTGCTTTTCATCCTGGCGGTTTTCCTCCTCTTCTCTCAGATGGATGCCGTTTCGGATGCCGCGCAGAGAAAAATGACGGCATTGAAAAGCCTGCCTTCGAAATTCTATGCCTGGCCGGAGCAGTCGCGGCAATGAATCGATAGCAAGGAACCGGCCCTTTTGTTCTGCGGCTGTTGTGGACAGCGGGGCGATGGCGGTTTTTCAATGCGCATCCACCGAACAAGGATCTATCGAGGCCCACGGAAATGCGCCGCGGGCCGGTATCTCGAGCTTTAGCCGGCCATGCCGGCAGGAGAAAGGCCATGTCATTTCTGAAGCGATTGATTCTTTCCATCTGCCTGCTGCTTTTCCTGGGCGTTCCCCTGTCCGCCACGTACTACGACTCGGCACAATCCCTTCCCGCCCGGGCGGACGAGGATCAGCCTGCCGAGCAGGATGATGGAGCCCCTGAGGCCGACAAGGTTCCGGGAGCACCCGTGCCTGCGGACGAGCAGGAAAAAAGCACGGGATGATCGAGTGAAAGGAGGGACCCGGGCAACCGGGGTCCCGCAACGTACGAAACCGGAGGATTACGAGCATGTTCAATCTGGGATTTCCCGAACTGATGATTATTCTGGTCGTCGCCCTGATCGTTTTCGGCCCCGGCAAGATGCCCGAACTGGGGAGTTCCCTGGGGAAGGCCATCCGGGGATTCAAGAAGGCCGTGTCGGATGAGGAAAAGGATAAGGCGGATCCAAAGAAGACGGATGAGCGATAAGCGTTCCTGTTCCCTCAGGGGGCGGATGTCCGGAGAGTGCGGGCCCCGGCTTTCGCCCCCCCTCATCGTTCATGTTGAGCCATGTCTCTTTTTGCGATAATCTTTTGAACGGCAGCGTTCGCGGGTCAGGACAGGGTCGATGGGGCGATAACCATGAACAGACTTTTTGCGTTAATCTTTTTCACGGCCCTCGGTATCCTCTCCGTGCCGCTTCATGAGGCAGCGGCGGGCGACGCCCCGGCGTTTCAGACGGCCGGGGTGCGCGCCACCCTGCGGCAGGGCATTGACAGGGCGTTCAACATGGATTACCCCGGCGCGGACGCCCTGTTCCGGAAGGCCGTGGATCTGGACCCGGAAGACCCGACGGGATATGCCTTCCAGGCGGTGAACCACCTGTTCGGCTCAGAGGCCGGCTTCGATCCGCAGCAGAGGGAGGCGAGCCTGGAGGCCATGCTGCGCTGTGTCGGGGAGGCCCTGGCCCGAGGGGAGCAACGGGTCGCGAAAAATCCCCGCGATGGCGAGGCCTACTTCGCCATGGCCCTGGCCAGAACTGCAAAGTTTCGCTGGGCCCTGCGGAAAAAGCAGCCTCTCACGGCGGCGCAGGAGGCCTATGGCCTCTGGTCATGCCTGGAGAGGGCGCAGCAGGAAGACCCGGAGAATCACGACAGCTATCTGCTGACGGGCCTGATCCGCTACCACATCGACCATCTGCCCGACCTGTCCCGCTTTCTCTCTTCCCTGTTGATCACGCAGGGGGATCGCCGCCGGGGGCTGCAGGACCTGGAGCGCGCGGCGACACGGGGGGATCTTCTCAGGGAGCTTGCCCGGTCCGAGCTCATCTCCGTGTATCTGAATTTCGAGAAGCAGCCCGCCCGGGCATTGCCTCTCGCCCGGGAGCTGCAGAGGAAGTATCCCCGGAATTACAATTTTTCTTTTGCCCTGGCCAACATCCAGTCGGAGATGCGGCAGTTCAGGGAGGCCCTGGCCATTGCCAGGGACCTCGAGAGGGGTATCGCCTCGGGCAAACCGCCCTTCGCGCCTCAGCTCAAGCCCCGCCACGACCAGCTGATGGGGAGGATTTACTTCAACCAGGGCGACTATGGCAGGGCTGAGGACTGTTTCCGGAGATCCTTAACGGACACCGCTGACTACAACGCCCGTGTCAGGGTCTGGTCCTATGTGCGCCTGGGGATGATTTACGATGTCCGCAACGAGCGGGAGCAGGCCATGGAGCTCTATTCCACGGCCCTGGCCGTCGAGAGCGGGGAGAGCATTGCGAAGGTAGAGGCCAGGCAATACCTGAAGACGCCCTACAGGCGTGTGCCCGGATCCTGAGAATGCCGGTGCGAGACCTTCCCGACCTGTTCCGCCTTTTTCCGGGTCTTGTCCGGGTCGAAGGCTGTATCGAACGATCGGATATCCTCCATGACGTGCCATCCGGTTCAGCGGTGACCGCCTCGCCCAAAGCCTCCGCCGACAGCACCTCTCCCGGCTCCGCCACTGGCCCCGCCGAAGCCTCCGCGCTCCGCCCCGCCGCGTATGGCATCGCCGACCGTCCCTCCGCTGGATCTCGCGGCATTCAGGCTTTCCCGGCCCCAGTTGCTCTGCCGCTGGACTTCGCTGCCCTGGCCGATACCCTCGAAGACCTGGCCCGAGCGGCTCCGCTCCACCGTGGAGGGTCGCACTGTGCCGGCCTGGGCTTGGCGACCCGCGGATGGCTGGGACAGGGCGGCATCAGGCCTGCCCGAGGTTCTGCCTGTCCGGCCGGTGACTGAATCAGGTCTTCCCGTTCTGTTGGTCATGCTGTCGGGTCTGCCCGACCGGCCGGCCAGGGTATCCGGTCTTCCGGTTCTCCCGGCCACGCTATCGGGTCTGCCAGCGGTACCGGGCGCGCCGCTCGTCCTGCCGGCCCTGGCACCCCGTTCGATCCAGTTTCCTTCATACCCCCGGAAATTCCGTCTGCTCTCCACGGCTGCACGGTTTGCCTGCTGGCCGTACCGTTCCCGCGTGGCCTGGTTCCGGTAAGCAACCCCTCCCCGATGGGCGGGGTTATGCGTCCAGGGCTGCGTTGCGACGGCTGCGCCGACTGCCCCGCTGCCGGAGCCGCCACGGCCACCTGCGAAGGCTGCGCCGACGGACCCGCCGTGGGCATAGTAATTTCGGTTCACATAGCATGCGTGGTTGTGCCAGCCCCAGTACCCCCAACTGCCCCAGTAGGCCCCCACGAAGAGGCCGGCCCCGAACCAGATGAACCCGGGGGCGATTGCCACCCCGGCTGGATAGGGATAGACGACATAGGGAGGATAGGCAGGCCACCACCACGGCCCGTAGACCCACCAGGGGTCGTAGACGGGCACATAGACCACCTGCGGATGGACCGGCTCGACCCGGATGACTTCCCGTTCAACGATCACTTTCTGCTGTTCCGTGGACTTCAGGTTGCCCGCATCGGCCGCTCTTTTCCGGAGTTTCTGGACGGTGTCCATGACATCGGCCTGCTGCTCAAGGAATGCGTCACCCACCTTCTGGGTCCAGTCCAGCTTCTGGCTCATCATCGAGAGTACATCGGGGACAGGGACGAGGGCCTTCACGCTGGCATCCCAGGGCTGCTTCTCCAGGGCATTGTTCAGCGCCTCCCCCTTGAGGTCCTTGTTCTGCTTGACCCAGCGGTCCGCCGTCACCACTTCCAGGGGATAGGTGGCGGCGATGAAGACCTGGGCAAGGAGCGAATCCGGGTACAGCGCGACGGGCGCCAGCACCTGGTCCAGTTCCTCCTGGGAGAACTTCTTTGGAGTGGCCTTGCTATCCTGGGCAAAGACGGGCGAAGGGATCGCCATCAGCAGGACCAGGAGCCAGATCAGTATATTTCGAAAGGATTTCAATGTGTTCATGATCATTCCCCGTTGGACTTCGGATTCCCGCTCGCGGGTTTTGATTCCTGTTCCCGCCAGCCACGGACGGAAAAGCCTGCCGCGACCTCACGGGACATGCCCGCATAAAACACACGATATGTTCAGATAAACGTTTCACGGCGTGTTTGGTTTACGTCGGGCAAGCGGATTTGCGTTATTCAAAGGCGACAACGAAACCGAATCCGAAGCCGAATCCGTACACTCATTCTACATGATACGGCAGCTGGAAGGCAGGATTAAAAATCATGAAACAAAAAAGTAGCAGGGCCGCACCTTCCTCTTTATAATGAACCCATCTACGAAAAAAGGAGGACCCTATGGTCGAAGACTGGCTGGCAAATGCCTATGACGGAATGTCGCGGAGGGAGTTTCTCTCAAGGGTGGGTGTGGCCGGTGTCGGCCTCGCGGGCTTTGCCATCGCGGCAACCCCCGTGGCCGGAAAGGTGATCACCACCGCCACGGAGGGTCTCTCCGCAGCCGACGGCACGGTGTCCTCGGGCGGGTTTGCGGTGCCGATCTACGCGGTGCGGCCTGCCGCCCCCGGAAAATATCCTGCAGTACTGGTCATCCCGGAGGTCTTCGGGATGCACGAGCACATCAAGGACGTGACACGCAGATTTGCCCGGGAGGGATTCCTGGCCGTCACCTTCGAGCCCTATGCCCGGGAAGGGGGCGTGCAGCACCTGCCCGATCTCGACGCGGTTCGCAAGGTCGTGGACCCCGTCCCCGATGCCCGGGTCATGGCCGACCTCGATGCCATCGTGGACTGGGTCAAAAAACACCCGTCCGCAATGGCCGACCGGGTCGGGATGACGGGATTCTGCCGGGGAGGAATGTATACGCTCCTCTATGCGGCACACAGCAGCGAGCTGAAGGCCGCCGTCCCCTGGTACGGCCAGCTGAGGCCGGCCCTGACGCCCGGTGTGCGCACCGTGGGGCCGCTCGATGTGGCAGCCAGGATCAGCGCGCCCGTCCTGGGTCTTTACGGCGCCGAGGACCTGGGCATCCCCGTTGCCGATGTCAAGACGCTGGAGGCAGCGATGAAAGCGGCAGGCCGGACGGCCGAGTTCGTGATCTACCCCGGAGCGCCTCACGCCTTTTTCGCCGACTACCGGCCGAGCTACCGCGCCGAGGCCGCCAAGGACGCCTGGGGCCGTTGCATCGCCTGGTTCAATAAATGTCTCAAGGGGTAGCGCCGATCGCCGACGGACATTTGCACGAAACGCGATCTTCGAGAAAGAAGTGAGCTATATCACTGTCCTTTCGGGGCGTGAGAGATGAGAGAGACACAATGAGACGAAACAAGATCAGAGAGCTGACCCCGAAAACCGCGTTGCTTATCCTGATCCCGGTCCTGCTGATCATCGTGCTCATCGGCTGGGCGAGCTATCGTTTCATCCAGCCAATTCCCCCAAGGACGCTCACATTGACGACGGGGATGAAGGGCGGCTCCTTTGTCATCTTCGGTGAGCGCTACCGGCAGGTCCTGGCACGCGAAGGGATCGATCTCAAACTGCTCCCGTCGACGGGCTCCATGGATAATCTCCGGCGCCTCACTGACGGGTCCCGGTCCGTCGATGTGGGATTTGTGCAGGACGGCATGGGGAGGGTTGAGGACCCGTCGAACATCGTATCCCTGGGCAGCGTCTTCTATGCGCCCCTTTGGGTCTTTTACCGGGGTGATGAACCGCTGGATGACCTCTCTCAGCTCAGGGGCAAACGGGTCAGCATCGGCCCGGAGGGAAGCGGCGTGCGCAAGATATCTCTCGATCTGCTGAAAACGGCCAACGTTTCCGTCCCGCCGACAGTGCTGCTCGAGTATCCCAATCCCGAGGCGGGCCGGGCGCTCATGGAGGGAAAGGTGGACGCGGTCCTGACCTTCGGCTCCACCGACAGCGAGCTGGTCCGAGAGTTGATCACTGCGCCGGGTATCAAACTGATGAGCCTGAGCCAGGCCGAGGCCTACACGCGGCTCTTCCCCCACCTTTCCCACGTGATCCTGCCGAAGGGGGTCCTCAACCCGTCGAAGCGATTCCCGGTTTCCGACGTCCACCTGCTGGCCCCCACGACCAATCTGCTTGTGCAGAAGGACCTGCACCCGGCCCTGGCGTATCTTCTCCTGAAGGCCGCCGTCGAGATTCACGGCGGGGCCGGATGGGTCCACAGAGCGGGTG
>Ga0208980_10001064_pt1 | contig 16392 bp, 17 predicted proteins | sample WetSurMetagenome_3_FD_187993 | JGI IMG/M metagenome (GOLD analysis project Ga0208980, IMG submission 187993) | Wetland microbial communities from Twitchell Island in the Sacramento Delta, sample from surface sediment Aug2011 Site A1 Bulk (version 2) | ecosystem: Environmental > Aquatic > Marine... | reverse complement strand
CGCGCAGGCGACGCTCGCCCTCGCCTGGCCCGAAGCACCCGAGGCCCCCCGACTCGAAAAACTCGAGGGGCATCTGGAGTTCCGCCTGGGCGCTGGCAACCTGCTGGACGTGAACCCGGGTCTCGGCCGGGTTCTCGGGATCTTGAACCTGGGGGCGCTGCGGCGGCGTTTGACCCTGGACTTTAGCGACCTGTTTCAGAAGGGCTTTGCCTTTGATGCCATAGAGGGCAGCGTCGATCTGAGTGGCGGACTGGCGCGCACGGAGAAGCTGCGGATCGATGCCCCCGCAGCGGTGGTCGAGGCCCGCGGCGAGACGAATCTCCGCTCCCAGCGGCTCGATCAGTGGGTCACCGTCACCGCCGATCTGGGCTCAAGCCTGGCGGTGGCCGGCGCGGTGGCTGGGGGGCCCTTGGTCGGGGCGGCCGTGCTGGTTGTCGACCGGGTAATTGGCGATCAGCTCGACAAGTTGTCGCGAACCGAGTACCGGGTCACTGGCCCTTGGGATAACCCTGTCTTCGAGCGGATCGGGGCCACCGCAGGGGACACCGCGGGCAAGGGCTCGGAGAATCCGTTTCTGAACCAGTAGCGGCTCCCCGCTCGGCAGGATTTCGATCGGCGCGGGGGCAGGTGGTATGCTTGGCGCACGCCCGCCCCGTGCACCGCCGTGCGGATGTGCGGCGTCGCTAGCGCGAGGTCCTTAGCAGCAGAAACCCATGGCCACTCCGCCCCGAAAAGTTGCCGCCATCCAACTGGCCACTGGCCCAAATGTGGCCGCCAATCTGATGAAGGTGGAACGGCTCGTCGCCGAGGCCGCCAGCAGTGGCGCGAGTCTTGTCGTGCTCCCAGAGAATTTTGGGTTCATGGGCGAGCACGACCGGGATCTCCTCGGTCACCGAGAGCAGCCGGGGGATGGGCCGCTACAGCACTTCTTGGCCCAGACGGCGCGCCGCTACGGGGTTTGGATCGTGGGCGGGACCGTCCCCCTGATTACCGAAGACCCCGACAAGGTCCGGGCCGCCTGCCTGCTGTTTGATGACCGGGGGCGGCAGGTGGCGCGCTACGACAAGATCCATCTGTTCGATGTGCAGGTGCCGGGCAGCAACGAATCCTATGCGGAGAGCAAGATCATCGAGCCGGGTGGGGAGGCGGTTGTGGTCGACAGCCCGCTTGGACGTTTGGGTCTTGCGGTCTGCTACGACCTTCGGTTTCCCGAGCTGTTCCGCTGTCTGCTCGATCGCGGCATGCAGGTCCTGGTGCTGCCGGCATCCTTCACCGCGGTTACCGGTAGGGCACACTGGGAGATCCTGGTTCGGGCACGGGCGATCGAGAACCTTTCCTACGTCATCGCCGCGGGACAGGGGGGTTATCACGTCAGTGGGCGCGAGACCTTCGGTCATAGCATGATCGTCGACCCCTGGGGCGCGATCCTCGCCCAAGCCCCCAGGGGCAGTGTTTGTGTGATGGCGAAGCTCGATCGCGATCTGCAGGACTCGATCCGGCGCAGTTTCCCCACCCTCGAGCACCGGCGTTTGAAATGCGAGCCAGCGATCCCTAAGACATGAGTAGCGTGCGGGGCGTGCCAATGTGCCACCGCACTGTGGGATCTCTCCCCCTCTGCCCCCGGACAGGACCCGTTTTCCCATGACCGATCCCCTCGTGATTGCCCGCCACAGCATTCTGGAGCCCCAAGGTCTCGCCGAGCGAGACCTTGAGCGGGTCCTCGACGAGCTGATGGGCCCCTGCGTCGATGCCGCCGACCTCTTCTTCCAGGCGACGCGTGCCGAGTCCTGGATGATCGAGGATGGCATACTCAAGGAGGCCAGCTACAACATCGAACGGGGAGCGGGCATCCGTGTGGTGAGCGGCGAGAAAACCGGCTTCTCCTATAGCGATGAGATCGAGCTCCCGGTTCTCCTGGAGGCGGCCAAAGCGGCCCGCGCCATCGCCAGCAGCGGGCGCAGCGCCAGCGTTCCGGTTCAGGGGGTGGTAGCATCCCGGCGGCTGTATGCCCCGGTTAACCCCCTGGAGAGCCTCGAGCAGGAGGAGAAGGTGGCGTTGCTGCGCCGGGTGGATGCGGAGGCACGCGCCGCCGATCCGCGGGTGAAACAGGTCATCGTAAGCCTGGTCGCGGTACAGGACCTGGTTCTGATTGCGGCCACCGACGGTACCCTGAGCGGCGATGTGCGTCCCCTGGTGCGTCTGAATGTGAGTGTGATCACCGAGGACAAGGGGCGGCGCGAGCAGGGATCGAGCGGCGGGGGGGCGCGCGAAACCCTGGCGTTCCTGCTTGAGGGGGATCGCGCACTCGGCTACGCGCGGGAGGCCGTGCGCCAGGCCCTGGTCAACCTGGATGCGAGCGAGGCCCCTGCGGGTACCCTTACCGTGGTGTTGGGACCCGGCTGGCCCGGTGTGCTTCTGCACGAGGCGGTGGGACACGGTTTGGAGGGGGACTTCAATCGCAAGGGGACCTCGGCCTTTGCCGGGCGGCTGGGGGAGCGGGTGGCAGCCCCGGGGGTGACCGTGGTGGATGACGGCACCCTGCCAGGGCGGCGCGGCTCCCTCAACATCGACGACGAGGGCACGCCGACTCAGTGCACGGTCCTCATCGAGGGGGGCATTCTGCGCGGCTACATGCAGGACAGGTTGAATGCCCGCCTGATGGGGATGGCCCCCACCGGCAACGGGCGGCGGGAGTCCTATGCCCACCTGCCGATGCCCCGCATGACCAACACCTACATGCTGCCGGGTCCCTATGATCCGGGGGAGATCATCGCCTCGGTGGACAAGGGCCTGTACGCGGTGAACTTCGGTGGCGGGCAGGTGGACATCACCTCGGGTAAGTTCGTTTTCTCGGCGAGCGAGGCCTATCTGATCGAAAACGGGCGGGTTACCCGCCCGGTGAAGGGGGCGACCCTCATCGGTAACGGCCCCGATGTGCTCACCCGCGTCCGCATGGTGGGTAACGATCTGGCGCTGGATGCGGGCGTGGGCACCTGTGGCAAGGAGGGTCAGAGCGTCCCGGTGGGTGTCGGCCAGCCGACGCTGCGCATCGATGGACTGACCGTCGGGGGGACCAGCGCGTGACCCCCCAAAGCTCCCTGCGCTCATCCTCCCCTGACACCGAGTCCCCCGTGAGCATCGGCCTCGCGGATCCGCTTGAGCGGCAGGCGCGGCTCTCGACGCTGGTTGCCGAGGTTCTCGCCGAGGCCCGCCGCCTCGGGGCCAGCGCCGCGGAGGCGGCGGCCAGTCAGGACGCCGGTGCGGTGGTCACCGTCCGGCTGGGGGAGGTAGAGACGGTTGAGCACACCCGCGACAATGGCCTTGGGGTCACCGTCTACTTCGGCACGCGCAAAGGCTCCGCCAGCACCTCGGACCTGAGCCCGCAGGCGGTTCGGGACACGGTGGCCGCCGCCTGTGCCATTGCCCGCCACACCATGGAGGATCCCTGCGCCGGTCTAGCGGATGCGGCGGACCTGGCCATCGAGGTCCCCGACCTCGGACTCTACCACCCCTGGGACCTGAGCGTGGAGCAGGCGATTGTTCTGGCCCAGGAATGTGAGGCAGCGGCGTTCCACGCCGATCGCCGCATTACCAATTCCGAGGGCGCGGCCCTCAGCAGCCATTCCGGTGTGCAGGTGTATGGCAACAGCCACGGCTTCATCGGAGGTTATCCGAGCAGCCGACACAGCCTGAGCTGTGCGGTGATCGGCGAAGATGGGGGTGGAATGCAGCGTGACGACTGGTGGAGCGTGGCGCGTTTCCCCGCCGGGCTTGAGGACCCGGTCGCGGTCGGTCGGCGGGCGGCGGAGCGGGCGGTGGCGCGGCTGGGTGCGCGCCGTTTGAGCACCCGTCGTGCCCCGGTGTTGTTTCAGGCAGAGGTGGCGGTGAGCCTGTTGCGGCACCTCCTCGGCGCTATCAAAGGGGGTGCCCTGTACCGCCGTGCCAGCTTCCTGCTCGATCGGCTGGGGCAACCGATTTTCCCCGAGCTCGTGCGCATCCACGAGGACCCCCATCTGTCTGGGGGCCTTGGCAGCGCCCCCTTCGACGGCGAGGGGGTGGCCACCCGGGCGCGGGATCTGGTGGCGGGGGGCATCCTCCAGGGCTATGTCCTCGACAGCTATTCCGCTCGCAAGCTGGGCCTCAGAAACACGGGAAACGCCGGTGGCGTGCACAATCTGCGCATCGATTCCACTGGGCCCGATCGGGCCGGCCTGATCGAGCGCATGGGATCGGGGCTGTTGGTGACCGAGCTCATGGGCCAGGGGAGCAACACCGTCACCGGAGACTATTCCCGCGGCGCCAGCGGCTTCTGGGTCGAGCAGGGGGCCATCGCCTATCCGGTGGAGGAGATCACCATTGCCGGTAATCTGCAGGCAATGTTCCTCGGGCTGCTGGCCGTGGGCAGTGACGACTGTATCCCGGGGTCAACCAAGACCGGCTCCTGGTTGATTGAAGAGATGACCATCGCCGGCGAGTGAGCCGGGTTGCCGTGCGCGAGCGGCGGCGCTGGCATCAACCGGGATTCCCCTGTTGCGGCCTCCTCGGGGCAAACGGCGCCTAACCGAGCAGGGACCAACCGTTCGTTCTGAGCCTGGTCGGAGCGGGCCAGGGGGTTCCAACAACGGTTTCGAGGATCAGTGCAGTCTTTTGGGATTGAGGGCGTCGACCCGTTGTGCGAGGGATTCGGCGTCGAAGCCGTCGAGTCCCGCTAGCAGCTCCTCGATGTCTTGAGCGAGCTTGGCAACATTCGACTCGCGGATCACCGCCTTGACCTCGAGCAGCGCGCGCGGCTGCATGCTGAATTCCCGCAGCCCCATGCCCAAGAGCAACCGGGTGAAGCGGGGGTCCCCGGCCATCTCGCCGCACATCCCCACCGGGATGCCCTGGCGCTGGCCAGCCTCGATAACCATGCGAATGAGCCGGAGAATGGCCGGGTGCAGTGGGTCGTAAAGATAGGTGACGGCCTCGTCGACGCGGTCTATGGCCAACGTGTACTGAATCAGGTCATTGGTCCCGATGGACAGGAAGTCCAGTCGGCGGGCGAAGCTGCCCGCGGCCAAGGCGGCTGCGGGAACCTCGATCATGCCGCCCACGGGGATGTCGGGATCGAAGGCAAGGCCCTCGCTCTGCAAGGCCTGCTTGGTTTCCTCGATCAGGCGCAGCACCGAGGCGAGCTCCTGTAGGCTCGAGAGCATCGGAATCATCAGGCGCACCGGGCCCAGGGCCGATGCCCGCAGGATGGCCCGCAGTTGCGGTCGGAACAGCTCGGGCTCGCGCAGGCACAGCCGAATTGCCCGCAGGCCAAGGGCCGGGTTGCAGGGGGCCGGGCAGGGCAGCGGGTGCCCTTCGGCTTGCTTGTCCACCCCTAGGTCGAGGGTGCGGATGGTGACCGGTATCGCGCCCATGCCTTCGACCACCCGCCGATAGGCGTCGAGCTGTTCCTCCTCATCGGGCAGGGAATCGCGGTTCATGTAGAGGAACTCGGTGCGGTAGAGCCCGACTCCCGCCGCGCCGTTGCCCCGCGCCGTGGCAATGTCGTCAGGGATCTCAATGTTAGCCAGCAGATCAATCCCCACCCCATCGAGACTTACCGACGGGCGGTGCAGGATCTTCTTCAAGGCCGCCCGCCGAGCCTCGTAGGCGCGAATGCGCTCGCGGTAGAACCCGAGGATGGCCGGGGTGGCCTCCGCGAGCACCACCCCGTTGAGGCAATCCACCACCAGGGTCTCGCCATCGCGCAGATAGCGGGTGATGTGGTGGACCCCGACGATGGCGGGGAGATCGAGGCCGCGGGCCAGGATCGCGGTGTGCGACATGGGACCGCCGAGCTCGGTGACGAAGGCGGCGATGCCACGCTGCTTGAGCACAATTACATCCGCCGGCAAAAGGTCTTGGGCCACCAGGATGCGACCTCGCAGGTCCGCACGGCGGAGATCTTTGGTCGACTCCGGTCCGAGCAATGCTTTCTGGATCTGGTTGACCACATGCTCGACGTCCTGCTTACGACTGCGCAGGTAGGCGTCTTCCATCTCCTCGAATACCCGCACCAGGTTATCGCGGTGGACCTGTAGGGCACATTCAGCGGCACAGAGCTGATTGCGAATGAGATGCACGGTGGTCTCGGTGAGGGTGACATCCTCCAGCATGAGCAGGTGGGTGTCGATGAACTGGGCGATGCTCGCCGAGGCGGTTGCTGGAATCTGCCGACGGACGGCCTGAAGCTCCTGCTGTGCCCGCGCGATGGCCCGCAGCAGCCGCTGGATCTCCTCCTCCACCTCGGTGCTCTCGATACGCCGAGGTGGCACCTCGATGGGCCCGCCCCGGGTTAGCAGGAACGCCGGCCCCAGCGCGATGGCCCGCGCCGTGCCGATGCCCACCCCGAGGCAGGAGAAGGTCACTCGGGCTCCCCGAAGCGGTCGGCGATGAGCGCCTCGAGCGCCTTCGAGGCCGCGTTCTCGTCGTGGCCCTCGATCTCGAGGGTGATATGAGTGCCCTGGCTGGCGGCGAGCATCATCACGCCCATGATGCTCTTGCCATTGACCCGACGGCCGTTGCGCTCCACGTGGATCTGGCTCGCGAACTGCCCGGTGCAGGTGACGAACTTGGCCGCCGCCCGGGCGTGCAGGCCGAGCTTGTTGATGATCTCTACTTGCTTGCGAATCATGGTGAAAAACGCTCCTCAGCTTGCGAGTCCACCTGCAGGATGCCGTCACGGCCACCGCGTACGGCCTTTTCCGCAAGGGCCTCGAGGTCGAGCCCGCAGTAATTGAGAACCCGGATGAGCATGGGTAGGTTCACGCCGGCTACCACGCGGACCGGGATGCTCACCTCGATGCGATCGGCGATGTTGCTCGGCGTCGCCCCGTAGAGATCGGTGAGGACCAGAACCCCCGCGCCCTGGTCGAGACCCTGGACCAGGGCGCTGGCCTGCGCGAGCAGCCGATCGGGGTCGCTGTCAGCGGCCACGCGGAGGGTCTCAGCCGGGACCGGGCACCGCCCGAAAGTTCTGGTGGCGGTCTCGAGCAGGGAGGAGCCAATGTCGTTGTGGGTGATCAACAGTAGCCCGACGCTCATGATAGCTCCCGATGACGGGTGAGCACTCGGCGACCTGCCTGCTCGAAGTGTCGGCGCAGTTGCTCGGTCATGTACACGGAACGGTGCTGGCCGCCGGTGCAGCCCAGGGCAATGGTGAGGTAACTGCGGCCGTCGGCCTCGAAATGGGGTATCCATTGCTCCAGGAACCCAATGAGGTCTCCCCTCATCCGATCCACCAGCGGATCGCCCTCGAGAAACCCGATCACCGCCCCTTCGAGGCCGGTTAGGGGGCGAAGCTCCGCCTGCCAGTGGGGGTTGGGTAGGCAGCGCATGTCGAAGACGAAATCCACGTCGCGCGGGACACCGTGCTTGAATCCAAAGGATAGCAGCAGAAGCGATACCTCGGAGGTTGCCTTGCCCTCCACCCGTCCGCGAATCAGGTCGCGGAGCTGGTGGATGTTGGTATGGGTGGTATCGACCCGCAGGTCGGCAAGGCTCAGGATCGGCTCAAGCAGCCGGCGCTCCAGCTCGATGGCCTCCCCGAGCGAGCGCTGCGCCTGGGTCAAGGGGTGCTTGCGCCGGGTCTCGCTGAACCGCTTGATCAGGGTTTCGGTTTGGGCCTCCAAGACCAGGATCTCGCAGTGAACGCCCTGGGCGCGAAGCCCCGTGACGATCTGTGGCACCTCCTGCAGTTGCTCGGTCTGGTTGCGTGCGTCGATGCCCACAGCGCTTCGGGCGAACAGAGGCTGGTGCTCATGTGCCAGGCGCTCGGCGAGCTCGCGGAGCAGAAACACCGGCAGGTTGTCGATGCAGTAGTAGCCGAGGTCCTCCAGGGTGTGGAGGGCGACGGTCTTGCCTGACCCCGACAGGCCAGTGACCAGTATGAGCTTCATCGCGATTGCGCGAACGTCTTCCGCGGGTGATCAGGCGTCCCCTGGCAGGACGATCAGCTTCAGTTGCCGCTGCTCGAGGTCGGTGCTGGCATCGTATCCCCGTTGGCGGAGCATCTGATGGCGCACCGCCGCTTCCACCAGGATCGCCAGGTTACGACCCGGTGCGACGGGCATGGTGATTTCGGGCACCTCGAGGCCGAGGATCTCGCGATTGGTGAGACTGCCGCTCAGGCGGTCCATCTGGGCCAGCTCCTGGTCCGTCAGGGCCTTCAGCGCGATGATCAGATTGAGGTTTTTCTTCTGGCGCACGGCGCTGTCGCCGAACATGGAGCGGATGTTGAGCACGCCGAGTCCGCGTACCTCGAGGAAGTCGCGCAACAGTGGCGGGCAGGTGCCGTTCACCACGTCAGGGGCGGTTCGGGCGAACTCCGGGGCATCGTCGGCCACCAGGCGGTGACCCCGGGAGATCAGCTCCAAGGCCAGCTCGCTCTTGCCCACCGCCGCATCACCGGTCAGCAGCACGCCCATGCCGAGCACCTCCATGAATACCCCATGGAGCACGATGCGCTCGGCCAGCACATTGGTCAGGAAGTAGTTGAGGTTGCTGATGAGCTCCTGATCGCCGAGGGAGGAGCCGAGGATGGGTGTGGCGGTTCGCTCCGCCCGGGCGAAGAACTCCCAGTCGGGCTCGATGTCGTCGGAGAAGATGAGTCCTGCGGGTTGGTCGATGAACAGCTTCTCGAGGGTTTCGCGGTAGGCGGTGGGGCCGAGGTTAGCGAGGTAAACCAGCTCGGCGTGGCCGACGATCTGAATGCGGTTGGGGTGGATGCAGTTGAGGGTGCCCACCAGGGTCTGATTGGCGGTGGAGGGAACCTCGCCACGCAGGGGCTTGTTACGGCCGAGATCTCCGGTGAGCCAGTGGATCCTGAGCTCCGCGCCGAGACTCTCGACGAGATCCTCGAGGGTGCGCACGCTGGCCTCGGGCGTGTGGGGATTGCCTAGCCGGGTTGGAGGTGGCGTAGGATCTCGCCTGGGTCGCTGGCCGCCCGGAGCTTCTCGCGCCGCTCTGGGTTATCGAACAGCTCGGCGAGTTGGCCCAGGAGCTGCAGATGGGTCTCGGTGGCGGCCTCGGGGACCACCAGCGCGAACGCGAGATCCACGGGCTTGCCATCGATCGCATCGAAATCCAGGGCCTGCGCTAGCTGTACGAAGGCACCGATGGGCTGGGTGGCCGCGCGCAGCCGCGCATGGGGCAGTGCAATGCCGTGGCCAATGCCAGTGCTGCCGAAGCGCTCCCGTTCGCGCAATCGGCCGAAGACTTCCTCGGGTGCCACATTGGGCAGGGCGGTGGCGAGAGACTCTGCTAGCACCTCGAGCAGGCGCTTCTTGCTCTGAACATCCAAGCCAGTGCCGATGCGCTCGGCGACGATGAACTGAGGAGGGAACATGTATCGGATCCTATGGTGAAAATGAGGGTGGTGCGGACCCGCGCCGGCGGTTGGCTACGCCGGCGCGGGTTCCTCACCAGCGCGCTACTCGGGCTCAGGCTCCGGTTGCCCGCTGCCCCGGTGGTTGACCTTCTTTTCCTTGTGCTTCTTGATCTGCCGGTCGAGCTTGTCGATCAGTTCGTCGATCGCTGCATACATGTCTTCCTCGACCGCGTCGGCGAAGACGCTGGCGCCATTGACGTGGATGGTGGCCTCCGCTTTTTGACGAAGCTTGGCGACGCTCAAGATGACATGGACGTTGATTACCTGGTCGAAATGCCGCGACAGCCGTTCGAACTTGTTCTCGACGTAGCCCTTGAGCGCGTCGGTGATGTCGACGTGATGACCGGTCAAACTCATTTGCATCGTGAGTCTCCTCTCTACCCAAAGACCTGCTAGAGCAGGCGCTTGCGCTCGTGGGAGGGGCGAATGCCCATCCCCTCGCGGTACTTGGCGATGGTTCGCCGCGCGACCTCGATGCCCTGGGCACCGAGGATGCGAGAAATGCTCTCGTCGCTGAGCGGATTGCGCGGGGGCTCGGCGGCGATGAGCTTCCTGATCACCGCGCGGATGGCGGTGGACGAGCATTCGCCACCGGCCGCGGTGCTCAGATGACTGGAGAAGAAGTACTTGAGCTCGAAGGTCCCCCGCGGGGTGTGCATGTACTTCTGGGTGGTGACGCGGGAGACGGTGGATTCGTGCATCTGCAGTATCTCGGCCACCTCCCTGAGCACCAGCGGTTTCATCGCCTCCACCCCATGCTCAAAGAAGCCGCGCTGCAGATCGACCAGGGTACTCGCCACCCGAACCAGGGTTTCATTGCGACTGGCGATGCATTTGATCAGCCAGCGCGCCTCGTTGAGGTGGTTCTTGAGACAGGTGTTGTCTTGACTCTGGTCGGCGCGGCGCACCAGGCGCGCATAATCCGGATTGACCCGCAGTCGGGGTACCGCCTCGGGATTGAGCTCCACCCGCCAGACGCCGTCGCGCTTGGAGACCAGGACGTCGGGGATTATGTAGTCGGGCTCGGTGGTGCCTGCCAGGCTGCCGGGGCGTGGGTTGAGGGAGCGGATCAGGCGTCTGATGGCCTCCAGGTCCTGATCGCTGAGCAGGGCCCGGCGCCGGATCTGGGCGTAATCCTTGGCGCTGAGGAGGGCAAAATGGTCCCGGCAGACGGTGATTGCGGCCCCGAGCAGGGGCGTGTCCTCGGGCAGTTGCCGCAATTGGATGAGCAAGCACTCCTGCAGTGAGCGTGCCCCAACGCCCACGGGCTCGAGGCTCTGCACGCGGTGCAGCACCGTCTCGATATCTTGGAGGGAGAGGTCATCGTCGCCCACCGTGCCGCGGATCTCCTCCAGGGGGCAGCCGAGATAGCCGTCGTCATCGATGGCGTCGACGATGGCTGTGGCGATGGCCTCGTCGTCGGCACTGAAATGCGACAGGTTGATCTGCCAGCGTAGCTGGTCGCGTAGCGTCAGCCGCGTGGACCTCAGGGCCAGGAAGTCGACCTCTTCCTCTGCTCGGGATCCACCTGTGGGCAAATAGCCGTCGTAGATGTCGCTCCAATCGGAGTCGACCGGCAGCTCGTCGGGCAGGACGGATCGTTCCGGGTTGAGCTCCTCTTCGCCGTTGCCAAAGGGGGCTGCATCCGCCGCGAGCTCCAGGTCGGCACCGCCGGCGTAATCGCCGTTGCGGGGCTCCATCGTATCTCCCTCCTCTTCCGCCTCCAGCATCAGGTTGGATTCGATCGCCTCCTGGACCTCCTGGCGCAGATCGAACGCCGAGAGCTGCAGCAGGCGAATGGACTGCTGCAACTGGGGTGTCATGGTGAGCTGCTGCCCGAGCCGCAACTGAAGCGTTTGTTTCATGGCCGGAGCGGTTTCGGTGCGTGCCTGATGCGGAGAAGGATGCCAGCGGAGATTCTAGTGGAAAACACCCACGGAGGGATCAACGCTCACGTTCGCCGCCAGGCTCCTGCGCGGGGGCATCAGAGTCGGAAGTGGGCACCGAGGTAGACCGCACGCACCTCGGCGTTATTGAGCAGGCTTTGGGGATCGCCCTCGGCGATCACCGTGCCCTCGTTGATGATGTAGGCACGGTTGCAGATGTCGAGGGTCTCGCGGACGTTGTGGTCGGTGATGAGCACGCTGATCCCTCGCTCCGTGAGCTGAGCCACGATGTTCTTAATGTCGCCGACGGCGATCGGATCGACGCCGGCGAAGGGCTCATCGAGCAGCATGATCCGCGGGTCCACGGTCAGCGCGCGGGCGATCTCCAGGCGCCGCCGCTCCCCTCCCGAGAGACTGAGCGCCACGCTGTTGGCTACGTGCTCGATGCCGAGCTCCCCGAGGAGGTCGTCGCAGCGCTGCTGGCGCTCTCTGGGGCTGAGATCCCGGCGCATCTCGAGGATCGCAAGCAGATTGTCGCGGGCGCTGAGCCTGCGGAAGGCGGAAGGCTCCTGGGCCAGATAGCTGAGCCCGCGGCGGGCGCGGGCGTGCATCGGCAGCAGGGTGATGTCCTCCCCGTCAAGGTGGATGCTGCCCTGGTCGGAGGGGATCAGTCCCACAATCATGTAGAAGCAGGTGGTCTTGCCGGCGCCGTTGGGACCGAGCAGGCCGACCACCTCTCCGCTCTCGACGTGGAGCGAAACGCCGTTAACCACGCGGCGCTTGCGAAACTGTTTGACCAGGTTTTCGGCGCGCAGAACGCTCATCGGCCGCCCGGTTTGACGGTGACGTGCACGCGTTCCTTACCCTTGGCGCTGGCGCCCGCCCGAACCAAGGCCCGCTGGCGATCGTAGGTGATGCGGTCGCTGCGGAAGGTGTCCTCCCCCTGGCGGACCTCCGCCTGGTCGATGAGCTGGATCTCGTCGCCCGCGATGTCGTACTCCACGCGCAGGGCCTTCGCCTGGATCTCCTTGGGCTGTTTATCTAGGGTCTGGTTGAAGCGCACGGGGTTCCCGCTGGCCTCGATCCGCTGCGCTTTGTGCTCGGGGTGGCGGATGGTGACCACGTCGGCCAACAGGTGCATGCTGCCCTGGCGGGCATCCACGTTGCCGCGGTAGACGCTGACACCCTGGTTTTCGTCGATCTCCACGCTGTCGGCGGAGATCTCCAGTGGTTGGTCCTTGTCGCTCTCCAGGGCCCAGGAGGGCGGGGGCGACACCAATAGTAAGAGGCCGCACAGGCCGCAAAGGACTTGCTCAGTCAAACGCATAGTAGCTCCTCACCTTGGATAGTAGCTTGATCCGTGCCGGCTCACCGAGCCAGGCCTGGAGCCCCACCGCTTCCACCCAGTTGCCCTCGCTGGCGATGCGCACCGGCTGGTCGGTCTCGGCGTATTGGGTCGCCCGTTGTAGCCGCAGCTCCTCGGTGAGGAGCTCGATAGGCTCGACGCCGGGCGCGCGCACGCGCTCGACGCGCACCGAACCGCGTAGGCGCACCCACTCGGCATCCGGAGCCACCCGGCCCTGCTCGGAGTGGATTTCCCAACGGGAGCCATCCTCGGCGATGACTACCAGGTGGGGATGATCGAGCTCGCTGGTATTGTCGTCGGGGTAATGGCGCATCTGTTGCGCAGTCAGGCGGCGGTCGGGCTTCCCCGAGGGCGACAGGGTGGTTGCCCGGAGGCCATCGATCTGGTAGTCCGGCCGATGGGTGTCCACCGACCGCGGCTGTGGCGGAGGCGCGCTCTCGCGAGCGACCCACCAGGTCCCGAAGTAGGCTGCCACGAGGATCGGTACCAGAATGTGCTCACGGCCAAGCGGCATGCGGGGCTGGGCTCAGAGGTAGCGCTCGAGCATTCCTGGGAGCGTGCCCTGGGCTTCCATGATGAGCTCGCAGAGATCCCGGGCGGCGCCGCGCCCCCCGCCCGAGGGGGTCTGCCAGTGGGCATGCCGCTGCACCAGGGGATGGGCGTCGCCCACCGCGACCGCCAAACCGGCACGGCGCAGGATGGGTAGATCCATGAGGTCGTCACCCACATAGGCGATCTGGGCGTCCTCCAACCCTAGGGAGCGCTTGAGGTCTTCATAGGCCGGGAGCTTGTCCCGGCGTCCCTGGAATAGGTGCGCAATCCCAAGGCTCTCCATGCGCAGCCGCACCACCTCCGAGGTCCGTCCCGTAATCACGGCCAGGATTACCCCCGTCTCCTGCAGCATGGTCATGCCGTGGCCATCTCGCGAGTTAAAGGCCTTGTACTCCTCGCCCTGGTCGCCGAGGAACAGACTGCCATCGGTCAGGACACCGTCCACGTCGAAGATCACTAAGCGGACCGCTTTTGCCCTTGCAAGTACGTCCTGCATGGGTTTCCCCTCGAAGGCTCAGACCACACCCGCACGCAGAAGGTCGTGCATGTTCAGCGCGCCAATCAGATACCCATCCCCATCGACCACCAGCAGGCCATTGATCTTGCGCGAGTCCATGAGCTGGAGGGCCTCCGCGGCGAGGATGTCGGCGGGCACGGTGAGGCAGTTTGTCGTCATGACCTGGGCGATCGGCGTGGTGCGAAAGTCGAGATCCCGGTCGAGGGTGCGGCGCAGGTCCCCGTCGGTGAATATCCCGCGCACCCGATTTTCCCCGTCGACGATGGCGCTCATGCCCAGTGCCTTCTTCGACATCTCCACCAGAGTGTCCTTCAGCGCAGCCTGCACGTCCACCCGCGGGATGGCCTCGCCCCGATGCATGATGTCGCCCACGTGCAGCAGCAGGCGTCGGCCCAGGCTCCCGGCTGGGTGCGAGCGGGCGAAGTCCTCTGCCGTGAAACCCCGGGCCTCGAGCAGGGCCACCGCGAGTGCATCGCCCATGGCAAGGGCGGCGGTGGTGCTCGCGGTGGGCGCCAGACCCAGCGGGCAGGCCTCCTTGGCGACGCTGACGTCGATGTTGACATCGGCCGCACGGGCAAGGCTGGAGCCAGGGTTGCCGGTTAGCGCGATGAGTGGGATGCCGAGGCGCTTGATCAGCGGCAGGATGGTGAGCATCTCGTCGGTCTCGCCCGAGTGGGAGAGCGCCAGCACGACGTCTTTAGGGGTGATCATGCCCAGATCGCCGTGGCTGGCCTCGCCTGGGTGGACAAAGAATGCCGGGCTGCCCGTACTGGCCAGGGTCGCCGCGATTTTGCCGCCGACGTGACCCGATTTCCCCATGCCGAGTACCACGATGCGCCCAGCGCATCCCAACATGAACCGACAGGCAGCGACGAAGCATCCGTCGATACGCTCTCGCAGCACCGCGATGGCCTGCGCCTCGGTTTCGAGCACCGCCCGACCCAATGCAAGGAGCGAGTCGGCGCGTACTTCCCGAGGGTCTGCAGGGGAGGTGGTTTCCCTCTGGCGAATGCGAGAGATCTTAGAGCGAGCCACGTTCGTCAGCCTCGGCGGAACTCCCCAGAGGGGCACGGGTAGGGATGAGCCAAAGCAGGCGGTCTCTTTGCCCCTGCTGTGCCGCTAGATTGTACAGGTTTGCGCTTGGGAGGGTGCTGCGGGCAGCCACGAGGAGGGTGCCGGGGGTTTCCTGGCCCCCGGGGGTTTGCTTGACGCTTGCGAGGCACACCCGGAGAATGGCGCCCCACAGCGAATTCTTGGACCTTTCTGCGGAGCGCTCATGGTGAGTCAGCAGGTTCGCGGCGCCGGGGCGCGGCGGACGGGCGGCGAGGTGTTGGTGCGGGTGCGGGGTGTCTCCTTCCGCCGCGGCGATCGGATCATCTTCGACGGTGTCGATCTCGATATCCGCCGCGGCACCATCACCGCTATCATGGGGCCCTCTGGAACCGGTAAGACCACCCTGCTCAAGCTGATCAGCGGGCAGTTGCATCCGGACGCCGGGACCGTGGAGGTGGATGGACACAACGTCCACGCGCTCGGCCGCGCCGAGCTCTACCGGCTGCGCACCCGCATGGGCATGCTGTTTCAGACCGGCGCCCTATTGACCGATTTGGATGTCTTCGAGAACGTGGCCTACCCGCTCAGAGAGCACACCCGTTTGACCGAGTCCATGATCCGCAAGCTGGTCCTCCTGAAGCTGGAGTCCGTGGGTTTGCGGGGGGCCGCGCGTTTGATGCCCGGCGAGCTCTCCGGGGGCATGGCGCGTCGCGTTGCGCTGGCCCGCGCAGTGGCCCTGGACCCCATGATGATCCTCTACGATGAGCCCTTCACCGGCCAGGACCCCATCTCCATGGGGGTGCTGGTAAGCCTCATCCGCCAGCTCAACGACGCCAGCCAACTTACCAGCGTTGTGGTCTCCCACGACGTGCGGGAGACCGCATCCATCGCCGACTTCATCTACATCATCGCCGACGGCCGTGTGATGGCCGAGGGGGCACCCGGGCAGGTCATGGGGTCGGCGGCCCCTTGGGTGAATCAGTTCGTGCATGGTCTTCCCGATGGGCCGGTCCATTTCCATTATCCAGCCCCAGGGTTGGAGCAGGACCTCTTCGCCTGAGCGATGTTTGAGGCGCTGGCACGACTCGGCCGGGTGGGCCTCGGCCTGCTTGAACGCATAGGCCGAGCCCATTTGCTGTTGGCCGGCATGTTAGGCGGGCTGGTGAGCTTGTTACTGCGGCCCCGGTTATTGGTGCAGCAGACCTGGAGCATCGGGGTGCTCTCCACGATCATCATCACAGTTTCCGCCCTGTTTGTGGGAATGGTGCTCGGGCTTCAGGGCCATTACGTGCTCTCGCAGTTCGGCGCGGAAGAGAGCCTCGGCGTGATGGTGGCGGCCTCGCTAGTGCGGGAGCTCGGGCCGGTGGTCGCGGCGCTGCTATTCGCCGGCCGCGCGGGTTCCGCTCTCACCGCCGAGATCGGCCTGATGAAGGCCACCGAGCAGCTTTCCGGTCTGGAGATGATGGCGGTGGACCCGGTACGACGGATTCTCACGCCTCGATTTTTCGGCGGTTTCTTGGCGATGCCGATGCTCGCTGCCATGTTCAGTGCGGTGGGCGTGCTGGGTGGATACTTCGTCGGCGTGGGGCTGCTCGGGGTG
>Ga0208980_10001063_pt1 | contig 16402 bp, 16 predicted proteins | sample WetSurMetagenome_3_FD_187993 | JGI IMG/M metagenome (GOLD analysis project Ga0208980, IMG submission 187993) | Wetland microbial communities from Twitchell Island in the Sacramento Delta, sample from surface sediment Aug2011 Site A1 Bulk (version 2) | ecosystem: Environmental > Aquatic > Marine... | reverse complement strand
CTCGCCCAAGATCACCGCGCCGACCGAGTCGCGCTCGAGGTTCAGCGCCAGGCCGTAGGTCGGCTGGCCGCTCGCCGTGGGCGGGAACTCGAGCATTTCGCCGGCCATCGCGTCCGACAGGCCGTGCACGCGCACGATGCCGTCCGTCACCGACACCACGGTGCCCTGGTTCTTGACGTCCGCCGAGGCTTGCAGGCCCTCGATCCGGCTCTTGATCAGTTCGGAAATTTCTGCGGGGTTGAGTTGCATCGTTTGCTCCTGACTCGCGCTCAAGCGGCGAGCGCCGTCTTCATTTGTTCGAGGCGGGCCTTGACCGAGGTGTCGAGCACCTCGTCGCCGACCACCACACGGATGCCGCCAATCAGCTCAGGCTGCACGACCACGCTGGCATTGAGCTTCTTCGCGAAGCGTTTTTCGAGTGCCGGGACCACCGTCGCCAGCGCCGAGGAATCGATCGCGAACGCGCTGTAGATCGTGGCGTCGGACACACCCGACCGGGCATTGACCAGCGCCTGGAATTGCGCCGCGATCTCGGGCAACGTCGCCAGGCGGCCGTTGTCGAGCACGGTGTGCAGGAAGTTCTGCACCATGGTCGTGAGCGGTGTCTTGACGACGGCGGAGATCAGATCGTAGACCTGGCCGGTGCTGACCTTGGGGTTGTCGGCGAACAGGCGCAATTGCGGGTCGTTGGCGATCGCGGCGAGCGCATTGACCTGCTCGGCAGCCGCGGCATCGCCGCCGGCCTTGAACAGCGCTTCGGCGTAGGGCCGCGCGATGGTGGCGAGTTCGGCCATGTCAGAGTTCCACTTTGAGGCGGCTCAGCAAGTCGGCATGCACTGCGGCGTTCACTTCCTTGCGCAGGATCTGCTCGGCGCCCTTGACGGCCAGCGCGGCCACCTGGTCGCGCAGCGCGTCGCGGGCCTTCACCGACTCCTGCGCCGCTTCAGCCTTGGCCGCGGCGACGATCTTGGCGCCTTCTTCGATGGCGCGCGTCTTGGCCTCTTCGACCATTTGCTGCGCCAGGCGCTCGGCATCGGCCAGGCGCTTGGCAGCGTCGTCGCGGGCGGCAGCCAACTGCTGCTCGATGCGCTTGTTGGCGTTGCTCAGTTCGGCCTTGGCCTTGTCGGCGGCCGACAGGCCGTCGGCGATCTTCTTCGCACGCTCGTCGAGCGCAGCGGTGATCGGCGGCCACACGAAACGCATCGTGAACCAGACCAGGATCGCGAACACGATCATCTGGATGATGAGGGTAGCGTTGATGCTCACGGGGATTGCCTCGTCAGGGAGTGCCCTGGGGCGGCGCGCCTGTCAGCCCGCCGCCCCGCCACAAACCGGTGTCCGAAAACTACTTCGGCAGGTTGGCGATCTGGCCGAGGAACGGGTTCGCGGTCGCGAACCACAGCGCGATACCCGTGCCGATGATGAAGGCCGCGTCGATCAGGCCGGCCAGCAGGAACATCTTGGTCTGCAACTCGCCCATCAGCTCGGGCTGGCGCGCTGCCGATTCGAGGTACTTGCTGCCCATGATGCCGATGCCGATACAGGCACCGACGGCGCCCAGACCGATGATCAGGCCGGCGGCGAGGGCAACAAAGCTGATGACTTCCATGATGACTCCTAGGATGAGTTTGGTTTGTGAGGGAAAGGGGAGGGAAAAGGTCAGTGGGTGTCGTGCGCCTGGCCGACGTAGACCAGCGTCAGCATCATGAACACGAAGGCCTGCAGCGTGATGATCAGGATGTGGAAGATGGCCCACACGCTGCCGGCGATGATGTGGCCGATGGCCAGGCCGATGCCGGTGGCGTTCCAGGCGAAGGCGCCGCCCATCAGCGCGATCAGCATGAAGATCAGCTCGCCGGCGTACATGTTGCCGAACAACCGCATGCCGTGGCTGACGGTCTTGGCGATGAACTCGATGATCTGCATCGCGAAGTTCACCGGGTAGAGGAACCACTTGTCGCCGAACGGTGCGGAGAACAGTTCATGGATCCAGCCGCCGGCGCCCTTGATCTTGACGTTGTAGACCAGGCACACCAGCAGCACCGACAGCGACAAGCCCATCGTCACCGACAGGTCGGCGGTCGGCACGACACGCTGATAAGGGATGCCCATCGACTCGGTGATCTTGGGCAGCAGATCGACCGGCAGCAGGTCCATCGCGTTCAACAGGAAGATCCAGACGAAGACCGTGAGCGCGAGCGGTGCGACGAGCTTGCGGCTCGTGGCGTTGTGCACGATGCCCTTGGCCTGCGTGTCGACCATCTCGACGAGGATTTCCACCGCGGCCTGGAAACGGCCCGGGACACCCGACGTGGCCGTGCGCGCTGCGCGCCACAGCAACCAGCAGGCGATCACACCGATGGTGATGGCCCAGAAGATCGAGTCGAGATTGAAGACCGAGAAGTCGACCACCGCGGTCTGCTTCTTGTTCTGCAGGTGGTGCAGGTGGTGAACGATGTATTCACCGGCGGTGGGCGCGTGACCTTCGGCTGCCATTTTCGAGCGATCCCGTCTTGTTAGTCTGTCTTCTACCGGCGGCGCCGCCACGCGAGCGCCACCCAGTACACCTTGATGCAAACCACCAGTCCCACCAGCAATGCCGGCCAGCTCAGCGGCTGCACGATCCGCGTCGCCAGCACCATCAGGGCGACTGAAAGACCAATCTTCACAAACTCCCACAACATGAAGCTGACGGCGCTGGCGCCGGGCGACACGCTCGTGAGAGCACTGGTCATGCCGCGCGCCATCAAGGCCCCCGGCACCACGACCACGCCGGCGCCGTAAAGCGCCGACCAGAACACATCCCACCGGGCAGTGGCGAGCCCTGCGACCAAGGCCACCAACACCCCGACCGCGATCTGCACCGCGATCACCCGCCACGGCGACACCGCATGCGGGCTGTTCGCCACCAGGGCCCGCGCCTCGTCGCGCGTCAGGCTCTTGAATGGCACCCTGCCGGCATCACTTGTGTCGTCCGCCCACGGGTCCGAGCGGAACTTCCGGTCTGACGTCGTCGGGCTCACAGATGCGTCCAGCAAAGCCGCGGAATTATACGGGCAAACCCGCGCCCGTCGGGCCCGTCTGCGGGTTCGCACGACAATCACCCGGTCTGTTGCTCCAATGAACCAAAGCCCGTGCCTCGGCACGAAGCGACCATGCCGCTGCTGCAACGCCTGCTGATCCTCCTCGCTGCCGCCTTGATGCCGTGGCTGGCCCCGGCCGCCGCGGCCTCCACGGTGGTGACGACCGAACAGGTGCGCGCCGAGTTGCTGGCCCACGCGCCCGAGGGCATCGCCCCGGGCAAGCCGCTGTGGCTGGCATTGCAGATCGAACACCAGCCTCATTGGCACACCTACTGGAAGAATCCTGGCGACTCCGGGTTGCCGACGACGTTGCGCTGGGAGCTGCCTGCCGGAGTCACGGCCGGCGAGATCGCCTGGCCGGCGCCCAAGCGGCTACCGGTCGGACCATTGATGAACTATGGCTACGACGGCCGGCTGCTGCTGCCGGTGCCGTTGACCGTGAGCCCGGCGTTTACCGGCAACAGCCTCGAAGTGAAGGCCAGCGCGCAGTGGCTGGTGTGCAAGGACATTTGCATTCCGCAGCAGGGCGAGTTCACTCTGAGCGTCCCGGTGCAGGCCGCCACCGCGCTGCACGCTGGTGCCTTTGCCGCCGCACTGGCGGCGCAGCCCCAGCCCGTGGCCACGGCGCAGGCGAGTGCCGAGCTGATCGACGACGCGAAAGCCTTGCGCGTCACGGTCAGCGGCCTGCCCGCTTCGCTGCAGGGCCGCGAGCTGGACTTCTTTGCGGAAGCCGCCGGGGTCGTCGACCACGCGGCACGCTTTGATGCGCGCTGGGACGGCGGCACTTGGCAGGTGCGAGTGCCCATCTCTTCGCAACGATTCGAGAGCCCGGCCCGCATGGATGCCGTGCTGGTCCAGCGTGGTGCTGTCGGCGGTGTGAGAGTCGGCTTCGCGATTGCCGGCATGTGGCCCGCGATCGCGGTACCGGCGTCGACCGGCGCCGAGGCCACCCCGGCGGCAGCAGCATTGCCGCCGACGCCGGCACTCGGCTTTGGCCTGGCGCTGGCCTTCGCGCTGTTCGGCGGCGCGTTGCTGAACCTGATGCCGTGCGTGTTCCCGATCCTGTCGCTCAAGCTGCTGGGCTTTGCCGGACATGCGCACGACCGCCGTGGGCTGCTCGCCGGCGGCCTGGCCTACAGCGCCGGCGTCGTGGTCTCGTTCGTCGGGTTGGCTGCGCTGCTGCTGGTGTTGCGGGCCGGCGGCGAGCAGATCGGCTGGGGCTTCCAGCTGCAGTCGCCAACCTTCGTCGCCGCGCTGGCCGTGCTGTTCACGCTGATCGCGCTGAACCTGGCCGGGCTGTTCGAGTTCGGCACGCTGCTGCCCGGCGGGCTGGCCTCGCTGCGCCTGCGCCACCCGTTGGCCGACGCCGCGCTGACCGGCGTGCTGGCGGTGGCGGTGGCCTCGCCCTGCACGGCGCCGTTCATGGGCGCCGCGTTGGGCTTGGCCTTCACGCTGCCCGGCGCGCAGGCGCTGGCCCTGTTTGCCGCGCTCGGCGTCGGCATGGCGCTGCCCTACCTGGCCGCCAGTGCCTGGCCGGGGCTGGCCCGCGCGATGCCCCGCCCCGGCGCCTGGATGGCGACCTTCAAGGCCGCAATGGCGTTCCCGATGCTGGCCACTGTCGTCTGGCTGGCCTGGGTGCTGGGCCAGCAGACCGGCATCGACGGCGTGGCCGGCTTGCTGGCCGTGCTGGTGGCGCTGGCGTTCGCGCTGTGGGCCTGGGGCCGCATCGACAGCGGCCGCGTTGCACGCGCGGCGTGGAGCGCCTGCGGCGCGCTGCTGCTGGGTGCCGTGCTGGCCTGGGCGTTGCCGACCTGGCACGAAGCGAAGGCCGCCAGCCCCGGTCCCGCAGCCGACCAGCGCTGGCAGCCGTGGAGCGCGGCGCGCGTGGCCGCCCTCAACGCCGAAGGTCGCACGGTATTCGTCGACTTCACTGCGGCCTGGTGCGTGACCTGCCAGGTCAACAAGCGCACCACGCTCGGCGACTCCGCCGTGCTGGCCGACCTGGATGCCCGGCAGGTGGTGCTGCTGCGCGCCGACTGGACGCGACGCGATGCCGCGATCAGTGCCGAGCTGGCGCGGCTGGGTCGCAACGGCGTGCCGGTGTATGCGATCTACAAACCCGGTCAGGCGGGACCGATCCTGCTGCCCGAACTGTTGCGTCCGCAGGTGCTGCGCGACGCGCTGGCCAGTCCTTAGGAGCACGCACGATGAAGATGAGCCTCCTCGCACCGTTGTCCGTGGTCCTCGCCTGCGCCGGCGGCGCGACATTCGCGACGCCGGCCGCTGTGGGCCAGCCCGCGCCGGTGTTCAGCACCACCGACGTCGATGGCAAGGCCGTTTCGCTGACCGACTTCAAGGGCAGGACCGTCGTGCTCGAATGGGTCAACCCCGAGTGCCCGTACGTGCGCAAGCATTACGGCAGTGCCAACATGCAGGCGACCCAGAAGGCGGCGACCGCCAAGGGTGTGGTCTGGCTGGCGGTGAATTCCACCGAGGCCCGGCATGTCGACTACAAGCCGCCGGCCGCGATGGCGGCGTGGATGAAGAGTCAGGGTGCCGCGGCGACCGCCACCCTGATCGATGCCGACGGCAAGATCGGCCGCGCCTACGGCGCCCGCACCACGCCGCACATGTACGTGATCGACGCCCGGGGCACGCTGGTCTATGCCGGCGGCATCGACGACAAGCCGAGCGCGAACCCGGCCGATGTCAAGACCGCGACCAATCACGTCACCGCCGCGTTGGCCGACGTGCTCGCGGGCCGACCGGTGGCGCAGCCCGCCACGCGGCCCTATGGCTGCTCGGTGAAGTACGCGGACGGCTGATCGACAGCCCCAGGACGCCTGCAGCGTCGCGCCCTGAGAGGCGCTCTGGCCGGCTGGGAGCGGCCCGACAGACCGGTCAAGGCAGCGTGTGGTACTGGCGCGCCAGCGCCTCGAAGGCGCGCTGCGACGCGGCGGCATCGAAGGCAGCGCCGAGTTCATCGGCCAGGATCGCCGCCACCGCGCCGGCCTGCCGCGCGGCCTCGGCGGCGTCGAGAAAAAGCAGCCGCGAGCGCCGGGCAAGCACGTCTTCGACGCTGCGCGCCATCTCGTGGCGCACCGCAAAGCGCACCATCGCTTCGCTGAGCCCACCCTGGCCTGACTCGGGATCGCGCCAGAGCCAGCGATCGGCGCCGGGCAGGCTGCGCAGCAACGCGACCTCGCTGCCGTAGAGGTGCTCGCCGGGGGCTTGCGTGAGCGACACGCCCGCGCGCCTGGACGCGCCGAGCAACGGCAACTGCACCGTCACGCCCTTGGCGATGCGGGGCAACAACTGGCGGTCGAAGCAGCGTTCGAGCACGTCCTCGGCCATCGCGCGGTAGGTCGTCCACTTGCCGCCGGTCACGGTGACCATGCCCGAGCGGCCGACCAGCACGGTGTGCTCGCGCGAGAGTTGCTTGGTGTTGTCGCCGTCTTCGTCGCCGTGCCTGACCAGCGGGCGCAGGCCGACCCAGATCGACCGCACGTCTTCGCGCTTCGGTGCCTTGTCCAGATAGCGCCCCGCCTCGCGCAGGATGAACTGGACTTCCTCGGCAAACGGCGCGGGCTCGCGCACGACATCCTCGCGCGGCGTGTCGGTGGTGCCGAGGATGGTCTTGCCCAGCCACGGCACCGCGAACAGCACTCGGCCGTCTTCGGTCTTGGGCACCAGCAGCGCGTGCGTGCCGGGCATGAAGGCGCGGTCGACGACCAGGTGCACGCCCTGGCTGGGCGCGACGATGCCGGGTTTCTCGGGCGCGCCGGCGTCGCGGTCCATGTTGCGCAGGTCGTCGACCCACACGCCGGTGGCGTTGACCACGCATTTGGCGGCGATCGTCAGCGTGACGCCGGTCTCGGCGTCGCGCGCGATCACGCCGCGGACCTTGCCGGCCTCGCGCCGCAATGCCGTCACCGGGCAATGGTTCAGCATTACCGCGCCGCGCGCCACCGCCGTGCGTGCGAGTGCGACAGCCAGCCGCGCATCGTCGAACTGTCCATCCCAGTACTTCACGCCGCCCATCAGACCGCGGCGGCGCACGGTCGGAAGCAACGCACGGGTCTCGGCACTCGACAGGAACTCGGTGGCGCCCAGCCCGCGCGAACCCGCCAGCGCGTCGTACATCTTCAGTCCGATGCCGTAGAAGCCGCGTTCCCACCAATGGAAGCCGGGCATCACGAACGCCAGCGGCTGCGCCAGGTGCGGCGCGTTGGCCAGCAGCGTGGCGCGCTCGTGCAGCGCCTCGCGCACCAGGCTCACGTTGCCCTGCGCCAGGTAGCGCACGCCGCCATGCACCAGCTTGGTGGCGCGCGAGCTGGTGCCCTGCGAGAAATCCTCGGCCTCGAGCAGCACCACCGAGAAGCCGCGCGCCGCGGCATCGAGCGCCACGCCCAGCCCGGTGGCGCCGCCGCCGATCACGGCCAGGTCCCATTCGCGCTCAGCCTGTGCCTGCGCGAGCAGGTGCGCGCGCGACGTGTCGGGGGTGGAAGCCTTGGTCATGCGATTCGTCTTCAGTGATCAGGTCAGCACCGACTGCTGCGCAATGCCGGCATCGACCAGCACATGCTGGCCGGTCATGCCGTCGCTGTCGTCGGCCGCCAGGAACAGCGTGGCACGTGCGACGTGGGCGCTGTCCAGGCGGATCTTCAGGCACTGCGCATCGAGGAACTGCTGGTCGGCCACCGGGTCGCGGTGCAGAGCGGTCTGCCGCTCGGTGACGATCGCGCCCGGCACCAGCGCGTTGACACGGATGTTGCGGGCACCCAGTTCGCGCGCCAGCGTTCGCGTCAGGCCGAGGATGCCGGCCTTGGCCGTGGTGTAGCCGACCAGATTGGGCCGCCCGCGCATCCAGCTCACCGAACCCATGTTGACGACGCTGCCGCCGCCGGCCGCGGCCATGCCCGGCGCGACGGCCTGGATCGCGAAGAAGTAGTGCTTCAGGTTCAAGGCCAGGCGGTCGTCCCAGAACTCGGGCGTCACGTCCTCCATGGCATGGCGGTCGTCGCGGCCGGCGTTGTTGACGAGCACGCGCACGGGGCCCAACTCCAGCGCGACGCGAGCCAACAACGCTTGGTAGGCGCCCACATCGCGCACGTCGCATGCGGCATACCAGGGCGCCGCATGGCCGGCCGCAGCCACCTCGTCGATCAAGGCCTTGCCGCCGTCGGGTTTGGTGCCGCAGAACGCCACCTTCGCGCCCTGCGTCGCGAACGCGCGAACCAGTTCGGCACCGATGCCCGAGCTGCCGCCCGAGATGAAGACGACGCGGCCCTGCAGCGAGGCGTATTGCGTGTAGCGTGGGGTGGTCATGGCAATCCTCAGATCGACGCGAAATTGGCCGGCAGCCCCGGCACCGCGACGCGCAACTGCAGCACGCAGCCGGACAACGGCTCGCGCGCGAGTTCGTCGGCCGGCCGCTTCTCGCGCGCGGTGGTGATGAACAGCGTCTTCAGGTCAGTGCCGCCGAAGCACGGCATCGTCGGGCATCGCACCGGCAGCGGCACCTCGCGCGTCAGCGCGCCGTCGGCAGCGAAGCGCAACAGGCGCGCACCTTCGAACATCGCCACCCAGTAGCCGCCTTCGGCATCCACGGCGGCGCCGTCGGGGCGACCACCGTAGCCGTCGAGCGATTGCTCCGGCGCCTTGGCCGGGAACTGCGCAAACACGCGCCGGCGCGAAACGCTGCCGTCGGCGACGTCGAAGTCCAGCGCGTAGACGGTGTGGGCCTTGGTATCGGCCCAATAGAGCGTGCGTGCGTCCGGGCTCCAGGCCAGGCCGTTGCTGACGGTGATGTCGCTGGCCATCTTGTCGAGCCGGCCGCCGCTGAAGCGGTACAGCGCGGCGCGCGGCGGATCGCGCGGCTCGTAGATCGTGCCAACCCAGAAGCGCCCCTGCGGGTCGGCCTTGCCGTCGTTGAAGCGCTCGTGCGCGGTGTCGTAGGGCGCTTCGGCCAGCGGCGTCGAGGCGCCCGTCGCCGGATCGAAGCGCGCCAGGCCGCGGCGCAACGCGAGCAACAGGCCGCCGTCCTGCAGCGGCGCGCAGCAGGCCACATCGGTGTCGAACGCCCACTCGCGATGGGCACCCCCGGCGGGGTCGAATCGGTTGAGCTTGTGGCCCGGGATGTCGCACCAGTACAGCACCTGCTCGGTCGGGTGCCACAGCGGTGACTCGCCGAGCAGGCTCGGCGGCACGCCGGGCAGCGCCGTGATCATGTCGATGCCTCCACCGCACTGCGCGCGTGCCACGATGCATCGAGCGACGCGTGCAGCCCAGCGAACACCGCGCAACGGGCCTTGCCCGGACACTGGCGTTGCCGCCTCGAGGGGCAGCGGCGTAGCCGCCGCGGGGGTGGGCCACTCACGCCGTCGCCACCTCGATGGTCATCCAGGCGTCGAGCGTGTCGCCAGCGGCGAGCGCGACCAGACCGTGCGCAGCCGGGTCTGCCATCTGGATCGCGTTGCTGACATGGCTGACCGGCTCGACGCAGTAGTAGTCGCGCGTCGGCGGCGTGAACACCACCAGGTACGGCAACGACGACGTCAGCTTCAGCGCCAGCTTCTCGTCGCGCAGCCGCGCCACACCCGGCCAGCCTTCGAAGCAGTTGTCGAAATCGAGGTGACGCACTTCGCCGTCGATGCTGGTCTGCGGCTCGCGACGGGTCGGCAGCTGGGTCGTCGGGTCGCAGGCCCAGCGCTGGCTGCACTCGATGTGCAGGCGGCTGCGCGTGCGCTTGGGGAAATACGGGTGCCAGCCCAGGCCCACCGGCTGCGTGCGCGCGTCGATGTTCGTGACCGCCAGCCGCACGGTCAGTGCGTTGTCGGTCAATTCGAAACGCTGGGTGGCGTCGAAGTTGAAAGGCCAGTGCTCGTCGGCCAGGTGCGTGACGGCCAACTCGACCTGCGTGGCGCTGGCGCTGACGGCGCGCCAGGCGGCCTTCCACACCGTGCCGTGCAGCGAATGCGGGTTGCCTTCCTCGAAGTTCGGGGCGGTGGTGTGGTCGCGGCCGTGCCAGCGAAAGTGCCGATAACCGATGCGGTTGGAGTAAGGCGCCATCGGGAAGCAGCCCGAAGGACGCGACGACGTCAGCTCGCCGGGTTCGCAGCTGCGCAGGATCGGCGTGGTGTCGTGCCAGAAGCCGGCGATCGCGCCGCCGAGATCGGGGCGCAGGGCCAGGCGCAGTGCGCCGGCACGGAGTTCGAGTGCCGCTGGCAAGGGGGTTGCAGTCATGGTTCTCCGTGGCAGTAGGGGGCAGGCGCCGGCCCGTGCGGCGCCCGGCCATCGTAAGCCCCACGGCTCACCCGTCGTTCCTACCAGCCCGCGGGAAGCACTTCGGTCAGGGCCACCACGCGGCCCTCATCGATGCTCTTGTGCGCGGCCAGGCCGGTGGCCACCGCGCGCAGGCCCTCTTCGAGCCCGATCTCGGCCGCCAGGCCGTGCCGCACGGCGTGCGCGAACCTCTGGTGCTCGACATAGCTCGCGCCGAAGTGCTGACCGGGATACTTGATGTTGGTGTCTCGCACCTGTCGCACGGCCACGCCTTTGCCGGTGCCCGAGGGTTGGCCCCAGACCTGGCGCCGGCCCCAGTCCTCGCGTCGGCCATGGCGCAGCACGCCTGACGGCAGCAGGGACTCGAGCTTGCCCTCGTCGCCAACGATCACGACATGCTCGTTGTCGATCGAGTTCTCGGCAAACATGCACAGGTCGAGCGAGGCGCGCGCGCCCGAGGGGTACTCGACGATGACGTAGGCGCTGTCGAGGATGTCCGGCGTCCTGCCGTCGTACTGCTCGTCGAGGTGGTTGACGCGCTGCCCGCCCGAAGCGAACACCCGCGTCGGTTTCTCCTTCAGGATCACATCCATCAGGTTGAAGTAGTGGCAGCACTTCTCGACCAGCGTGCCGCCGGTGTTGGCGGAAAACCGGTTCCAGTTGCCGACCTTCGGATAGAACGGCTCGCGGTGCTCGCGGATCGCCACCTGGTGCAGTCGGCCCACGCCGCCCTCGTGCGCGATGCGGATCATCTCGGCCACCGGCGGCATGTAGCGGTATTCCTGCGCCACCCACACGATGCCCTGCTTCTTGGCCTTGGCGCGCTCGATCATCTCGACGCCGTCGGCCACCTTCGTCACCAGCGGCTTCTCGACCAGGATGTGCAGGTCGGTGGCCAGCGCATCGCGCATGACCTGGATGTGGGTGACGTTCGGGCTCGCGATGACCACCGCGTCGCACAGGCCGCTCTTCAGCAGGTCGACGTGATCCTCGAAGAGTTGCACCTGGCCGTCGAGCAATTCCGATGCTTGCTGGCGGCTCGCCGCCGTCGGGTCGGCCACCGCGGTGACGACGGCGCCACCCATCGCGCGGATGTTCTCGATGTGCTCGCGGCCCATGCTGCCGCAACCGACGATGCCGTAGCGAAGTTTCTTGTCTGCCATGTCGATCAACCTTTGAGGCCGCCCTGCGTCAGGCCGCCGACCACACGTTCCTGGAAGATCGCGATCAGCACCGCGATCGGCACGATGGCCACGATCAGTGCGGCCGAGATGATCGGCCACGGGAAGGTGAACTCGCCCTGGTACAGCGTGATGCCGACCGGCAGGGTGCGAAAGTTCGGGTTGCTGTTCAAGGACAGCGCGAGCAGGAACTCGTCCCATGAGTTGACGAACGCCAGGATGCCGGCGGTGAACACGCCCGGTGCCGCCAGCGGGATCACCACCTTGACCAGTGCGCCCATGCGCGTGCAGCCGTCGATCATCGCGGCGTTCTCGAGGTCCTTCGGGATGCTCTGGAAGAAGCTGACCAGCACCAGCGTGCAGACCGGCAGATTGAGCACGATGTAGGGCAGCACCAGCGCGGTGTAGGAGTTCAGCAGGCCGAGCGTGCGCATGGTCTCGAAGATCGGCACCAGCAGCGTGACCAGCGGGAACATGCTCGACGCGACGATGCAGGTCAGGATCAGTTGCCGGCGCTTGAGATTCAGGCGCGCGATGGCGTAGGCCGCGAGTGCCGACACCAGCAGCGAGAACACCGTCGCGCTCAGCGCCACCGCCAGGCTGTTGCCCAGGTACTTGAGCAGCGGCTGGTCGGTGAAGGCCTGCACATAGTTGGCCAGCGTCGGGTTGTGCGGCCAGTAGGTGATCGGCTTGCTGACCAGTTCGCTTTCCGTCTTCAGCGAGGTCAGCAGGATCCACACCGCCGGAAAGAAGCCGTTGATCACGACGATGCCGGCGGCGATCAGGCGCAGGCTCTTGGCGTCCCAGATGCTTTTCATCACGCGTTCCTCCCGATCCGCTTCAGGTAGAAGGCGGTGACGAACATCGACAGCACGAACATGCACACCGCCAGCGTCGAGCCGTAGCCGACGTCGAGGTAGTCGATCGTCGTCTTGTGGATCAGCATCGCCAGTGTCTCGGTGCTGTTGCCCGGGCCGCCCTTGGTCATCGTGTACGGGATGTCGAAGGTCTGCAGCGCGGTGATGGTGCGAAAGATCAGCGCCACGATGATCGACGGCGTCAGCATCGGGATCGTGATCTGCCAGAACTGCTGCCACTTCGAGGCCCCGTCGACCTCGGCCGCTTCGTAGAGCGACTTCGGGATCATCTGCAGCCCGGCCAGCAGGATCAGCGCCATGAAGGAGCTGGTCTTCCAGATGATCGTCAGACAGATCGCCGCGAAGGCCCAGTTCGGCCGCAGCAGCCACATCGCCGGCTCTGCGGGTGCGGCCACGCGCCGCACGACGTCGTTGACGACGCCGTACTCGGTGTGGAAGAACCAGGCGAAGATCAGGCCGGCAAACGCCAGCGGCAGCGCCCACGGCAGCAGCAAGGCCAGACGCACCGGCCATTTGCGCTTGAACGGCAGATTCGCCAGCATCGCCAGGCCGAGGCCGATCACCAGCGCGCCGGGCACGGTGATCAGCGTGATCAGCACGGTGTTCTTGGCCGCGTTCCAGAAGTCCGGATCCTTGAACACCAGCACATAGTTCTCGATGCCGACGAACTTGATGCCTCCGCCACCCGACAGGCGCAGGTCGTAGAAGCTGTTCCAGATCAGCTTGCCGATCGGGTAGACGACGATCAGCGCGAGCAGCAGGAAGGCCGGCGCGAGCAGCATGATGCCGAGCGTCTTCTCGCTCGGGTCACGCAGTCTGTCGAAGGTACTTGCACCGGCCATCGGTCTCTCCTCGTTTGCAGACACGTCGCGGGCTTTGCCCGCGACGTGTTTCCCTACGGCAAAGCGCTATCGCATCACGCGCGCCAGGCGCGATTCGATCTCGGTCACGCCTTCGGCCGGCGTCTTGGTGCGCGCCAGCACCGCGCTGGTCGTCGTGCGGATCACGTCGCTGACCTGGCCATAGTCCTTGCTCATCGGGCGGCTCTTGCCGGCGATGACGACGTTGGCGGCATCCTTGAACCACGGCGTCGTCTTGTTGACGTCGGCATCGGTGTAGACGCTCTGGTAGACCGGCAGCAGCGAGCCCTCGACAGCCAGGAACTTGCTCGACTCGGGGCTGGACAGGTGCTTCACGAGGCTGGCCGCAGCCGCCTTGTTCTTGCTGAACGCGCTGACCGCCCATTGCCAGCCGCCGACGCAGGTGGCGCTCTTGCCACCGGCCATCGCCGGCAGTGGCATCACGCCGACCTTGCCTTGCACGGTCGAGTCCTTGTCGTCCTTGAAGCGGTCCCAGGCGAAGCCCCAGTTGATGGCGAACACCACCTGGCCGGCCTTGAACTCGTTGACGGTGTCAGGCGTCTTGACCTCGGCGACGTTCTTCTTGATCACGCCGGCATCGACCATCGACAGCCACGTGGCCAGACCCTTGGTCGCGGCATCCTTGTCCAGCGTCATCTTGCCGGCCGCGTCGTTGAAGTCCTTGCCCTGGCCCCAGTAGGGCAGCAGGAAGGTGCAGACCGCGCCTTCGATCGGTGCGCCCTGGATCGACAGGCCCTGCAGGTTCGGGTTGCCTTCGGCCTTCTGGATCTTGGCGGCTGCCGCAGACAGCTCGTCCCAGGTCTTGGGCTCCTTGACACCATGCTTGTCGAGCAGGTCCTTGCGGTAGTACATGAACATCGCGTCGGCAAACGCCGGCATCGCGGCGATCTTGCCGTCGACGACGTTGGAAGTGGCGTACACGGGCAGGTAGGGCTTCATCACATCGGCCGGCTTGCCCAGGTAGGCGTCGAGCGGCTCGAGCCAGCCCGCGCCGTAGTACTGGGCCGGGTTGACGATGTCGATCAGGTAGATGTCGATCGCGGCGTCCTTGGCGTTCAGTACCGTGCTCAGGTACTGGCGCTGCAACTCGCTGGTGGCGCCGCCGGTCTCGATCTCGACCTTGACGTTCGGGTTCTTGGCCTGGTACTGGTCGAACAGCTTGCGCATCAGGTCGGGGCGCTGGTTGGCGCCGCCGGAGAACACGCGCAGCGTGACCTGCTGCGCGTAGGCCGTGGCGCTGGCGCCCAGGCCGGCCACCAGGGCCACGGCGCTCATCAGGGCGGTGAGGGAAGTGCGACGGATCATGGTCTGTGTCTCCTGCGTGAAAGTGGCAAAAACGGGGCGCCTGCCCCAGGGCGTGAAAGGGAAGAATCAGCGTTCCTGCAGGCCGTTCTCGACGACCGGCTTGTTGAAATTGTCGGACTCTGCAAGCGGGCCACGCGGTCGGTCGTGCCACCCGGGTCGAAGGCCATGACCGATCGGGATCGGTCGCCGAGGGAAACCCTGCGCCGCGGCCAGCGTGGCGCCACTCAACGGCAATGCGGCGAGGCCCCGTTTCACAGCGCGGCCCCACTGTCGGCGTCGAACAGGTGCAGGTGACGGGGGTTCATGTACACCGGCAGCTTCGTTCCGGGGCGGTCGCGGAACGCCGCGTTGCAGCGTGACGTCATCTCCGCATTGCCGATCTTCAGCAACACCAGGGTCTCGGCGCCCAGCGGCTCGAGCAAGGACACCTCGGCGGGCACTTCGAGATCGCTCTCGCTCTGGCGCACCAGCGTGATGTTCTCGGGCCGAATGCCGAACTTGAGCTTGGCCGTGCGGTTGCCGCGTTCTGCGAGTTCGCGCGGCAAACCGATCTGCACGCCGCCGAGGTCGACGCGCCCGCCGGCCAGCGTGCAATCGGCCAGGTTCATCGGCGGCGCACCGGTGAAGCCGGCGACGAAAACGGCGGCCGGATGGTTGTAGATGTTGTCGGGCGTGTCGTACTGCATCTTCTTGCCGGCACTCAGCACCGCGATGCGGTCGGCCATCGTCATCGCCTCGACCTGGTCGTGGGTGACGTAGATGATCGTCGCGCCCAGCCGCTGGTGCAGGCGCTTGATCTCGCTGCGCATCTCGTGGCGCAGTTGCGCGTCGAGGTTTGACAGCGGTTCGTCGAACAAGAACACCTTGGGCTGGCGAACGATGGCCCGGCCGATGGCCACGCGCTGGCGCTGGCCGCCCGACAGCGCCGCGGGCTTGCGCTCCAGCATGTGGTCGATCTTCAGCAGCTTGGCCGCGTCCATCACGCGCTGCTTGATTTCCTCTTCAGGCGTCTTGCGCAGGCGCAGCCCGAAGGCCATGTTGTCGTACAGGTTCTTGTGCGGGTAGAGCGCGTAGTCCTGGAACACCATGGCGATGTCGCGGGCCCGCGGCGGCAGGTCGTTGACGACCTTGCCGTCGATGCAGACCTCGCCGCCACTGATGGTTTCCAGCCCCGCGATCATGCGCAGCAGCGTGCTCTTGCCGCAGCCCGAGGGGCCGACAAAGACAACGAATTCGCCATGCCTGATTTGCAGGTCGATGCCGTGGATGACGGTCAACTTGCCGTCGTAGCTCTTGACGACGCCTTTGAGATCGACCGCGGCCATCAGTACGCTCCCTGATTGGTTTGGGTGCCACCCGACAGGGTGTGCACATGGGTTTCACCATCTGGCGTGGTCAAGGCTTTCACGGCCGCTTGTGCGCCACGCATCAGCAGGCCCAGATCGCTGCCGATGGCCACATAGTTGAAGCCCATCGCGCGGTACTGCACCACCATCTCGGGCGTGCCGCCGACGGTGCCGACCGGTATGCCCACGGCATTGCAGCGGCCTGCGGCGTCGGCCATCACGCGCATCACGTCGGGGTGGCCCGTGTTGCCGGCGTGGCCGAGCGCGGCCGACAAGTCGCCGGGGCCGAGGAAGAGGGAGTCGACGCCCGGCACCGCGGCAATCGCTTCGAGCTGCGCCACCGCCGCGGGGGTCTCGAGTTGCAGCACGGCGCCGACGGTCTTGTTGGCCGTCCTGGCGTAATCGGGCACGGTGCCGAATCTGGAGCCGCGGCTCATGCCCGCC
>Ga0208980_10001062_pt1 | contig 16403 bp, 19 predicted proteins | sample WetSurMetagenome_3_FD_187993 | JGI IMG/M metagenome (GOLD analysis project Ga0208980, IMG submission 187993) | Wetland microbial communities from Twitchell Island in the Sacramento Delta, sample from surface sediment Aug2011 Site A1 Bulk (version 2) | ecosystem: Environmental > Aquatic > Marine... | reverse complement strand
ATGCGATGCTACTGATGGAGCACCCATGAAAAACCAACTGATCGACCTCAACAACGCATTGTTCGCCCAGCTAGAGCGGGTGAATGAGGAGGGCATCGCCGCCGAGACACTGGCCTCCGAGATCCAGCGCAGCAACGCGGTAAGCCAGATCGCTACCCAGATCATCGCCAACGCAAAGTTAGCCCTGGATGCGGAAAAGGCGCTGTCCGCACAACTCATCAATCGGGCCATTCCCATGTTGGAGCAGCGGACTGAGCGCAAACCGCAATGAATAGAGCATTCTGGACAGAGGAAGAGGTTTTGCTGCTGCGCGCGCACTACCCCCACCGAAGGGAGAACGAACTGCGCGCACTGCTTCCAGGCCGCACCCGCCGCGGGATCTTCCACAAGGCCAACAAGCTCGGCCTGCGCAAGACCCCGGAGATGATCCTGGCGCTCAAGAAAATGGCAGCGGAGATGGCCAGGATAGGCTTTCTAAGCCGATACAGTCGCGGATCGATCCCCTGGAACAAGGGTCAGCGGCACATGCCGACGGGCAATGAGGGCCACCGCTTCGCGGTTGGCAACCTGCCCCATACCAGCCTCCCGTTGGGCGCCGAGCGCTGGCGCAAGGGATTCCTCTACCGCAAGGTCTCGGAAGCCCGCTACGGCACAGCTAGACGGAGGTGGAAGCGGGTGCACCACATCCTCTGGGAAGAGGCCAACGGTCCGATCCCACCTGGGCATGTGGTGCACTTTATCGACGGCGACTCAACCAATCTTGCTTTCTCGAATCTTGCCTGCGTGCACCGCGGAGTGCTGGCATGGATCGCAAGGAATTATCCAGAAAAGCCCGCTGACCCCGAGATCTCCAGGACCCTCATCGCCCTGGCCGAGCTTGAGTTGTCCGCCAACAAGGCCGCGGGCGGCTCGCGGGTGAGGGGCAGAATGAAACGACTCATGCAACCGGCAGGAGCGGCCACCACATGATCCGGCAAAGCTCACATGTGCCAGACCCCTGGCGCGCAACGCACCCAACGGGTGAGGCGCAGCCCAAGACCTACAGCGATCCCGACCCGATCGCAACGCTGCGCCGTCGCAGGATTGAAGACATCCTGGAGGCCTCCCGATTAGAGCGAGAGGTGATCGGCGAGGTTTGGGAGGAGTGGCCATGACGGGCGCGTCGCACGTCAACCGCCGCTGGACCGAGCAACAGATTGCCGATCTGGTGCGCCTGCGCCAGGCGGGCGCCAGCTTAAAGGAATGCGCCAGGGTAACCGGGCATACGCAGTGCGCTTGCGAAGCTCGTTATCTGGATTGGATCAGGGGTCGCAAGGGGCCGACGCTGCGTTTAGGACCCGAGAAAGGACGCCAGCAACGAAAGCCAGGGGAGCCAGGCGGTCCGCACGAGGTGTTGGCAGACTTCCCGCCGGAGGTTCTGGCATTGGCAATGAGTAGGAGGTGGGCATGAAAATCGCCCCTGCACTCTGCGCCCAGGCCAAGGCGCCTGTCGGTACTCTCCGCCAAGGCTTCGAGCTTGGCCACGCGGGCTTCAAACATGGTTCCGTTGCCTCCCCCTGATCCATGGATCAGGGATTGTTCCAGCCGCTCGAAGCCCCGGTTTCCGCCGCAGGGTACCGGGACATCGGGACACGGTCTATAGAACCGTGTCCCGATGTCCCGGTTGCCCCCTGCAACGGGACATGTCCCGGCAATGTCCCGTGTCCCGGCATGGGTCACGCGGATCGGTCCACATAGCGCTTTTCTAGGTGTATTCGGTCAGCTCCCAGGAGATCACCACGGAGTCGCTCGTAGAGGTTGCCCGCGTGGCGGTGATCGTGGTGGCGTTGGTCAGGGTGATGCGATTGCGGTAAGCGGCCTCCCCAGATATCGCCGATGACGCCCCCAGCCAGCGCAGCTCGGTCTTGGCGGGGTCCACCGAGGTGATGGTGGCGGTGCCCGTGGTCTGGCTCGACGCGATGGTGATCGTGCCGCGCTGGATGCCCCGGATCGCCGCCATCCGGCTGGTGATGGCGGCGTCGAGATATCCTGCCTTGGCGTCGGTCCAGGTGACGTTGGTCAGCGCGGTGCTCGAAGGCGCCCGAGTGGACGCCGCAACATCGAGATACCCCGCCTTGGCGTCGGTCCAGGTGACGTTGGTCAGCGCGGTGCTCGAAGGCGCCCGAGTGGACACCGCGGCATCGAGATACCCCGCCTTGGTTGCGGTCCAGCGAGCCAGGAGTTTGTTGACGGCGTTGTAGATTGGGGCAAGCATGATGGGTTAGCTCCAGGCGGTGGAAACCAGGTAATCGCTACCGTCGTAGGTGTAGGTAAGGGTGCCCTTGTTGGTGTAGGCGCCGCCGCTGTTGAGGCTGTAGCGATACAGCGCGGAAGCCACGAGACCTGAGCTGTAGCTGTACTCAATGCGCAGGATGAGGGTCCCGTTGGTCCACACCTCCGCGGTCGGCGCCGTTGGGTCCGCGCCCTCCCGGCTGTAATTCCATCCAGGCACCGCCCCCATAACCACCTCGCGGATGGAGTCGGCAAAGCCGTTGTTGACCTTGCCGAAGGCCGCTGCCAGGGTGTCGCCGCCCGGAAGGGTCAGATCGATTGCGGTGTAGCTCATGGGTTTTCTCCGTCGGGCATGCGCGCTTTCAGCGCGTCCAGTTCCAGGCGAATCTCGGCAAGGTCGCGCTGAATGGCGGTCAGGATCTCGATTACCGCCCCCTGCAAGGGGGGCGATTGGTCGGTCATATCCAGCACCAGGGCGCCGCTATCGGGATCGCGCCGATACATGGCATCAGGTGGCAATCGCCCGCAGGCGACGCACCCGCGGCGCACGTAGGCGGTCTGAGCTGCTCGCGAGATCGAGCCGAATTTTCATGTCCACTGGGCTACTCAACCCGGACACCAGATATTCGCGCTCGGTCCAGTTGGGGGAAACCACGCGCGAACTGTTGACCGCCCCGCAGGTGGTCCAGTTGGCCCCGCCGTCGAGGCTGTAGTAGGGCTGTACCGCGGTTCCGGCCGGCAGGTCCACATCCACATAGGCGCGCAGCGCGGTGTACGCGGCGAGGTCGACGTTGCGGGCGATGTACTTGCCGCTCGCATCCCACTTCGCTACCACCAGCCCAAGAGCGCCAAACAACACCGGCGAAAGCACCGAAGTCCCGCGCAGGGTAGCGCGCACTTCGATAGTGGTGGCCATGCGCGCCAGATCGACGTTGGTGTTTTCCGGGATAGTGATCCAGGTCCCGTCCTCATTGACCTGTACTGCCCATTCGATTTCGGTTCCCACCGGGGTAATCTCGGAGGCCATAAGCAGGATGTTGGAGCCGTCCACTTCCAGGGGGTCAAACGCGACCACCAGAGGATCGGTACCGAAGTCCGCGCGGTATAGGCTGAACTTGAGGTCGGAGCGCTGATCCGCGGTCCATGCGCTGGCATTGGCACTGGTGAACAGTACCCCCGTTGCCGGATTGGCCAGCACCCAGTCGTTGGTGATCAGATCGCGGCCGCCGAGCGTGGCGTAATGCAGGTAGTAGGCGTTGCTCAGGGTGGCCACGACGATGGCGTATTCCTCGCCCGCCCGGATCAGCGCTGGGGTGTCGAAGGTCACGCGCGTGGCGCTGGCGCCGGTGGATGACGTGGTGACCTGGGCAGGAGTGAGGGACTTCTCGGCCAGGATCTGCGGCCCTGGGTAGCCGTTAACGGTATTGCGGATGGAAACCACTACCGGAATAGTTGGGTCTTTGGCGCCAAAGTAGAGATCAACCGCCGAAACGAATAGGTCGTAGGTAACACTGAAGGTCTGGGCCACCGGGTCCACGGGCGCGGGCGTGTAGCGCTCGCCGTGACGCACGACGGTAGTGGCCTCCAACCAGGTACGCAGGCGCCCATCGATCACGTATTGGGTGGAGCCCACGTTATCGGGATTGTAGATCACCACCGAATGGGCGCCATTCTCGGTTCCCGCCTCCACCGTGAAGGTGGCGGTAAAGCCGCCGAGGTCGTTGGCGCGCACGCTTTCTGGGTCGGTTCCCGGCAGGGTAGCGCCTGACGAAAACAATGGTGTCAGAACCCCGTCGAAGACCAGCTTGAGGTTGTCGGAGAAGGGGAAGTAGCCCGACCCGGACACCGCAACCGCGCGTTCCTCGCTGGTACCGCGAATGGCGATCTCCGATAGCAGCGAACGATCAGTCCACTGCTCCCACCATAACCAGCGCACCAGGGAGCCGGAGCCGGTTACCACCGTTTGGTTGCTGGTGGTGCGTACCGTGGCGTTGTCGATCCAGATATCTGCCGCCGGGGTTAGGCTGAGTACCCCGGCGTTGTTGTAAACGGCATAGGGATTGACGTTGAGGGTATGGGTGCCGAAGCGTTGCTCCAGTACCTTGACCGGGGTGCTGGGAACCAAGGTGAAGCGCTCAGGCAGACCCAGATCGTGGAAGGCCACCGCGAACCCCGGATAGAGGGTATCGAGTCCATCGCCCGCCACGCCCAGGGCGCAAGACAGGGTGGCATCACCCACGTCCATTTTGTCGCCGTTACGGAAGCTGTCGGTGAAGATGGCCAGCTTGGAGCTGGGAAGCTGGACGTTGATCGCCTCCTGCTCCAGATCAGTGACCGAGACGTTGTATTCGAGGTCCTCGATGCGATCACGCAGCCGGGCGATCTCGTACATGGTCAGCCGATAGCGATCGGAGTGCTCAACGACCACTTCATCGGCCATGGCGTTGGCGGACATGACGAAGGTGGCAATCGGCAAGGTATCGACCGGGGTGCGGGGATCGTCCGCGAACAGCCCGGGCAGGCCCTTAGCAATGCGCAGCTCCCCCCGCGGGGTCATAACCAGCAGATCGTGACGGGAGAGGTAGAAGTCGTAGTCAACATAAAAGGTGGTGTTGTTGACCGGGTTGTCGCCTGTGGGCGAGAAGTCCACCGCATTTCCCGTTTGCACGAAGTCGGCAAGCAGGGTCATCTGCTTGATGTAGCGCAGAACCACGCTATAGGTGGTTCCCGTGGTCGGCTCGGCCCCGCCGGGCGACCAACTGACGTAATTCCCATTTACCAGATAGTCGGTGGTAACGACATAAGTCGTTCCGCCTTGCGATACCGTGATGATGCTTTCCACCGGCGTGTAGGGCATCAAATCCATTCCGCCGATGGCGCCCTTGGTGATGGTGACGGTTTTCTCGACCGTGGCGGTTACCGCCGTTATCGCCTTGACCGGTGCGGTGTTAAGCGCGTAAGTGGCTGTGCCAGTCAAATAGGTTTTGGGCTCGTCGAGCACCGTATCGGAGTCGGTGGGTTTGTCGAGCGCCAGGCGGGTTTGACTCGGAACAATGAATTCAGTACCGCGCACGTATGCCTTGCCGTCACCCACGATGGCCCAGTATTGGGCGGAATCCTTGGGGATGCAGCGGCAACGCAGACCACGGACCAGATAATCGCCGCTCTCATCGAAGGTGCGGCGCGCCAAAGTCGCCGCGACTTCTGACGCCGCCGGCTGGGGGCGATAGTCGGCCGAGAACTCGCCCTCCTGGAGCGCATACAGCGGTACTGCATCGGTGGCGTTTTTGGTTACCGTCAGATCGTAGACCAGGCGATGGGCGCCGGCATAGCCAGAGTTTTCGTAGCCCGAAGCGGGATCGTGCAGGGCGGGGTCCTCCGCCTCGTTCACCACCCGCGCGGAGAAACGGATACCGATCACCTCTAACCCCGATTCGGCGATGGCCACCTGCCCGCCGGTGAAGTCGTGAGTGACCCCGGCGAAATAGAGTTGCCCGGAGGAGATTCGCGCCACCCCGGTAGCGACCGACAGCTCGCAGCCACGAATGACCTGGCCATCGGCCCAAACGGTGCGGCCGATCTGGTACAGCTCATCGAGGACGACGTTTTGCAGCTCATTCATTTCGGCCGATTGCATCCCGCGCCCGGCGATGAACTTGAGCGCCTTCCAGGCCTTGGTGGCGCGGTCATAGCGGTCCAGATAGGAGACGGTCATCGGCGGGATACCTAGAAGGTGATCAGCGCGGCCACTACATCGACTTTGTCGGCGGCGCGAATGGTTGGCGTGCGGTTGTCGAGTAGTTCCAGGATGCCTGGATCGGAAACAGCCCCGGGTAACCGGATGCCGGCGCCAGTCCCGCTCAGCCCGGTAAACAATCCAATCTGGCGGAAGGTGACTAAGGGCGCGTTGGCGTAGTCGAAGTTGGCCTTGACGTAGACTCGGGTAGCCGATTCTGTATAGGCATTACCTTCAGTGACCGCCGTGTAATTTGAGCCCAGATGCGAGATGGAGCCGCCCGAGTCCGGCTTGACCAACGTGGCCTGCGCCAGGGGGGCATAGCACACCACCTCTTCTACCGTGGAGGCGCTTGAGCTGGGCGCGGGCGGGGATGATTCGTTGCTCCAGGCCGTGGTGCGCCCAATGGCCATGTACTTGTTGGTGGCGGCCAGGAAGCGCAGGGCTTGGGTGACGTGATGTCGAACGGTGAGAACGGGCATAGAATTATCCTACAATCACGACGTTTTAGTGAGGGAAACGGTGACGCCAGCGGCGCCAGTGGTCCAGGTGGCTACAGTCAGATCGACCTCATCGTTCCCGGCTCGGTAGCCCGCGGCCACCAGATCGCCCAGGCGCCAACCGCCGCCAGCAAGCAGCGATACATCGCCGATATCCGGGGCATCCATGCGGTAAAGGACCTCGCCGTATTCGGCCGCCAAATCGGCAGCGTTCACGTAGGTCCCGATAGCGGTGTAAAGATCGACTTGGGTAACCCCACCAATCTGGTAGGATGACGCGCCCGATCCCGTAGCGTAATGAAACTGCTCCTCGGCCTGGAGGCTGAGGGGGAACATGACCCCGGACCATCCGTACCAGGCGCGCCCGCCGTACAGGGCAAAGGCGAGTCCATCGCAGGCCTCGCCGCCGGACAGACCGAAGGCGGAGAGCGGAACCGCCAGCGTCAACCAGCGACCGGATTCCGGCATCGCCCCCTGGTCGGATAGGCGCCCGACGTTATAGCCGGTGAGGAATGCGCTCAGGGTATCGGAGCCCCAGCGGGCGTAGTACCAGTTGCCGTTGATGCGCCAGCCGAGATAGAGCGAGATGGGCTCGGCGGCGGGATCTAGGTAGACCTGGGTGATCAGGGACCACCCCGCGGGACACTCGCCGCCGGCAATCCCGGCGATGCCGTGTTGATGCCCGACCCCCGCAGCATTGACCGACGCATGGGCCATAACGCCGTCTTGGGCCACCCATTGCCAGGGCTCGTTGCCGAACGGGCTCCCACCCTGCGGCGTTTCGCCCGCGCACCACAAGAAAGCCTGTGAGCCCAGCAAAGGGATGAACAGCATCCCATAGAGCACAACGTCAACCGTCGCTTGGCAGGTCAGATCAAGATCGTAGTCTTCGCGGTAACGGGGCAATACCCCCGCGGCGCGATAGCGCTCGGCCCAGGGGTGCATCTCCGCGCGCGTGCCGCCCGAGACCTCAATAGTGCCGTGGGTCCAGAAATCACGATCACGCAGTCGGTGAACCGAGAGTGTCGGGGCGTACCCCGAGGCATGTAGCACCTGGGTCCAGGGCTCGAAAACAGAGATGGCCTTGCCAAGGCTTTCCGATAACGCAGCCTCGATGGCCAGGCGGTTTGATCTGGGGCGAGTAATCTCCACCAGCAGGCGCGCGGCGTAGTCTTCATCGGTTTCGGCATTGGCGCGCGGGTAACCGTAGAGCGCGCCATGCTTGTCCATCCATGGGCCATAGGCGGTGGAAAAGGTAAGCTGATCCGCCGCATTCCGGGCATTGCCCGCCAAGGTGGCCACTTCGCGGGAAAGCTGGTCGGTGAGGCACCATAGCAGCGAGGTATAGGCCCCCAAATGCGCCTGTGCGCCCGAGCCGGAGCCTTCCAACAGGATAACCGCGCTCAGGTCTTCTACCTCCCAGGCGGTCCAGGGCACCGAGAGACCATCCGCCACCAGGGCAGCGGCAAGCTGCGATAGCGTCAGAGTGGATAGGTCATAGGTCAGCGCCGCATCGCCATCCGGGGTCAGCGTCAAGATGCGCCCAGAAATCGACCAGGTGAAATCCTCCCCCGCCTCAATGCGCAGCGCCGTGATCGCCTCAGGCGCGCGGTTAAAGTATTGGGGAAGAGCTTCGAGCAGGTTCATTGCCAATTCAGCGTCAGCGTTCCGAACACCGGCCGCTCATTGGGCTCAAGGGTCAGGGCGGAGAGTGGGTCGACCATTTCGAGGTTAAGGATGCCCGGCACGCTGTAGAGAGCGGTGACGATGGCCGGCACGATCACCTGGTTGGCAAGGAGGTTGCGCATCAGGGAGTCGAGCACGATCTCGGCCTGCTCCTGAACCTGGGCCTGGGTGTAGCCCGAAAGCAGGGTCGCGTTGACCTCGATATCCACGTCTACATCAACCATCGGCTGGCAAATCACCTGCACCCCGGCCGCGCGGTAGCCTGGCACGACTCCGCCGCCCGGCTCGGTGGTGCCCTCGATAATCTCGCTCACCCGGTCCGCCAGCGCTTGGGAGGTATTGCCCGAGCCGTTGTGCACCCATAGGCGCACCCGCCCAGGAAGATCCTCATCTACCCCGGAATAGAGACAGCGTTCGGTGACCGCGCCGTTGCCGTCTTCCAGGTAGGCCAGCCGGGCGGCATAGCGCAGCGCGGCGACGGTGCCCCGCGAGAGGGCCTCAATGAAATCGGCGAAACGCGCGGTGCGCTCGGCGTCGGTCTCTTCGTTGCTGCCTGATTGGATGGGCGCGGCGTTGGTGACATAGACCCCCGCTTGCCCGCCGTAGACGGTTAGCTCGTTGGCCGCCACGTTGGCATCGGCGCCCAATAGATCGGCCCGCACCGGGGCGGTGGCGGAGGTTTCGCCCACCCCGATAATCGCATCCGCGAGCGTGGTGTACCCGATTGGGCTACCGAGCTTGCGCACGGCGCTCCCGGCGGAAACGGTAATCTCGACTCCTGCGGGCGCCTGTGTGTAGAAGGTCACCTCGCCCAGGGCGTACTCGGCGGGCAGGCGCGAGAAGTCGAAAGCGAGGAACACCGCCTCGGGAATGGCCTCGGAGATGGCGCGGGAGACGCCGTACCAGGCCTCGTCCAGCCCCAGGGCGGCGGCCTCCAGCCAGCTACGGGTTACCGAGCCGATGTTGTAGTCGGTGATCCGCTCGGTGCTCGCCCGCGCGTGGGCGACCATGACGCTGAGAATTTCCGCGAAGGACTTGGGGGCGTAGATACTCATTACGTGGGCAACTGATAGACCAGGTTGAAATCCATTGGGGTATCCGATGCGACCGGGGTTGCGCGCACCGACAGGGCCAGCACGTCCCCGCCGATGCTGGATTGCACGCGCACTTCGATGGCGCGGGGGTCGCGCAGGGCCGCGCGCCGCGCCAGGCCGCCGCTCAGTAGCATCAGGGCCGGGGTGTTGCGCAGCCCCAGCAGGCCGTAGAGCTCACAGCCGTAGGTGGGGTGCGGCAGGTAGCTCCCGTAGGCGGTTTTGAGCCGATGGGCCAGCGCCTGACCAAGACACCCGCGCCCCGAGAGTGTTGATAGGTCCCCGTTCGCATTGACACCCAGCAGGCCCCGATCCAGGTAGGCGTCCACCCCCAGGGCGGGGTCCCCGACGACTGCCGACTCGGACACCAGCGTGCTCGGCACCACCAGGGCGTCTCCCCAGAGCAGGGTGCCAGGTGATCGACTCTGCTCATCGGCGGTGGCTAGGACGTAGGGCGGGGTCAGCCGGTTGAGATCGGCAATCTCGCGCCAGCGCTGGGCTTCGCCCAGCTCACGCAGGGCCAGCGACTGCAAGGTGTCGCCGATGCGTACCCGGGCGGTTCTCAGGCGCGCCACAGCAGCCCTCCCGCCAGCGAGTTGAGCGTGTTGACAGTGTCGCGCCGGGTCCAGGTCACATCCAGAGGATCGGCCAGTAGCAGATCAAGCACCTGCTGCCCGGAGGCAGTCACCGCCAGCGCGGGCGAGGCTCCCGATGGTCCGTTGGGCGTCCAGATCCAGGCCAGGCCTTGCCGCAGCCCTTGCAGGGCGTGCCAGCCGCTACGATGATGCCGGACGATGCGCCAGATGGTGAGGTCGCCTCTGCCCGGATTGGCAATGCGTTGCCAGGCTTGGGTGGCCCCGAGCGCCAAGGTAGCCACGCGGTCCAGAAAGTCGGAGCGAAGCTGATCCAGGCCTTCGGCGGTACCCAAGACGGCTTCGGCATGGGCCGCTTCGATCATGGCGGTCCAGGCACGGGCCCAGGCGCCCGCATCGACGGCGTTGGCCGACACCCAACCCAGCTCGGCGCGCACCTCGGCAAGGCGGTTGAGATTGAGGGCGATATCGGTAGCCTCGCTCATGCCAGTTGCTCGATTCCGACCATGCGCATGTGATACTGGTAGAGCAATGGCCGGTTTCTGGAGCGCCGCAACCCGAATACCAACGGATAGACCACCCAGGCGGTCAGGTTGAGGGTATCCACCCAGATCAATTGCACCAGGTTGGGATCGAGCCCGGCATTGGCATGCGCCAAGCGCAGATCATGGTAGCGCTTCACCAGCCAATCGCGCATGGACACGAACATGAGATCGCCCTGCTCCAGGTTGAGCCCCAGGTCATCCCAAATCTCGCCAAGCCCCAGGTTGGAAAGCGGGCCTTGTTTATAGGCGGTAGTGCCCGAGAGGGCGATTTCGCACACCCCCTCGCCAAAGTCGTCCACATAGGCACCACCCAGGGTCTGGATGACCGTGGCGCGGGTGGGATAGTTGTAGCTCAGATCCTCGGGCCGGGGTTGCAGCCAGGCGCCCCATCTGGGGACCCCGGCTTCCATGAGCAAAAAGAAGATCGGTCGGCTGCGCTGGGGTAGCGCCGCCGCCGCGGCCAGGGCCGCGACCTGACCAACGGTGATGGAGCCAAAGAGGGTTGGAATCAGGGCCATGGGGGGCAGTATCCCGTCACGACCGAATTAAGGGAAAAGCCGCGCGAGAGTTTGACGAAGCCGGTGACTTGCGCTCGAAAAGGTTGCGCGTGCGACAGATTAACAGGGCGGATCGGGATCTCCGGGGCCTTCGGCCTCCAAGGTGCAGCTTCCGCCCGATTGCACGCCGCAATGAATATGCTCAGTGAGGCTGATATCGCCGCCCTGAGACATGACGTCCCCGCTGGCCACGATCTTGCCCTCGACAAATAGGCTGTTTGAAACAAACACCCCGCAGGGGCCATGGATGATAACGGAACTGGGCAAAACGCGGATGTAGGACGGCCCGCGAGACCCGCCCGCTACCTCAATGAGCACCTCACCCAAGCCCTCGCGTCCGGGCAGCTCGAATTGCCCATCGAAATCCTGCCCCACCAAGGAGGGCGGGGCCGCGCCCATGCCACGCATGCTGACGGTAATCCCCCGCTTGGGCACCTTGGTTTCGTGCGTGCCATCGCCGTAAATGGCGGTGTAGGTACCCGACGCATGCTTGTCTACCGCCAGGTCGGGGAACTTCTCTTTCTCGAAACCCATCCCACCCACCTCGGGATGAACGAACCCCAACACCACGGGCATCAGGTCGGTGAAGGCCACCACGCAGAGCATGTCCTTGCGCTCGGTCATGAGCGGGTCCCATTTTCCATTGGGTGGCGATTCTGGCTCCGATAGCCCGGACATCCCGTACTGCTGGGAGGCCATGGGATTCAAGAGCTTCACGCCCATGTGGTAGCTGCCGTCGTCGAGAAAGACCACGTCTACCGCGTGCACGTGAGGGTGCACCTCGGCGACGCGTGCAAGCCGAATGGTGTTTTCGTGCAGGCGCGAATCGGCGTTGGGGGTGCGTAGGGTCATGTCGCGTAAGCTCCCTTTTTCCCCTCAAGCAGGAAGGGCGGGCGCGGTGCACGCAGCCGCTCGTAGAAGTTGGTGCTGCGAATGAATCCCAGCGTGGTTGTGAACGCCTGATAGGGACGAAACTGATGGGTAACGCGGGTCAGGTAATGGGTAAAGCGCAGGCGCCCACGGGTTAGGGTGTAATAGGTGCCGATCTTGGCCCGCTCATTGCCGCGGACGGCCAACTCGCCCTCTTCGAACAAAACGTTGTCCCAGTTGGCGTCTCGCAACCAGCGCGAATGAAGCAGGCTCCAATTGTAAAGATTATCCATCGCCTGCCTGTGCTCGGAAATGTGGTTGCCTTGGGTGTGCGTGGCAACGTCGGGCTGGGTGGATACCGGGTGCTGCAGCATGCGGAAGCCATAAAGCCGCTCCGCAGAATTGTAGTGCTGGGTCGGAAAGTACAGCTCGGGGCTAGCCGTTGACATCAGGTTGGCGTACACCGCCAAGGGCGGCGCGGCTGTGGTCGTCCAGGGCGCCCACACCAGGTTAACGACATGGTGATCGGTGCGCCGATAATTCGCGCTGCGCACAAAGTCGAACGTGTCTTCGACCTCCACGGCAGCAACGGCCTGACCGAGATTGTCGATCCAGTCACCGGCAAGCGTTTTCCAGGGGGTGGGACGAAACACCAGGTAAGGGGCATCGGCGCCCTCCTCGATGAAAAGCTCATTCCAGGGGCTGTTGATGTATTTGTGCAGGTAGCCCCAGGCTGTGCCGTCAAAAGAGTCAGCGCCGTTGATGTGCACGCTACCCGCGGTTACCGATGCGGTATCCCCCAAGAGAGGGGGAATCCCCGTGGTGTTGGGGTTTGGCGGGCCGGGGGGCGAGGGTTGCCCCGAGGCGTATTGCAGATCGCGGATCTGTTGGTTGATTAGATACTCCAGGACATCGTCAACGAACTCTTTGATGGTCATTCCGCCGTGGCGCAGGCCGAAGGCCATCTGCAAAATCTGGGGGACGTATGACCGACCCATGGCTGACGCATGCCACGTGGACATGATGGCAAGATCGCCGAAGATGCCATAATCGGCGCCGCGCACCAGTACCCGCCGGTGGGGCTTACCGTCCTCGCCCATGACCTCGGTGCGTTGAAGGTCGCGCACAAAGCCACGCATGACAATAGGCAGCAACCCCCCGGCGTACTCGTGGCGATTGCGGGCAAAATGGATGTTGATTCGATCCATGGGCTCGATGATCTCGTAAATCGAATCGAGCCGAGGAACCTGCACGGTATCGGGAAAGGCGATTTCGAAGATACCGGTGGGGGAGTAGAGATCCTTGGACGTTACCACATACCCGCTCTCTCCGAGCCAGTCGGTAATGTCGATGCTGTCGCCGGGTCGGGCTCCGAAGCCGATCGATACGCGCTCCGGGCGCACGATGGATTTCGTGAGCATGATTCGAATGCCCGGCATGTAGGTATTCATGACTTTCGCCATCAGAAAATACCTGAAGGATCGAGACTCAGGCCCCAGTCCGGGCGTGCCCAGGCGATCTGTGGTCGCGCGCTGGGATGGGCGGTATTGACCCCCGGTGGGGCTACGGTGCCTGCCGTAGCGCGCTGCTCCGCGGCTACGCGAACCCTGGCAACCGCGGGAAGATTGGGATCGATCTGAACGTGCACGGCGGTTCCCGCGCGGGAAATCTCGGTATCGAGCACGTTGCGCTTGTCGCCCATGGCGCGAGCCACCTTATCGGAATACCCCGGGTTTAGCGGCCCCTCGCCGCCGTAGGCTTTCAGCGCCTTCTGAACATCGCCGCCGCTTTTCGCCACCAGGCTGGCAAGGTAGTCTTGTCCCAATTTCAGGTTGACCGCGGGATCGAAAAGCTGACTTTCGATCTCCTCGCGCGTTCCCGTGAGCGGATCGACAAGGCCGCCCGGCTGGCGCGCCGTACCGACCAGAATCTGCATCAGGCCCCGCCCGGTCCCCTCGCGCGAACCGCTCAACGACAAACCGCGCAGGGTAGGATCGAGCTTCTTGTCGTCGGTCAGGTTGCCGCCGGATTCGACTTGGATCACACCTTCTACCAGGCGCGCCCATTGGTCTTGGGTCACACCCTTGCTGGCCAAGTCATACTTGGCGTTCATGGCATCATAGGCCAGGTGCCCGCGGGGCGTGGCCATGCTTGCATCGAATCTCAGCGGACCAATGAATTGCGAGGATGTCTCTATTGCCGAGGGGTTAGGCCCCATCGGCGAACTGTCGCGGGGGAACGAAAACCACCCGCGGCTTGTAACTGGCAGGTCGCCCGAAGGGGTGTGCGATCCATACGGCGACCTGGCTCCGCCCGCACCCGAGGCCCCGCCACCGCCACCGCCCATTGCAGCGGGCAACCCCATCTGCTTGCGGATCTCGTCTTCGCCCAGCCCCGTGAACGCCTGAATCGCCTTGATCGCATCGGCCGCGGTGCCAAATGCCTTGGCGGACAGTCCCAGCAGTGCAGTATGAATCCAGGGCAGATACTGCCCTACCGCCTTCTGAATGGCGTCGGTGTTCTCCGCTGTCGCTTCGAGAGAACGGGTGTGCTCACTGCCGGGCAGGCCGGCCTCTTGCAGCGCCCGGAACAGCTCGGCGCGTAGGTCCTCGTCGCTTTTGCCCGCGTCCATGGCCGCGGTGACCGATTTTCGACGCGCCTTGCTCCAGGTGTCTTCATTTTCGCGCAGCAGCCCGACCGCTTTCGAGCGCAATTCGGCGCCGCTGAGCAACGCCAGGTCGTGCATGCTCTTGAGCCCTTGTTCGTTGGTTGCGGCCGGATCGATCCCCGCCTTCTGCATGGCGGCGGTCAGTTCTTTCAACTTGCCACGATCGCGCAGGCTTTTGAGGGTGCCGCGGAAGGCGTCGCCCTGATCCTGGGACATCCCGAAAAAGCTGGCGAACTCGTAAGAACGGCCCTTTTCCCCCATCCAGCCGGTACTTGCATCGAGGGTTTCGGTTATCGCCTCTCCGACCGTTTTCCCGCCGGAGCCCGGGATCTCGGCCAGCATTCCCCGTTGTCTCAGCCGCAGGTTATCGAAATAGTTGTTGCCGGTGTAACCGCCAATCGCCGCGGACGCGGTGAGCTCCTTGCGCATGTCGCCCGACTCGTGCAGGGCGGCGTTCGCCTGACCAAGCAGGGCCATGCCCTCTTCCCCGCGCAGGGCGGGATTAAGTGTGGTCGCGGCGCGCCAGGCGAGGAAGGTTTCGCGCTCCGCGCCGCCCGGGATCATGGCGGTTGTTCCGGCACGGCCCTGGATGTAGCCGAGCAGGTCCTGGATCATCTTCTCGGGGTTGGCGCCCATGTCCCCGGCATGGATGGCCGCGGCCAACTGAGCGGCCAGCTCGCGGCGTTCGGAGGCCCCGCCGCCGCCTACCCCGTACCAACCCAGGCGACCGAACATTCCCACCGCTTGGCTGGTGGCCATGCCGTAGGCGCGACCGAACCCGGCGGCCCCGGTAGCGCCCTCAATCGCGCGTTTCTGGTCGGTTTCGTTCGCCGCCTGGGCAAATTGGGTGGAAAGATCGATGGCCTCGGTTGCGGTTATGCCCAGGCCTTTGCTGGCCGCGCTGGCCGCCTCGCGCAGCTCGTTGAATGTGCGCCCGACATCGGTCGTGCGACGGGTGAACTGATCGGCGAGCGCGTTGCCACGTTCGGCCGCGTCGGTGAGCGCGGGAAGCTTGGAAGCCAGATAGGCGGTACTGAGCATGCCGCCGATGATCGGCAGGCCGCGGCCGACGGACAGCAGGGAGGAGAAAATCCCACCCCCAGCATTGGGCGCGGCCTGGGTCGATATCTCTGGACCGCGGGCACCAGTGCCTTGCAGAAGTTGCCCGAACAGGTTTTGCGTGCTTGCCGCCAGGCCAGAGCCCCGTTGCTGGGGGTAGAGAGAGCCCAGGTTGAGCCCGAAGAGGTTGGCGCCGCCCGCAAGCTGATCCTGAATGCGGAAGCCCACCGAGGGATGGCGCCGAATGAAATTTTCGATGTTGGTGTGGGCCGTTTGCAGATGCGGATCTGCTCGGCTCCAATCGATGCGGGCGTAGCCCCCCGCCTCCCGGGCCAGGTTGGCATAAGCGGCGGCGAGCTTTTCGACATCATCGGATGACCCGATGCGCACCCCGCGCAGCTTTTCGACCTTGCCGCGGAAGCCATCCACGCCGGAACCGGCCGATCGCAGCCCAGAAAGCAGGTCCTGGACATTGGCACGTACATCGAAACCAACGCTCATGGCACCTCCTCCCAATCCTCGTCGGCCTGCAGCATGGCGTCTACATCGGCGTCGAAGTCGGGGTTGTCAAATTCGTGGTCGTCGAGGCTGGGCTCGGCCGCGTAGCGGGTAGCCCAATAGTCCACCGCCATCTCTTCAATGGTGGCCTCAAGATAGCGTGGATCGGTGGCGGACAACCCCCAGCGGTTGCGCCACCACCATTCCAGCGATTGGCTAAGTGCCTTCCCTTGCTGTCGCCCCCGCGCCTTGATCTGGCTCGCGAAAGGGCTCAAACGCGGACCTCAAGGCCGCGTACACTTTCATCAGGTCGCCTGAAGACTGGTCTT
>Ga0208980_10001061_pt1 | contig 16413 bp, 10 predicted proteins | sample WetSurMetagenome_3_FD_187993 | JGI IMG/M metagenome (GOLD analysis project Ga0208980, IMG submission 187993) | Wetland microbial communities from Twitchell Island in the Sacramento Delta, sample from surface sediment Aug2011 Site A1 Bulk (version 2) | ecosystem: Environmental > Aquatic > Marine... | reverse complement strand
TTGTTCCGGGTGCTGAACGAATCCTACTTCCGTCGGATCGAGACGATGCAATTTGCCTTCAACCACGACGACGGCAAGCGGATCGAGGAATTGCAACGGGCCGAGATCGTGTTGCTGGGGGTCAGCCGGACTTTTAAGACCCCGCTGAGCATCTACCTGGCTTTCAAGCAATGGTTCGTGGCCAATGTGCCCATCGTCCTGGGCCTCCCTATCCATGAGATCATCTATAAAGTCCCGCCGGAAAGGGTTTTCTGCCTCGTCACCTACCCAAACCGCCTGGCTCAGCTTCGCAAGGCACGCCAGGACCGGCTCGGCGGCCCGCATTTCGACTATGCCAACCCGGATTACGTAAAGAGGGAATGCACCTATGCCTCGCAGGTCTTCTCCAGCCAGCCTAAATGGCAGCATATCAACGTGACCAGCAAATCCATCGAGGAGATGGCTGCGGAGATCGTGGCGCTGATGCCGAAGCGGGGAGAAGAGGCAGAGGGGGAATAGCAGTCGGCAGTCAGCAGTCGACTAATTCAGCATCACCGGCATCACCAGCATCAGGATCTCTTCTTCCTTGTTCACATTGTCAATCGGCATCACGAGACCGGCACGGTTCGGCGCTGACATTTCAATGCGCACCTGCTCAGTATCGATGTTAAGGATCATATCTTGCAGGAACCTGGAATTGAAGCCTATCTCCATATCTTCTCCTTCATAGCTGCAAGTAAGCCTTTCTTTGGCTTCATTGGAGAAATCGATATCTTCAGCGCTCAGGACCAGCTCTTTTCCTGAGAGCTTGAACCGGATCTGGTGCGTGGATTGGTTGGCAAAAAGGGCAACACGCTTGATGGAATTGAGCAATTGTCCGCGGTCTACGGTCAGCACATTCGGGTTGGTGGTGGGGATGACCGCTTCGTAATTCGGATATTTTCCATCAATAAGGCGGCAGATCAGCTTAAAGTTCTCGAAAGTGAAAAGGGCATTGGTTTGAGAGTATTCGATATTGACATCGAATTCCTTCATGGCAAGGATCCCTTTGATCTGGTTGAGGGGCTTTTTGGGCAGGATGAACGCCGAAACACTGGTTGATTTCGCATCTTTACGGCGGTAGCGGACGAGTTTGTGGGCATCGGTAGCCACGAACGTGATATGTTCCGGTGAAAGCTCGCAGTAAACGCCCGACATGACCGGCCTGAGTTCATCGCTGCCGGTGGCAAAGACGGTCTTATTGATAGCGTCCACGAGTACGCCGGCGGGCAGTGTCAGGTTGGAGGTACTATCCAGTACAGGCGTCTGCGGGAATTCATCGCTGCTGTGCCCGCTCAGCTTATATTTCCCCTCCCCGGCTGAGATTTCCACCAGGAGTGTTTCGGGATTGATGGAGAAGATCACCGGGATATCAGAGAAAGTCTTCATGGTGTCAAGCAACAGCTTGGCCGGAATGGTCACAGACCCTTTCTCTTCTGCTTTTGTCAGGGGAATTGAAACGGTCATGGTGGTTTCAAGGTCCGAGGCCGTAACAAAAAGCTGGTCGTCTTTCAGTTCGAAAAGGAAATCATCCAGGATGGGAAGTGTATTCGATGAGCTGATAACGCCACTCAGGGCAGACAGATTCTTCAGTAAAACCGAGCTTGATACAATGAATTTCATAAGCCAGTCAATTAGGATTTAACAATTTGTAATGATGGTAAAAATAGTTAAAAATTTCGGTAATGGTTCAGGAAGATGGGATTTACTTTCTCAACAATTTTTTCACATTTCATTCTTCCTCTTCTTCGTGGATTTCCAGTGAAAGAACCGGGTCTCCTCCCCTTTCAGCAAGCGCCGTATATTTTTCCGGTGCGTGATGGGGATGAAAATTGCGACGAGGATGGAAAGGCCGGTCAGCCAGGCGCTTTCCTGGTGCAGGAGGAAGTAATCGATGAACGGGAATAAAATGGCGCCTGTGACAGATCCGAGGGATACATAGCCGGAGATCAGCAAAAACGCAATAAAAATACCGAGCACAATCCAGACGGTGACCGGGTAGAGTGCCATTCCGATCCCAAGCAGCGTCGCGACACCTTTCCCTCCCCTGAAACCGGCGAAAACGGGGAATACATGGCCCAGCACCACCGCAGCGGCGAGGGATATCTTAAAAAAGACCAGGTTTTCCGGGATGACCAGATCGGTCATGAAAAAATCTGCCAGGGATACTGCCAGCCAGCCTTTGAAGACGTCAAAAATAAAGACCGGCAGGCCGGCCTTCCAGCCCAGCACCCGGATCGTATTGGTGGCACCGGCATTTCCACTCCCATGTTCACGGATGTCAATCCTGAAAAACGTCTTTCCCACCCAGACTGAGGTTGGTATCGAGCCGAGGAGATAGGCGATCAGGACCAATATAAAGAATGCAAATTCCATTCAACTTAATTTAGTTCAGGAATGGCTCCATGCGGCGGAGGAAATCCACGAGCTTTCTCCTGCTGGAGACCACGTATTCATATGGTTCCTCAACGCCGGGCTTGCTGATCATCCTTTTTTCCTGCTTCACCGATTCAATCCTGCTGTTGTATTCCATATCAGAAGCGATGGTCTGCATGATCCCGTTGCGGTAATCGAAGAAGTACCATTGCTGCGGAGTCAGCTCCAGGTAAAGGCTGATCACATCGCCCGATCTGCGTCGTATGATCTCAAGGGTCCCTTTTACATAACGGTTGATGACATTCCGGCCGACCCCCAGAACACCGATTGGCCCCCTGGAAATGTACGAATTGGTTTCGGAATTCCAGAAAAGGTTAACATCGGTCAGCACCAGGGTATGGACCAGTTCTTCCGGCATCCTCCGGATATTTCCATACAATCCGATTTCATTCTTCATATCATCCGCCTTGGATTTGCCCATGATAAACTCCAGGAAATCCTGGTAATTCCTGCCGGTAATATCGACACCGCTCAAATCTGCTTTCGACATGCTATCGGCTATCATATTAAGTGCCGGGTCATAAAAGAGAAAGTCAAAAGTCATGGAGAGGTTCATCATGGCGGAATCCGGAATGGTAAGGTACCTGATCTGCCCGAAGCTTTTCAGGTCTACATAATTAAGGTTAAGTCCCAGGCCTGCAGGGCCATTGGTTACCACCGCGCATTTCCTGGTATCCAGGTTAAAGCTGCCTGAACCTGCATTGGATTCATCCGCAAATGGCACAATTTGATAAGCAGTGGAAGCAGAATCGAAATTGATCACTCCTTTTGCCACCGCTAATGCAGTATCCCAGCTTAAAATCCGGGGTTTGAACCAGGCAGCATAAATCTCATCCTCGTAATCGGAAATGAACAGCCCCAGGTCGAGTTTAGCGCCATCGATACTGACCAGCGTATCTGGAAGCGGTATCCGGATATCGAACGGATCAACCCAGGATTTGAAGTAAACCCAGTATTCATCTCCCTTACCAAAGCAATCCTGTATGGTCTTAAATCCGCCCTCAAACTCCATTTGCCTCTTAGAGCCAATCAGGTCGACATTGCCCTGGAAAGCGAAATGCGGGTCCAGGAGGAACCCGTTCCCTTCGGGGATCACCCCGGAAGCGATGGTCCGGCCAAGAGAATCCACCGCGATTCTGGTCAGGTTGAACTCCCGGAGCTTCTTATCGATGCCCGTGAACTGGTAAACTCCTTTCCCGGTATAGCTCTTCCTTGACAGGATATTTACATCTGCCTTTTCTATTACATGGAAGCGATTAGCCGTATCTGCAATGATTCCGGCATTCTTAAGCGTCTGGATCTGCCCGCCTTTCAATATTCTCACATTCCCGCTGTCAGGAAAAATAGCAGCATCCGCCACCCGAATCATCTTGACATCTTCAGCATCGATCACATATTTACTGATATCGTATTTTGCTGTAACTGAGAAAAATGAGAGTGAATCCATCGCCGGGTTTGTAGCCAGGAGGTCAGAACCCGAAAGGTCCAGCTTCATAAGCTGTTCCCGGCTCATCTTGTCAATTCCCTTATATTTTTCTCCCAGGTCATTGTAAAGCCGCATCTCCCCTTTATCCATATACCAGTCGATGTTGTCCATGAAACAGACAAAATTGTTGTACGGGAAAGAAACGGTCGAGCCTTTCCGGTTGGTCTTGAATTCGACTGTACGGGATTCAAGATCTACGTGGGTCCGGTATTTCTGGGCTGATACTGCCAGGTCCCTGGTCCCAACCGTCAGGAGCCTGAAATCCAGCTCATCGGCATCTACGGTATGGTGCCTGAAACGGAAGCTTTCCGATGCGAGCTCCACGCTTTCAAACGTGGCTGTTCCTCTGCCATTCAATCCCTTTGAGGAATAATAGAGATCTCCGAAGAATAGGGCTTTATTATCGTACATCCTGAAAGGATGCAGGATCGTCGTCAAATGCATGGTATCCTGGTAAGGATACCATTGCTGGAAAACGGTATCAGCCTCCACTGACGGATATTCCACCCTGGCCACCTGCGGAGAAATCTTGAATTCTTTTGTGTTTTCAGTGATCATGATACCGGGATAAAACAGAAAGTTATCTGATAAGGTCACTGAAGTGAGGAATTCCACCATTCCTTTTCCACGCAATCCCTGGTTGCTCAGCAGGATCTCCTCGAAAAACTTGCCTTTTCCTCCATAGGCCGGCAATCCGTCTTTTGGAGTATGATTGATGAATCCAAGTGAATAGTCAGGCTGGACTTTTAAAGGCTGTTTTATATTCGGGAAGATGTTGTCAGAAACAAGATATCCTGCAAACTGCATGTTGTCTGTCTTGAAATTATCAAGGCTGTCGATGGTAAAAGGATAAATATGATAGGCAAATCTTTCGCGGTTGTAATTCGTATCCCGGTCATAGTAAACGAACGACTCCTGTTCACTGATAAAAACCGGAAAATCAGGGAATGAGCCGATTCCCGACTTGTTCGTCGGGAAATCGATCATCAGTTGCCCGCTCAGGTCTTCAATGACGCTTCCTACTTTCCGGGGCGGATATTCACCTTTATCATTTTTCTGGAAAGACTTTACCTGGAAACTCAATGAATCGATGAGCGGCATCCTGAGCATGAAAGAATCATATTCAAAATAGCAATTGTGGGCATAAAAGTCGAATAAACCTGCTTCAATTCGTCCTGAAAATACAAAATCAAGATCTTTTTTAAGGATGATCTCCTTATTTTCCGGGTAAATATAAACCTGCTGCGAATCGCTCAGGAACACATGGTCGACCCCTTTCATCAGCAAACTGTAGTTAACAAGGTTCAGAGATGCATTGAAAGTGGAATTGACTTCCGATTTAATCTTGATCACATCGTAATCCCTTGTGCCCGCATTTGCTTCGATAAACTGGTCAAGCCTTTCCTGAACGATGGCCACGTCATTGATCAGGTCATAATACAAAAATCCCTGGATGCTTAATTTGATCAGCATGGACTTGATCTGTTCCACGGATTTATTCATGTATTGAGCCAGGGAGCCGGGAGTTATCTCTTTTGTTCCATATTTGCGCGAATAGTTGCGAATGATATATAGAGGATTTGTCTCATCAATACCTTGAATCTTATAAAATTCATACCGTGAGAAGTAATTATCTGAGACGAATTCATTGACACTGAATGGATTGAGGCCAGGTGAGGATTGGAATTCTATGGTGTTGCTGTCCAGGTTCCAGTACATGGCGCCGCAAAACATGTCTATTTCATGATAGCCGTTGAAGAACGGGCTTTGCGAGATACCAGATTCCGGCCGCAGCATGACCAGCTGCCTTTTATCATCGAAATATTTCATCTGGAGCGCCGGGTGGTAAATGGAATCTCCGTCGGTAAAAATACTCATGGCAGCCGGATTGGCCGATATCTGGTTCCCGTTGATCTGGAAGGCATTGGAGCGGATGTGTGCCCTGACTTTCCCGTCTTTTGATATGATGATCGAAGCATTATCATTGATTTCTCCTGAGCCAATCACTTTGGAACCCTCAACGCTGAACCCACCCACATAATCCATGTTCTTAAAGAGGTTCCTGATCTCGTAGTTTTTCAGGTACGAAGAAAACTGGGGATAGGAAGATTGTGGCCCTGGAGGACTGGACAGCACACGGTCGCTGAGCTGACCAAAAAGAGGTTCTTTAAAGTATTGTTTGTTGATGAATTTAACAGAGTCAGCCTTGTATTCTGATCCCATCAGGTTTACCTTGTAATTTGAAAGATCAGCATAGATAGAATCTTTATCCATGCCGAGCCGTTCCCATGTGACCCTTCCATTGGAGCCATACCATATCTGGCTTTTGGGGTAATATTTGCCATTGGTCCTGAAAATCCGTGCAGTGTCTTTTTTTGAAGAACAGACGAGATCCGTCTTTTTATAGATGAGGGCTAATGCCGTATCGTATTCCAGGTGAAGAAGGGTGTCTGCAACTGACCATTCAACGGAAGAAGACCGGAACAACACCCGCTCTTTCGTTATCAAAGCATATTGCTCCAGGTAATCTTTGATCTGCTTAAGGCTTCCATTGGTAGCCACCAGGTGCATATCCTGGATCCAGGTTTCCAGGGCACCCCGGGTGCCTCTTTTCTTAAGTTCATGAACCGTAGAAATGAAATAGAAAAAATCGGGGTAATTGGGCAGTTTTCGTTGCAGTAAAGCATTGGCGCTTCCTATCACCAGGGCCCTTTCCTTATCACTGTATACCGGGGTGCTCCAGGTTGCAATGAAGGGTTCCAGGACCTCTCTTACTTTCATCCCGGCTGTCGGACTGGTGATATTGGCAAAGTACTGCTGGATCTCTGCCGAAAATATCATCGGGTCTTCCGAAAATTGCTTGACAGGTTGTGCATATAGCTTGCCAGCCCAAAAGGTCAAAAGGGGCAATATCAAAAAATATAGTCTGATTCTTGCCATGCTTATGCTTTAATGAAGAGCATCGCGGCCCATAGGTTTAAAGATTTGATACCGATGAATCGCAGCCCGTTCTCCCCGGTTTTTTTTGAGATGGAGTCCCTGTCGCTCTCGTAAAACCCGCTAAGTAGGATTTTACCTCCTGCCTTCAGCCCTTCAGCGTAATCCGGTAAATCCTGCAGCAGGATGTTACGGTTGATGTTGGCCAGTACCAAATCATATTTTTCTTTTTCAACCTGCCTAACGTCTCCCAGTAGCACGTCTCCCTGTGCCACTCCATTCAGCCGGAAATTTTCGAGAGCATTCCGCCAGGCCCATTCATCATTGTCAATACCTTTAACGTACGAAGCCCCCATTTTATTGGCAAGTATAGCCAGAATGCCGGTCCCGCAGCCCATATCGAGGACGGTCTGCCCGGCGATATCCTGTTCCATCAGCCAGGTAGCCATCAACTGCGTGGTTTCATGGTGGGCAGTTCCGAAAGCCATCTTTGGCTCGATGACTATTTCATACCGTGCACCCGGCATCGGTTCATGAAAGGGAGCTCTCACAAAGCATTTGCCGTCAATCAGCACCGGGTTGTAATTTTTCTCCCACTCTTCATTCCAGTTTTTATCATCCAGAACCTTTTCAGTGACCTTTATCAGCGGATTATCCTTCAGGAAGTCACAATCATCCAACAGCCCCTGGCGGTAATGATCTTCGGCAATGTAGCCTAGCAGGCATTCTCCTTCCTCCTCTGCATAGCTTTCAAATCCCAACTCCATGAGCTCCCCCAGCAGCAGGCCCTTCAATGATTCATTTTCAATCGGCTCAAACCGGAACTCGTGGAAATTCATAGCAATTTCACTACTCTTTCGCAGCGTCGATGATTTTCACAAACTCTGAAGTGGTGAGCGAAGCGCCCCCTATAAGCCCGCCGTCGACGTCAGGCATGGAAAAGAGTTCCTTTGCATTCTTGCTGGTGCAGCTTCCGCCGTAAAGGATCGTTTTATCGTTGGCGATTTCCGCCCCGAATTTATTCCAGATGAGTTCACGGATGAAGAAATGCATTTCCTGTGCCTGCTCCGGGGTGGCATTGACACCGGTTCCGATGGCCCAGACCGGTTCATAGGCGATGATGGTCCTGTTGAAATCGTCCGGATCCAGGTTGAAGATCGTATTTTCCAGTTGTGCCTTCACAATGTCGAAGTGCTTTCCGGCTTCCCGTTCCGGGAGCAGTTCGCCGCAACAGAATATCGGCAATACGTCGTTTTTGAGCGCTGCTTTCGCTTTTCCCAGGAGCATCTCATCCGTTTCGCCGAAATATTTTCTCCGTTCAGAGTGGCCGATAATGGCAAAGTCGACGTGCATGGAACGCAACATTGCCGCGGAAATCTCACCGGTATATGCTCCCGATTCGAACTGGCTCACATTCTGAGACCCGATGAATACCGGGGAATCTTCAGCCATATCGCTGGCCATTTCAAGGTAAACGAAAGGCGGACATATAACGACATCCACATCTTCAGGTTTTCCTTTTTCATCAATACTGTCAAGGATTTCGGTGAGCAAGTCATCAGCTTCGCTGAAATTCTTGTTCATCTTCCAGTTGCCTGCAACTATCTTGGTTCTCATGATGATTATATTAAATTGATTTGTGGCAAAGATATAAAAAGAGTTCTGAGTTTCGAGTTCCGGGTTCCGAGTTTCGGGTTCCGGGTTGAAGATGCCTGAATTGCGTGGACCGTTTTAAGTAAATTACGTATTCAAAATAATTAACTTTGGGATGAATATCATCAACCAATAATTATGATGCCTATTTTGGTGAAACCAACGCTATCCTCAATGAAAATTGGTTTCATCATATTTCTGTCAATATTCTTAATCAGACAATCTACAAGCTATTCTCAGGAAAAGTATCTTGATTATTATATCCAGCAAGGTCTTATGAACAGCCCTATGCTGAAAGACCTTGATAATCAGATTCGTTCGAATTCGATAGACAGTATGCTGGTCAAAGCCATCAGGCTGCCGCAAATCAGCTTCAACGGATTGATGTCCTATGCTCCTGTAATCAATGGTTATGGCTACAGCGAACCCATTACGAATGGAGGCAACTTTATTACAACGGTCAATCTGAACCAGTCTCTTTTCAATAAAAAAACGACGGAAGCCAGGTTTAACAAGATCGGCATACAAAGCCAATCTTTGGAAAGTAATGCAAGGATTAGCGAAAATGATCTGAAAAAGGTGATCACCAATCAATACCTGACGACCTGTTCAGTCGGCACGGAGATTCTATACAGCAACTCCATCGTAAAATCTCTTGAAGATGAGGATCTTATCCTGAGACAGCTTACCCAGGCCGGGATTTACAGCCAAAATGATTATCTCAATTTCAGAGTTGAATTGCAGGGTCGCCGGTTGCTATTAAAGGAACTTCAGATCCAGTACCGGAAGGAACTCTTCACCCTCAATTTTCTCTGCGGGGTAAATGATACAACGACTTATGATCTCGTTCTGCCCCGGCTGACAGTCAATTCTCCCGTAAAGCCGGAAATTTCCGTCTATTTTATTCCATATAAACTTGACAGCCTTCGTATCCAGAATGAGAGAACATTGCTCGACCGCAATTACAAGCCGGTGATCAACTGGTTTGCAGATGCCGGCATGATGAATAACGACCCCAGCATTATTTATAAAAATTTCGGTGCCAGCATTGGTCTTTCATTTGCCTTGCCTGTTTATGACGGAAACCAGCGAAAACTCAATTTTGAGAAACTGAAATATGGCGAAGAAACCCGGAAAATTTATGAACAGTTCTTTCAAGTACAGTATAATGAGCAGTTGAGACAGTTAAACGATGAGCTGGATATGACCCTGGATATGATGCCTCAGATCAGCCAGGAGCTGGAACTTGCGGAGACAGTCATCCGGCACGACAGGGAACTGTTGAACAATGGTTCGATACCTGTCACGGAATTCCTGCTGGCATTAAGAAATTACATCTCTATTCAGCAGTATAAAAATCAATATGAAGTAAAAGCACTTCAGATCATCAACGAGATCAATTACTGGAGACAATAATTAACTTATGAGACCAAACCTAGTCGGGCATTCCATGGCCTTAATAACAACTATTATTTTTATTGTCGGATGTGCCGGTAAATATAATGCTGTTGAAGAAGAAACCAGGATTAAAGTACCTGTTACTGCAGCAGGGATTCAAATAATGCAGATGGCAGACTATACAGAACTCTTTGCCACTTCACGGTTTCTGAATAAATCGGTCATCAATGCTCCTGTGGCTGGGTATATTGAGGATGTTTTTTTTAATCCCGGAGATAATGTAAGGAAGGGAGATGAAGTATTCAGGCTCAGAACAAGGGAGGCTGAAGTACTTCGGAATGATTCGCTTAATCAGCTTTATTTCCCGGGATTGATCCATGTTAAGGCATCTATTGACGGGATGGTCATTGCCGTCAACCATCCCAGGGGCGATTATGTCATGGAGGGAGAATCGCTGGGGGCTATTTCCGTTCCCTCCAGCCTGGTATTTATACTCGATGTCCCATTTGAAACCACCCGGTATATCAAGATCAACTCAGATTGTAAAATCATTCTGCCCGATGATGATTCCATCCCGGCTATCATCCTTTCACAGCTTCCTTCAATGAACGAAGGTCCTCAAACCCAACAGTTTATCGTCCGTCCCAAACTGCAAAGAAAACTCCCTGAAAATCTGATTGCAAAAATCCGGGTGGTCATAGCAGAAAAAGCCGATGCCATGGTGCTGCCGCAGACCTGTATACTGACAGACGAGGTCATGCAGCATTACTGGGTGATGAAGCTGATCAATGATACAACAGCAGTAAAAGTAATGGTGAAAACAGGACTGGTGGAAAGAGATATGGTTGAGATCACTGAGCCTGAATTTACCACGACTGATTTATTCCTGTCTTCGGGAAATTATGGACTTGGAGACACTGTAACGGTGGAGGTTAAAGGAACTTTCCATGCACCATAACTATCATCAAATATTCCAAAAACCAATCCTTTTCCTGCTTATAGGGATCCTGTTGCTGGGCTATTTTTCGATCAGCAGGATGCAGACTTCTTTATTCCCTGATATCGTTTTCCCGAAGATCACGATCATTGCTGATAACGGTGAACAGCCGGTCAGCAAAATGATGGTTACCGTGACTAAGCCCCTGGAAATTGCTGTCAAGCGGGTAAATGGCATCAAAACGGTACGCAGCAGCACCAACCGCGGGAGCTGCACCATCGAAGCCTATTTCGACTGGAAAACTGATATCGACCTTGCAAAGATCCAATTGGAATCCAGGATCAATGAAATAAGCAATACACTTCCGGCTTCGACAAACATCGTGGTGGAGGCGATGGGGCAAAGCATATACCCGGTAGCCGGTTATACCCTTGAGAGCAGCCAGTATGGAGAGGTCGAGCTGAAAAACACTGCCCTGTATATGATCAGGCCGCAGTTTTCCCTTTTACCCGGGGTTTCCAATGTAGTCGTCAGGGGGGGCAAAACCAAAGAATTTGTCATTTGCCCTGATCCTCAAAAGATGATTGCACTGGGCATGACCCCGCAAATGATCATCGATGTATTGGGCAGTACAAATTTCATAGAATCCAACGGGCTGCTCTCGGATTACAGGAGGTTATACCTGAGCCTGACCGATGCCAGGGTCAAAACCATCGATGACCTCAGGAACATTATTATCAGAAATGACGGGCACCACCTGGTGCGTCTATCTGATATTGCAGAGGTAGATTTCCAGGAGCAGCAGGAATTTATCAGGATCAATGCAAATGGGCGTGAAGCTGTCATCATAGACATTATTAAGCAAAAGGGGGTTAACCTGATCGATTTCGACCGCAGAGTGGAAGAAAAAGCTGCTGAAATACAACGCCACCTTCCTAAAGGTATGCAATTAAAGACCTATTATGACCAGTCAGCCTTTGTCAGCAATTCGGTTGACAGCGTTCTGAAAAGTATTTACGAAGGCCTGTTCCTGGCCATCATTGTCGTGATCATCTTCCTGCGGTCATTCCGGGCCAGCCTGAACATCATCCTGATCATCCCGGTAACACTGGCACTGACAGTATCCGTGCTTTATATTGCAGGAATTACCCTGAACATTATGTCATTGGGAGCTATTGCGGCGTCCATCGGGCTGATCATCGACGATGCAATTGTCATCATAGAGCAGATCCACCGGACCCACGAGGAAAATCCTGGTAAAGACCGGCACACGGTCGTCAAGGAGACTATGCATATGCTGTTTCCGGCAATGATCGGGTCTTCCCTGAGCACTATCGTGATCTTCCTGCCGTTTGTGCTGATGGGTGGTGTGGCCGGGAGCTTCTTCCAGGAGCTCACCATGACCATGGAGATCACATTGGTATGTTCTTTCCTGGTAACATGGATCGGATTACCGGCCCTGCACCTCCTGATAGGTTATAAACCGCATACCCGGCTGCACTTCCTGGCCAAGCGGGATAGTCATGCGGAAAAATCCAAATTATCCTGGCTGATCTGGTTTTTTGATAAACCTGTTTATGCAATTGCCTTCATCCTGCTCCTTTTTCTTTCTGCCGGACTGCTGACAAACCGGCTGAAAACTGGATTTCTCCCGGTGCTGGATGAAGGCTCTATTGTGCTGGACTATCTTTCTCCGCCGGGCACCTCACTCGATGCCTCAGATGCCATCTTAAGAGAGGTGGACACCATCGTGATGAAACATCCTGATGTAGCCACCTATATGCGCCGGACCGGGACCAACATGGCCTCCAGCATCAGCATGGCCTCCGGCGTCATCCCGCCCAATGAAGGCGACTATCTGATCCAGTTAAAATCCGGTACGACAAAAAAGACCGAAGAAGTCATTGATGAATTGCGTAAGGAAGTATCATCTGCCCAGCCGGCACTGAACATTGAGTTTGGACAGCGTATAGCTGATTTGCTGGGAGACCTTATCGGAAGGCCCCAACCGGTTGAGATCAGGATCTTCGGCGATGAACAGCCCGTGCTGCAGGAAATCGCATTGAAAATGAAACAAATGCTTGGAGAAGTCAATGGGATTGCCGATGTCCAGAGTGGAATCATTGTGGATGGCCCTACCATCAGCATCATTCCAGACCAGGAAAAGCTAGCGCAATATGGCCTTTCGCCGGCCGAATTCCAGACTCAGCTCATGGCATACAATGAAGGAGTAGAAGTTGGCCAGATCCAGGAAAAAGAACAGATGCTTCAAATCCGGTTGAGGTTCATCAATTTCAAAGAAAACAGCCTTGAAAAAATAAAGGATCAGCCTATTTTCCTTCCAGACGGTTCTTTCAGGCCGTTGGATTACTTCGCCGGAATTGCACTTTCCCCGGGGGACCCGGAAATCACCCGGGAGGACCTTAAATCGAACATTGTGGTGACTGCCCGCCTTGATCAGCGCGACATTGGCAGCGCCATCCGGGAAATCAGAGGGCTTGTGAGTAAAAATATTTTCCTGCCACAGGGATATTATATCACCTTTGGCGGCACTTATGCTGAGCAGCAGTCTTCCTTCAGGGAATTGACCTTTATTTTAATAGCTGCCATCATTTTGGTATTCACCATCCTGTTGTTTCTTTTCAAAAATCTTCGAATCTCCCTCCTGATTATCTTTATTTCAATCCTGGGTATAGGGGGCTGCATCTGGCTACTGTATCTTACTGGTATACAGCTGAATGTAGGAAGCTACACCGGGATCATCATGATTGTCGGGATCATTGCGGAAAACGCCATATTTACGGTCAACCAGTTTCTGACAACGTATAACCAGACAAATGATGTCGACAAATCTATCCGGTATGCCATCTCGCTAAGGATCCGTCCCAAGCTGATGACCGCCATCGGGGCCATCCTTGCCCTGACGCCCCTGGCCATGGGAATAGGCATTGGTGCACAAATGCAGCAACCACTTGCCATTGCAGTTATCGGCGGTTTCATAATGGCTATGCCGTTGCTGCTTTTCGTGTTCCCGACACTGCTAAGGCTGATGTACAAATGATAGAGAGTTCCGGGTTCCGGATTTATTATTAACTAATGACCGCTGACTGCTGACTGCCGACAGCCTACTCCAACACCACCCTCGGGTCCAGCAGCGCATAGGAAATATCTGTCAGAATATTGATAATAATGAGGATGACAGAAATGAACAGCACGGTTCCCATGATCACCGGGAAATCATATTTTTCCAGGGCGTCTACGATAACAACGCCGATGCCTTTCCAGTCGAAGACATATTCAACAAATACAGCACCGGCCATCAGGGAGGCATACCATCCTGAAACAGCCGTAATGACCGGGTTTAGGGCATTTTTCAAGGCATGGCGGATGATGATCCGCGACTCGGATAGCCCTTTGGCCCTGGCTGTCCGGATATAATCCTGCGATAGCACCTCCAGCATGGAGTTCCGGGTCAGTTCCACAATCAGGCCTAAGGGACGGATTCCCAGTGTTATTGCCGGTAGAATGAGATTTTTAAGATTGAGATATTCTCCCCTGCCAAAGTCGTCGACAGTGTATAAGCTCCCGGTCATGTTCAGGCCGGTATAATCTGCCAGTAAAAAAGCGAAGACCCATGCAATCAAGATCGCGGCAAAAAATGAGGGCAGTGACATGCCCAGGACGGAGACCACTGTGGCGAACCGGTCGAAAAAGCTGTCTTTGCATATGGCGCTGAATATCCCAATGGTTAAACCCACAATAAAGGCAAACAAGATGGAAACGGTTGCCAGGAGAAGTGTTTTGGGAAAGGCCTCCGCGATGATCCGGCCCACCTCCCGTTTGGTCTGATAGGATTTGCGCATGTAGGGCTGCTTAAGCACGAGGCTGGTGCTTCCGGCGCTGAAAATTTTCAGATACGGTGAATATTTGGCAGGATCGAGGTACCAGTAATTTTCCTTATCTGAATTATGATGAATGGAGATGGGGGAAAGGTCATTTATAAAGTTCCCGAACTGAGCCAGCATCGGCTTATCCAGGCCAAGATCCTTTCGTATGGCATCCACAGAAGTGATGTCGGCCCGCTGCCCGAGCATCATCCTGGCCGGGTCGCCGGGAAGGATATTGAAGAGGATGAAGATGACGGTGACCACCCCGAGGAGGACCAGGAGCCCGTAGAAAAGTCGTTTTATGATGAATCGAAGGATCAATAGAAGAAGAAAGTTTTGATAACCCCACCCCTTTGGGTAGGATTAAAATCATATATCTGGATATTGTTCTTTTAACTTATTATAGGATGGCACATCCCTCCAGTTCCACTTATCCATGACAACACCGTCTTTAAGCAGCATCAACCCGGGGTTGGCACGGATCATCATTTTCAGCTCCACATCATCCGCATGATAAAACTCCAGATCGGGATGGAGTCCCTGGCGGAATTGTGCGATCTCTTCATCAAGGCTTCCGGTCAGAACTATAAAAGAATGCCCGTTCGCGGCAACATCTGCGTAAAGCCTGTCGAGTCTCTCGAAGCCTTTCCTGGAACCGGCATTCAGATCATACGCCACCACCAGGAACTGGTAACCGGGATTGTTGATAAAATTCTCAGTCAATTCACCGCCTTCGGAATTAAAGATATGCAGGGAATGTCCTTTGATCACCCCGGAATCATCGATCCGCTGGTCAACAAATTCCCATTCCTTTGCCCAAACCGTATCATTCCACGGATAATCCGGAGAGAGATATTCCTTTGTCTCTCCAGTCGTCTTATTCCTGTAGTTGAGATAAACCTTTTCAACACCCTTGTTTTCGGGAACCATATCTTTACCTTTTTTCCATGCGAGGAAGTCGATCATCGGCAAGTGCCGGTATTCGCAGAATGAAAAAGTTGCAAAGGCAAGAAAGACGAACAATACCGCAATGTTTCCCGGTACCGGCATGAGCCATGGCTCATACTTTTTCCGGTAAATAAAAATGATTCCCACCAGGGCCATCAAAACAATATTCTTGTAAAAAGTCTGCCAGTTGGTGAGCTTGATGGCATCACCAAAGCAGCCACAATCGGGGACCGGATTATAAATGGCATCGTTGAGGGTCAGAATGGTAAAAAAGGCCATGACCAGCAGCAAAGGCCAGCTGAGTATTTTAAGACGGAGGTTAAGTAATGAAGACATCCCAAGTGTAAATTCAAGGGCGCAGAGGGATATTGAGAGAAAAAGGGCCAGGGGAATGGCCCACTCCGTGCCGAAAGCAACGAAATAATCTTCGATCCGATAAGCCGTGCCGATAGGGTCTACTCCTTTAACGAAGCCGGAAAAGATGAAGACAAGACCGACGAGTATTCTGGAGATATTAGCGAGTATTTTCATAGAGTAATTGTCCCATTATTCATTTTCATCAATTTTAATCAAAGCAAAAAGTGCATAATTAATAATGTCCCTATAATTGGCATCCACTCCTTCAGAAACGAAAGTCTCCCCTTCCCTATCCTCGATTTGCTTGATCCGCATCAGCTTCATCAGGATGATGTCCGTCAGGGAGCTGACCCTCA
>Ga0208980_10001059_pt1 | contig 16422 bp, 9 predicted proteins | sample WetSurMetagenome_3_FD_187993 | JGI IMG/M metagenome (GOLD analysis project Ga0208980, IMG submission 187993) | Wetland microbial communities from Twitchell Island in the Sacramento Delta, sample from surface sediment Aug2011 Site A1 Bulk (version 2) | ecosystem: Environmental > Aquatic > Marine... | reverse complement strand
TGAAAAATAAATTTCTAATTAACTAAGTAATTAAATCTTAAATTCAAATCAAAAAATAAATAAAATAAAATAAAATTATCATAAAAATAAAATTTTTGATAAAAAAATGTCTTGAAAAAATTAGCCAAAAAAGTTTTTATTTAAATTTATTCCTTCTCCAAATTGAGAAAAAATAAATTCTAAAAATATATCAGATTTCTTTTTAGGTCTTAGTTCTTCCAGCCAGGCAAATCCGGTTAGTCTGATCTCTTTTGATTTTAATAGTTCAGGAGGATCAATAAATCCTTCAGGATTGTCATATTCAAATATATCTGAAATCTTACCTTTCTCAACCAGTATTTCAATTCTTGCACTTTTTGTCTGGTTAACACCTGCAACATCATTTCCATCAAGCAGATAATATATCGATTCGCCGTTTCCCCTGATATCTATTTTATATAATTCATTGTTTTTAAAGAAGCCGGTCAGGGACCTTCCTTTAATCTGATTATATCGGACAGTATCTATCTGACTTGTTACAAAAGCTGTGTTGTACAACTCCAGTCTTTCAGCCTGGCGGTTTTTGGTGAAAATGGCCATTGAATCGGCTGTTAGCTGGTTCTCTTCAGACCATATTACAGGATCAGTATATAATCTTATCACCGAATCCTGAAAAGAGTAGGATAGGGAGTCGCATCTTGCCTGAAGACCTTTACTGAAGATCCGGCACCCATGGAAAGCTTTCATTAATCTGTAACCAATAGCTGTAGAATCAAAAATGGTAACAGCACTGATTGTATCGGCATGAAGAAAAAGCGAGTCTTTTTCCGAAACCTGAATGAATACTGCCTTGTCAGTAACAAGAAACTGTTCCGGCTGTTTATAGTACCAGGCATAATTCCCCTTTATGACAAGTTTGTTAGTCGTGTCTTCAATGACAACATTCCTGAAAGATTCCCCGTATCCTGTTCTGTCATCAAAGTAGAGTGAGTCTCCATGAATTATTTGTTGTCTGTTGTCGATTACAGCATTTTTCCAGATAGATGTAACATCATGTCGTGTGTCATACCAGCCTTTTTCGCAATACAGGTTTATACTGTCACCCACAACCTTTGTCGGACCTGCAAAAAAGGATGTCTCTGTCTGAGTATTATAATCCATCGTATCAGCAGTCATTACATAGTCAGGATTTACAATTTTCACACTATCCTTGAAATGAAACAGGTTTTGTGAAACATAGTACACTCCGATGATGCTGGTAAGGGTATTCTCCGCGTTTGTAATCCTTCCGCCTGTATTATAACGAGCTATCCTGTTCTTTACATCATAATCGATTTTATCAGTAAACAGGTGAGTCTCTTTATCAATCAGTTCGACATTATCTTTTACAAGAGCCTGTTCACTTTTTCCATCATAGAAAAGATAGTTGCCATAAAGGTCCAGAGTGTCACCTTGTTCAATATGAATTCTGCTGAAAGCTGTTACCTGGTTGTTATCAGGTGAAAAATGGGCACTGTCGCACCACATTGTAATTTCGTTATGCTTAAGATGAACTTTGCCAACGAAATGGTGTACATCCTTCCCGGTTAATTTATCAAATACGAGGTCATCAACATCTGCATATACAAGTTCAATTTTCTTTTTCCGGGAATTATTCTGTGGATTCTGTGAATTAAGAACAGGCGTAAGACACAGGAATAATGCGACATAAATCAGATGTCTGAAAGAAATGAAATCAGGCAGATAACGGAAGATTTTTATTTCAACCATCCTTGTTTCAAAAAGTCACATGATTTAAATTCCTCACTTATCTTGATATAAGTGATCTCAATTTTGTGTTTGACCCACGTATCAAATGTCTTGGTTCGCTCATGAACTAAAGCAGCATTATACAGGCTCTGGTAATCATCTTTTAAATTTGCAGTATGGGCTGGCAATTCATTATCAAGCTTAACTATTCTGAAAACTTCATTATTATTCTCATCGGTCGTTCTGAATGCAGGAGATATTTCACCCACCTTAAGACTCCTGACCTTTGCATACATCTCAGGATTAAGTTCTTCAAGGGTAAACCATGTTACTCGGTCGGATGGATTTGAACTTACATATTTCCCTCCGTTTATTCTGCTGTCTTTATGGGTCGAATAGCGTAAAGCAGCAGTTTCAAACTTTATACTGTCTTTCCTTATTTTGTTGGCCAGACTGTCAAGTTTAGCGATAGCCATACCTGCCTGTTCCGGTTTCACCTTGGGTCTGATAAGAATATGCCGGGTGTTAACCATTTCACCTTTCCGGTCGATAAGCTGAATAATATGGAAGCCATATTTAGTTTCAACGATCTTTGATACAGTGTTCTTAGTGAGGCTAAACGCAGCATCTGCATACTCTTTTTCTAGTTCTCCGCGTGTAAGATAGCCTATCTCTCCGCCATTTTTTGCCGATTCCGGATCTTCGGAGTTTAATATAGCCAGAACATTAAAACTCTTTCCGGCAAGAATCTGACTTCTTATATCAAGGAGTTTCTGACGGGCTTCAGCTTTATTTTCTTCGTTGAAAGGAGGATCGGACTGAATAAGACTGATTTCATATTTAGCCGGCACAACGGGCAAACTGTCTTTTGGCAATGAAGTATAGTACTTTTTTAAAGCGGCTGGTGTTACAGTAACATTCTTGGCTATATTATTCTGAACCTCTTTTACAGTTTCCTGCTCCAGTTTGGTTTTCTTTATGTCGCGTCGTATTTCAAGCATACTTTTCTTGAAATAATCAGTAAGCGCCTTTTCGCTGCCTGCCCTTCTGATGGCATCATTCATTGTCATATTCAGTTCACCTTCCACTGCATCATCAGTAACAACTATACTATCAATTCTGGCCTGATCAAGAAACAGCTTTGAAACAAGCATCTCATTGAATACCCTGCATCTGAGCTCATCTAAAGGAATTTTATTCCCGCTGCGTCTCAGATCCGCAACTGTATTTTCAAGATCTGACAGATATATGACCTCATTGCCCACAATTGCGGCGATCGATTCAACCAGTTTCTGCGCACTTACATTTAAAACGCCTGGCAGCAATAAAGTAATCAGAAGAAGGCAGAATCTTAATTTATTTTTCATCTTTTTTATATATCTTAAAACTGTTTTTTTTAAGCGCATCGTTATAAATTCCATTCTCCAGTGACTGAATAAACTCAACTCTTCGTGTATTCCAGATTATTCTTTTTATATCATTTTTTACATATTCGTACGGGGCAATATCAGAACGTAACCTGTAATCCCTGATTGAGATTAAATAGACTGATAAAGAGTCACTTGTTTCGAAAAATGTATTGTTTTTCAGAAATGTTTCTTTGTTTTCTATATCTTGATGCAATTCAACCGAAAGTCTGTCCATTGGTACCCAATTTTCATTAAAATCATCAAATTTTTCAGCGAACTGATAACAATAAGTCTCAAGTTGCAGAAGATCTTTCTGATTATTTGAACGGGCCAGTGCCCTGATCTTATTAATACCTGGAGTTTCTACAGGCAATTTGATAAAAAGTGCTTTCACAATATCGGAATTCAGGATAAAGCTCTTTTCATTGGCTTTATAGTAATTCTCAAGTTCAGCTTCAGACAGGACAGTGTCCATTTTTTCAAGAATCATCTGCTGCTGATACTGATATATTACAAGGTTAGTCCTGGTTTCTTCAATTTGCTGTTCAATAACAGTTTTTAATTCAGCTGATAAATTCTCTTCGGCTTTTAAAAGAAGAAGTCTTCGTTTTGCCCATTTATTGATGTAATTCTGAATTATTGCTAAACTGTCAGCTTTGTTTATTCCATTCTGAATCAGTTGTGGAATCTCATCGTAATACAAAATTACTTTACCTACTTCTGCAACCGGGATTCTGTCAGCAGAATGGTTTTTGTTTCTGCATCCCACTAAAAAAATAATTACCAAAAAAATAATTGCCGGTTTATTCATTGTTTAACGCCTTCTTCACTTCATCCAATACCAAATTATCAATCTTAACGCTATATTTTTCCTTTAATTGTCCTGTCCATTCGTTCTCCAGAAAATCCTGATAACCTGTCATCATCTCTCCCTGTATCTCATTAAAGCTTAATGGAACAGGTTCAATGACAGTATTAATAAGAATTATTGAAGGGAAACCACCTTTATTGAAGGATTGCATGCCACTAACCCACTTTAATTTGTCAATTTCAGGGTCTTCTCCCCTGGTCCATTTTCTCTCGGTAATAGTAAGAAGCGTATCATTCTTTTTGTTGAATTTTTTAATCAGAAGATCATCCATATCTGGCTTCTTAGAGTATTTTTTATAAGCTGCATCGAGAGATTTTTCTCCTTCGGGAGATTTAAGTGTATAAATTTTTGCATTAATGCTTTGCCTTGAAAGGTAGTCCTTTTTATGATCATCATAATACTTGTGCAGTCCTGTTGAGTCGTTACTAACTCTGTTCCATACCTTATTTTCTGAAATTTCAAATAAAAGGATACCATCATGAAATTCACCCATCAGATATCTGAATTCGGGATATTTTTTTTCAAGAACAGAATTTTCATATGATATTATCTGATCAGACGCACATGTCTCAATTGAACTGTTTATAAATGCGACTGAATCGTTAGTAACAATCATAGATCCTCTCTTTTCTATATAATTTGCAAAACTGTTATTTGTAATATATTGATTGGCAAATGTATACATGTTACCTGAGGGCATTGTTTCACGATTATATTTTTTTAGCCCTCTGATGATAAGTGTGTCGGTATTGCTTACAAACCAGTTATACGCATCCTGGTTGATTGTGAATTTGTATTCTTTTTTAAGGTTTTCAACAAATGACTTTTTACTGAGTGAATTAAGGTTAGATTGGTTAATCTTGCTCTCAAGATAAGACCGCGATTCTTCAAATGATCCTGGAGGTTTCCTGTCTAAAAGTTTAATTATGTGCCAGCCGTAAATAGTACGGACAGGTTTTGAGTAACTTCCGGTATCACGAAGAGAGAATGCTGCCTCAGAGAAATCAGTGATAATCTCACCGGTCCCGAACCAGTCAAGTTCGCCTCCTTTTCCGGCTGATTCTTTATGATCAGAGTATTTTGCTGCCAGTCCCTTAAATGATGCACCATCCTGAAGCATTTTATAAATGCTGTTTATCTCTTCCTCTGCCTTTTTTGCTTCATTTTCATCTGTCCCCGGAGGAGCATATTTCATTATGTGGGCAACTTTTATCCGTCCCCGGGATGGGCGTTTATCTGTTACTTTTATTATGTGATAACCATAAGGTGTTCTTACAGGTTCTGATATTGAGCCTACTTTAAGGGAATAAGCAGCATCTTCAAATGGCATTATCATCTGGAATACAGTGATATAACCAAGGTTTCCTCCGTTTATTTTAACCGATTTATCATCGGAAGTACCTCTTGCAACCACTTCAAAGGATTCCCCTTTTATTATCCTTTCTCTTACATCGGATGCTTTTTGCCAGGCTTTGAGAGTATCTTCAGCAGAAGCTTCAGGGGCTAATGCAATCAGAATATGCCATACGTTTATTTCGGTCAGTGATCTCTGATATGTTTTCTGGAGGAGCTTTTCTTTGGCTTTTGTATCAGTCAGATAATTCTGAGCCAGCTGGTTGCGATAGCCACTTAATTCAGTTCTGAATGCTTTAGTTGTATCATACCCATTAGCAACAGCATCTGCCACTTTAAGTTTGAAAATAGTAAATTGTTTAAGATAACTATCAATATCCAGAGGTTTTCCCGGCTCTATACTTTTTTTGTACATCCTTATAAATTCTCCAGCCTGTATCTTATTTCCTCCAACCGTCATCAGTATTTTACTATTAAGATCCTGTGCCTGACAAAAAGCAGGCAACACAAGAACCATACTGATTAATAAAGATGATCTGATCTTCATCAGGATATTCTGAAACCAGTTATTCAAGTGATTTTCTGCTGTAATTGGGAGCCTCCCTTGTTATAGAAACATCGTGCGGATGACTTTCAACTATACCGGAATTTGTGATTCTTACAAATTTTCCTTCTTTTTTGAGTACAGAAATGTTTTTAGCTCCCAGATAACCCATACCTGCCCTTAAACCGCCTGTCATCTGGTAAATTACCTCAGAAAGTGTACCTTTATAAGGCACCCTGGCTGCAATGCCTTCCGGAACAAGCTTTTTGATATCATCTTCAATATCCTGAAAATACCTGTCTTTGGAGCCCTGTTGCATGGCTTCGATAGATCCCATACCCCGATATGCTTTAAACTTACGTCCATTATAGATTATTGTCTCTCCCGGCGATTCTTCAACACCTGCAAAAAGTGATCCTGCCATAATAGAATCAGCACCTGCGGCAATTGCTTTAATAATATCACCTGAGTACCTTATACCTCCATCAGCTATAATCGGAATCCCTGAACCTTCAATAGCTTTTGCAACATTGTAAATTGCAGAAAGCTGTGGTATTCCAACACCTGCAATAACCCTTGTTGTGCAAATTGAACCCGGACCTATTCCAACTTTTACTCCGTCAGCCCCTTCATCAGCAAGCTTTTTAGCCGCTTCGGCCGTTCCAATGTTCCCGGCGACAACATCAATGGCGGGATAATTCCTTTTAATCTCTCTGAGAATATTTATGACACTCTTTGTATGAGCATGTGCAGTGTCAATTGAAATTGCATCCACACTTGCATTTATAAGTGCTTCAACTCTTTCCAAAGTGTCAGAAGCAATCCCGACTGCACCTGTTACCCTTAACCTCCCTTTGTCATCCTTGCAGGAAAGTGGCCGGTCCTTGGTTTTTGTGATGTCTTTATATGTTATTAATCCTATCAGTTTTCCTGATTCATCAATCATTGGCAGCTTTTCAATCTTATGCTTCTGAAGAATTCTCGCGGCTGCTTCCAGATTGGTCTGGTGATTCGTTGTGATGAGACTTGTTGTCATAACATCCGTTATCTTACGGGAACGGTTATTTTCAAACCTCAGGTCCCTGTTGGTAACAATACCTTTCAGAATACCATTCTGATCTATTACAGGAATGCCACCGATCTTATACTCACTCATTAAATTCATCGCTTCGCCGACCGTAGCTTCGAGATTAATGGTTATTGGATCAAATATCATTACGTTTTCAGCTCTCTTAACACGCTTTATCTGTGCTGCCTGTTTTTCGATAGACATGTTTTTATGGATGACTCCCATTCCGCCTTCCCTTGCTATGGCTATTGCAAGTTCATCTTCAGTAACAGTATCCATGGCAGCTGAAACAACAGGAGTATTGATACGGATGTTTCGTGTGAACATTGAACTGAGATCAACTTCCCGTGGAAGCACCTCAGAATATGAAGGAACCAGAAGAACATCATCAAAAGTTAAACCTTCATAAAGTATCTTATCTGTAAAAAATGACATCTGATGAGAATTTAAGTTTTTGCTGGCGCAAATTACGAAAAAAAACAGAACTCATAATACATCTGGTTCTTTGGATTTTTGTATATATCCCAAAACTCTTTCGACTATATTGACCTCACCCCAACCCCTCTCCCACGGGAGAGGGGTTTAACTTGCAGAATATCATTTTTTTACACCCCTTCTCACCCGGGAGATGGGGAAGGGGGATGAGGTAAAAAATAATGAAAGTATATCTTTTGATTGATCCAGAAATAACTTAATGAATGTCAGTTCTCTGTAATTGACTTACAGTTATTACCTTTGTATATAGTGCAAAAGGGAATGAATATTGAAACCTATAGACAGATTTTAACAAAGTACTGGGGATTCACCTCCTTCAGACCGTTGCAGGAAGATATCATCAGATCAATAGATGAAGGGAAGGACACTCTTGGTCTGATGCCAACAGGAGGTGGAAAGTCAATCACCTTTCAGGTTCCGGCTCTTGCGCATGAGGGTATCTGCCTTGTCATTACCCCTCTTATCGCACTGATGAAGGATCAGGTTGCACGGCTGAATAGTCTGGAAATAAAATCATTAGCTATACATTCCGGGATGTCAGGGGAGGAGATAGACAATGCCCTTGAAAATGCGATTTACGGCGATTATAAATTTCTGTATGTATCGCCAGAAAGAATTTCAACAAGGATTTTTCAGGGAAAGGTTACCAGACTTAATCTTTCTCTTGTGGCAGTTGATGAAGCGCACTGTATATCTCAGTGGGGTTATGATTTCAGGCCTTCATACCTGAGGATTGCTGAGCTAAGGGATCACATTTCAGAAAAGGTTCCTTTCCTTGCACTTACTGCTTCAGCTACACCACAGGTTATTGATGATATTATGACGAAACTTGGTTTCAGGGAAAAGAATATTCTCAGGACCAGTTTCGACAGGAAAAATATTTCATACCTGGTAAGGAAAGTTGAAGATAAGGGTACATATCTCCTAAAGACACTTCACAAGGCAAAAGGAAGCGGTATAGTTTACGTGCGTAGCAGGAAAAGATGCAAGGAGGTTGCTGAACTTCTTGTAGCAAATAGTATTAGTGCCGATTTCTACCATGCCGGTTTAACGGATGAGATTCGCGATAAAAAACAAATATCATGGACAACAGGAGAAACCAGGGTAATTGTTGCAACAAATGCCTTTGGAATGGGAATCGACAAACCAGATGTCAGATTTGTTATTCACTGGGATATACCTGATTCAATTGAAAATTATTTCCAGGAAAGCGGACGGGCAGGACGTGATGATAAACAGGCATTTGCGGTACTATTATATTCACCTTCAGACAAAAGCAGGCTGCTTGATACAATACGGAAGAAGTTTCCGCCTGTCGAAAAAATCAAGGATACTTATGAAGCACTATGCAATTTTCTGCAGGTGCCTCTCGGTTCGGGAAAAGATAATGTCTTCGACTTTAATATGTATGATTTTGTGTCAAAATTCCGGCTGCCGGTAATTGAAACTTACAACAGCCTTCAGTTTTTACAGAGGGAGGGGTACATGGAATTCACAGAGGAAATCAATAATCCTTCACGCGTACATTTTATTGTAAGCCGCGATGACCTTTATAAATTCCAGGTAGCAAATGAATCTTTCGATGGTTTCATTAAACTCCTCCTTCGGTCTTATACCGGTATGTTTACAGAATTTGTGCCCATAAATGAGGAAACTCTTTCAAAAAAATCTGCTGCAACAAGAGACACTATTTATCAATATCTTGTGAAATTATCAACCCTGAATATCATTCGTTATATCCCGGGGAAAAAGACAGCCCTTGTTATTTTCACCGAGGAACGGCTTGGCAGGAAAGCTCTTCTGATATCGCCGGATAACTATCTCCATGTAAAAGAAAAATACGAGATGCGGCTGAACAGGATGATAGAATATGCAGATTCGGACAGCCGTTGCAGATCAATTGTTCTTCTGGATTACTTTGGCGAAGAATCAGACCGTTGTGGTATCTGTGATGTTTGCCGTGAAAGAAATGAACTGGATCTCAGCAAATATGAATTTGATATCATTCTTGAGGAGATAAAGACAATCCTTGAAACAAAGACTCCTGATGCAGAGGAACTTGTAAGAATAATAGATTTTCCTGAAGATAAGGTAATTAAAGTTATACGCTGGCTGCTTGATCATAATAAAATCCTTCAGGACAAAGATCACAAACTCTGTTGGAAGAGCTGATTTTATTCTTTTTCCTGACTACTAACCTGATCAACTAAGTACACAATTGATTTGTAGGATATTCCGGTATGCAGGCTCAGTCCTATTTCACATGTACGGCTGTTTGAATAGCCATGTTTTATGTTATCTGGAAGCCTGACTTTCAGATCGCGCAGTCCGTGTCTGTTTAGTTCAGGGTACGTGAAACCCCTGTCTCCGGCAAATCCGCAACAATTTGTTTCCGCAACTATAACCTGTGCTGCACATTTCTTTGCAAGTTCAATCAGTTTGGTTTCCAGTCCCATCTTTTTCATACTGCAGACCGGGAATACAGTTATTGTTTCATCAAGCTTATTAATGGTCAGATGGGGCAGCAGGAAGGTCGAAATGAACTCAACAGGTTCATAAAGCTTAAGGTCTGATTTCATGTTTTCCTTCATAGTATAGAGACAAGGACTCATATCGCAAAGGACCGCATATTCTCCGTTGTTGCTTGCTTTCAGGAGGGCAGCTTCCAGTTCGGCTGATTTTTTTTCTCCGGCTGCTGTGTATCCCTTGCTTAAGAATGCCATTCCGCAACAGAGATTATTCAAATTTTCAGGATAAATGACCTCGTATCCCCCTTTATGCAAAAGCTGAACCATCTTTTCCGAAAGCTGCTTCTCTCTCCTGTATTCATATGATACCCCCATGAAACGGTTAATACATGAAGGGAAATATACAACTTTGTGCCTGCTATCAGCTTTTTGTTCCGCATCTTTCTTAATGGCTCTTGCACCGGTTGGCATGTAAGCATTCCAGAGAGGAACTTTGTTTAGTGAAATTTTCCTTATGACGTCAGTAATTTCCTTCATTAGTCTGGTGCCAAATAGTCTGTGCAGGAAGTTTACAACGGACAGTACTATCCGGGCTGTACTAGTGACGATGCTCATCCTTTCGGCTATCAGCATCGCTGTATGCTGACTTTTAACTGTTTGTTCTGATCTAAGATTCTTGATCAGCTTCCCGGTATCTATTTTTACAGGGCAGGAGGTAGCGCATAAACCATCAGTTGCGCAGGTTTCATTGCCATCATATTTAAAGGATCTTGCCAGCGATGCAACAATATGAGGCTCATTTCCATTTCTGGAAAGAGACACTATTTCCCTGTGAATAACAATACGTTGTCTTGGAGTAAGAGTAAACCCGGCAGAAACACATGAAGGCTCACAAAATCCACATTCAGTGCATTTGTCAATTATTTCATTTGCAGCCGGCAGTGGTTTGAGGTTCTTCAGATGGACCTCCTGATCGGCATTCAGGATTACTCCTGGATTGAGAATATTCAGAGGATCGAAAATATGCTTGATCTCCTTCATAAGCTGATAAGCCTCTTTTCCCCATTCCATTTCTACAAACGGCGCCATATTCCTTCCTGTTCCATGCTCGGCCTTCAGTGATCCGTCATATTTATTGACAACAAGATCTGCTACCTCATCCATTAATTTTGCATACCTGTCTATCTCTTTTTGTGTACCGAAATCCTGGGTAAATACAAAATGCAGGTTACCTTCAAGCGCGTGACCAAAAATCACGGCTTCGTTGTATTCGTACTTCTTTAAGAGAATCTGAAGCTCTGATGTTGCTTCTGCCAGTGAGGATAATGGAAATGCCACATCTTCGATAATTACTGTTGTCCCGGTCTTTCTCATAGCTCCTACAGATGGGAAAAGACCTTTACGGATTTTCCAGAGAAGTTCATATTCGGCAGGAATATCTGTAAAATGAACCGGTTTTACAGTAGATATGGCACTTACTGATTCCCTGATTATCCTGATATTTTTATCCAGTACATCTTTACCCGGGGCTACTGTTTCAACCAGGAGGGCACATGTACCTTCCATAAGAGTTTTGAGGAAATCAGGCATCCCATTTTCATTTTCAACAGACTTTAAGCCAGCACGATCAATCAGTTCAACTGCGGAAACAGGTGTTGATTTCATAACAGAAACTGCTGAACAAGCTTTCTGAATATCTGGAAATATCATAAGTGAGCTTGCCCTGTTCGGATAATCTGCAACTGTCCTGTAACCGATCTCGGAGATAAATCCAAGTGTACCTTCCGATCCTATCATCAGATGTTCAATTATATCAAAAGGATCGGAGAAGTCAATCAGTGCATTGAGGCTGTAACCGGTCGTGTTTTTCATTTTATACTTCTTCCTGATCCTGTCAGCCAGGATTGTGTCTTCTTCAGCAGAATTTGCAAGAGACTCCAGATCGGAAAGAAGTTTTGCATGAGATTCCAGGAAGTTATTTTTGCTGTTATTATCTCTGGTATCAAGTATTGATCCGTCAGCGAATACAATCCTCATGCCTGATACAGTTTTATAAGAGTTTTGGGCCGTTCCACAACACATGCCACTTGCATTATTTGCAGCTATTCCGCCTATCATGGCGGAGTTTACCGAAGCCGGATCGGGCCCGATTTTTCTTCCAAAAGGAGCCAGAAGGGAATTAATCCGGCCGCCTGTTAACCCGGGTTGAAGCCTTATTTCAGTGCCATCATTGTTGATTTTATAGTTATTCCAGTTGGTACCGGCAATCAGAAGAACGGAATCACTTATTGCCTGTCCGGAAAGACTTGTGCCGGCAGCACGGAAAGTTAAAGGTATTGACAATAGTGAACATTCTTTTAATATAAATGAAACTTCGGTTTCATCATTGGCTCTGATAACCATTTTTGGGATAAGCCTGTAAAAGCTTGCATCTGTACCAAAAGCCAGGGTATGAAGCGGGTCGTGAAATATCCTTTCCGTATCGATTAAAGTGATTAGTCTTGAGTAGAGAACCTTATAATTGCCGGAAAGCATAATGTAAGATTGATTTTGTTTAAGATTAAAGTGCGAACATATCATTTAATTTTCCAGACTATTGCATTTGCAGGTTTAAGGGGATTGCTGCCTGAAAGGATAATTCCATCATTCGGGACAGGAATATGGAAATCATTATCAGTATAGTTTACTGCAACATAGAATCCATCACGCCATTCCAGATAAACTCCTTTTGGAAGATCTTCAATCTTCACACCGGCTCTTTCATAGGTATCACGGACAATCTGACGTTCCAGTAATCCGTCATAAGTAGCTACACCGATAAAAGTTACAGTTCCTTTTCCGAGTCTATGAGTAGTTACAGCTGTTTTACCTGCGTAATACTGATCAGTATACATTGCAAGCACTTCACTGTTCTTATGGGGAGAAAGAATTTCACCCCAGATGTTCCATTTGTAGTCAGTATTATGGTACCTGACAGTTGCAAAATTTCCAGGTGGAAGCATATCAAAGAACTCAATATCAGCCCCAATGAGTGATCTGACAGGACCCGCCCATCCGGATTCAAAAAAGTGACCATTCTTATCTTTTTGTGCAGTCCGGCAGGTCAGGATAAGGTGACCACCATTTTCAGCATAACGTTGCCACTTCAGAACTAATACGCTGTCAATAAGCTGATAAGCAGGTGCTATCAGGAATGGATAAGCATTGAAGTCATCATTTTCTGAGATGAAATCCATCGGAGCGGCAGCTGATTTCACAGCGGCTGTATAGTTATTCCTGTGCCTCCATGTATTCCATTGAGTGGTTTGTTTTTGAATATCAAGATCCCACATAACATCGTGGCTCCATAATATAGCTGTTTTCCGTTTCGCCATTGGTTCAGGCAAGGAGGCTGAAGAGTCATATTCAGCCCTTAAAAATTTCATTTCTTTTATTGCCTGTACAAACTCCCTGCCTCCCTGTGAAAGAGAAGTACCATCAGTTCCAACAATGCCCTCATGATACATCTCACTGCTCCATAACGGATGCCTGTAACGGTATGTGCAAAGGAAAGAACATCCACCTCCGAATGCCTGCATTATCCACATATGGACCGTGCCGGGAAGAAGCTGGGGGTTAACCGAACCCCAGTTTATCTGGCCAGGCTGAAGTTCCATCAAACCGGTTACCCCATTCACAGAACGATGATAATCACATGCTTCATAAATACGGTATGGATTTCCGGTCCGGAAATTATTCCCGCCAAGTTCATTTTTCCCGCTGACCGGATACATTGTGAAAGATGGGAAATCAATATGATCAGACCTTCTGGGATCAGCCTGGGTACTGACATTGGTGTAATTGGTAGTGATCCATTGTTCAGGCAGAATATGTTTTCTGAGAATATCAGCCTGCCGGTTAAGAAATCGGGAAGTAACATCTGCTGTAAATCTCCTGAAATCAAGTACTGCATGAGGACTAAGTTTATCTTCTTCATTCATAGATTCATTTGGTAATTGAACCTGGTTAAAACTGTTATACCTGATACTCCAGAAACTGCCTCCCCATGAAGAGTTCATTTTTTCAATTGTACCATATTTTTCCTTTAACCATTTTTGAAAAGCCTCCCTCGAAGAAGTACTGAAGTCAAATGTTGCAAGCGGTTCATTATCAATTTGCCAGCCCCATATACGTGGATCATTTGCATAATGTTCAGCCATTACCGTTACAATTTTGTCAACATATTGCTGGTATATTTTATTAGTAAGAGATGCGTTGGCTCTGATCCCGTGTTCCCTTCGCCGGCCATCGGAACCGACCAGATATATTTCCGGGTATTTAGTTCCCATCCAGGCCGGGGGACATAAAGTAGGTGTACAGAGAATGACCTTTAACCCGGATTTTGCAGCCAGGTCTATTGCCTCATCAAGCCAGGTGAAATCATATACACCTTCTTCCGGTTCCAGAAAAGTCCAGGAAAATTCTGAAAGGTGGGTGAATTCGAATCCATATTCTGCAATATTTTTAAAATCGCGCAACCACTGGTCCCGCGGCCATTGTTCGGGATAATAGTAGACTCCAATTTTCATCAGGTCGGCTTTCGGAAAGAATGTGACTATTGGTTGTGAATCAGTCCTTATTGTTGCGGGAAATGTTGTTCCGTTCGAATTAACCTTTGTCTGACACTGATTTAAAAGTAAAAGAATGATTCCACCTGAAATTAAGAGAGACAGATCAGAAAATTTGTTTTTTAGCATACCTCAATTATTACAGGTTGTTTAAAAATAGGGAGAAGTCAAAATCTTAAATTCAGGTCAGGCAATACCGCCTCCGTCAACCACCAGATGGGCGCCTGTGATCCAGGTTGACATGTCACTGGCAAAAAACAGGACTACATTGGCAACATCGTCAACAGTACCTATCCGCTGCAAAGGACGCTCAGCGGCACAGCTTTTTATGTACTCTTCATTGTATTCAATTCCAAGTTGTTCGCATTCACTTTTAAGCATCGGAGTATCGATATCACCCGGACAGACTGTATTCACCCTGATCTTGTATTTTCCAAAATCAATAGCCAGTGCTCTTGTCATATTTAAAGTTCCTCCCTTCATTGCACAATATGAGAGTGCATTTGCACCTCCTTTCAGCGACCAGCCTGAACCTGTATTGATAATGCTGCCACCGCCGGCTTTAATCATGAAAGGTACAGCATACTTTGTAACCAGATATTGCCCTTTCAGTGATACATCAAGTGCAAGGTCCCACTCTTCCGGTTCAAGGTCCAACGCATTCTTTCTGATGGCTATCCCTGCATTATTAAAGAGGATATCAATCCTCCCAAACAGGCGAAATGTTTCATCAACGGCACTTTTACAATCGCTGGCAATCCTGACATCACAATGGATAAAATGGGCTTTACCTCCTTCATGAATAATTTCACTTACAGCTGATTTTCCATTGGCATCATTAATATCAAGTATAGAAACAGTTGCTCCAAAAACGGCCAGTTTTTTAGCTGTTCCAAGTCCTATTCCCGATGCTCCTCCGGTTATAATTGCAACTTTCCCTTCCAATGATAATGGTTGCATGGTATTTCTGGTTGTCTCTTCAGCTTTTCCTTTCTTATGGGTCATTATATTATCAGTTTTGATGAAGAAAATATCTGAAAGTCATTAAATGCAATTTACAAATATGTTAAATCTTTAACACTAAAATCCTGTTAATTTCAATTGCGTATTTTGGAAATATCAAAGGGAGGGCATATCCGGCACCATGACCGACTTTAGAGTTGTATTCCAGGCAGCTGTTAAATGAAATGCATCATGTATCTATGTATGAAAATAAAATTCAAAATTCAACTTACAATTACTCGAATATTGTCTAACTTAGATTCGATTGTGAGGTTAAACGTTGGGCTTGAGCATATTACTATTGTCTGAATCAATGTGATAATTCAATATGCTTGTGTGACTGACAGGGCAGTGCTTTAAGTGAAAATAGATTTCTTAAAAATGTAAAATAGATGATTGCTAGATATAAGTATAAACATAATGATATCTGACAACCTGTGATTTTAATAAGTACTTCTACTAACTTTAAAAACGAGTTAGCATTCAGGCCATCACGTGTGGACAGGTTACATATACCATGACAATTACGTAACCGAGACAAATGGCCCGTATGCTAACTGAAAAGCAAAATTTCACTCAATTGCCGGGACTCAAAATACTTTGTAACTTTGATTATTTGTAGATTATACAAACGAGTTAGGTGGCACACGAGTTATCACTATTTAGAATAGTTTTACTAGAAATGAGTCCTTAGAATAACAAGTATGTAAGTAAAACAAAATGCCCTTAATGGTCTAAACTAAGATAGAATATCCATTTATACACAACGCTAAAATCAATACCTTCACGTCTGTTAAAATCAAACAATCGTCGATGAAATATCTTATATTTATTTCAATTCAACCTTTTTTCAATCATAATTAGAACTTAATATAT
>Ga0208980_10001058_pt1 | contig 16425 bp, 13 predicted proteins | sample WetSurMetagenome_3_FD_187993 | JGI IMG/M metagenome (GOLD analysis project Ga0208980, IMG submission 187993) | Wetland microbial communities from Twitchell Island in the Sacramento Delta, sample from surface sediment Aug2011 Site A1 Bulk (version 2) | ecosystem: Environmental > Aquatic > Marine... | reverse complement strand
GAAGAGTCAAAATATATCGATGCCTATAACGATTTTTATGACAATATACTCTCCTGATAACCTTCTTTTTACATTCTTGCAATATTTGATTTCATTTCAGCGTTTTTTCAGCTAATACGGTCCTGAAATAATCCGGACTGCTTTCATAAATTAAAAATAATCGCATATGTGCGGAATAGTTGGTTATATCGGATCAAAACCCGCAAGGGAGATCGTTATCAAGGGATTGAAAAGGCTTGAATACCGGGGATATGATTCAGCCGGACTTGCTATTGTCAACGGGGAAACAAAGATATTCAAATGCAAGGGCAGGGTTGAAGATCTGGAGAAAATGGTAAACGGAACCGATTTTAACGGAACGGTAGGGATGGGTCATACAAGATGGGCAACCCATGGAGAACCGAATGAACTGAATGCTCACCCGCAGGTTTCATATCAGGGACATTTCATAGTTGTTCATAACGGGATAATAGAAAATTATGCACTTATCAAAAAGCATCTGCAAAGCAGGGGAATCCAGTTCAATAGTCAGACGGATACAGAGGTTCTTGCGAACCTGATTGAACACCTTTATCTTGAGGGCGATCTTACTGCAGAACAGGCGATTACAATGGCCCTTAACAGGGTTGAAGGAGCCTATGGCCTTGTAATAATATGCACAAAGGAAACCGACAGACTTTTCGCAGCCAGGAAAGGGAGTCCTCTTGTGATTGGAGTCGGAGATGGTGAGAACTTTATCGCTTCCGATGCAACCCCTATAGTGGAATACACACAGAGGGTCATTTACCTGAAGGATGACGATATTGCAATAATAAAAAGAGATGAGCTTATACTTAAAACAATACGGACTCATAGTGTGGAGCCTGAAGTCAAGGAAGTAGATCTTAAAATGGGTGAGATCGATAAGGAAGGCTTTGCCCACTTTATGCTTAAGGAGATACATGAGCAGCCCAGGGCAATACATGACACCTTCAGGGGCAGGGTATTGCCTGATCATAGCGGAATCATGCTTGGCGGCCTGCATAGCGTGCTTGAAACCATTTCTCAATCAGAAAAGATCATTATTGTGGCATGCGGCACCTCCTGGCATGCCGGATTACTAGGTGAATATATTTTTGAGGAATACACAAGGATACCTGTTGAGGTTGAATATGCTTCAGAATTCAGGTACAGAGATCCCATTATAAAGAAAGGTGATATTGTAATTGCGATAAGCCAGAGCGGTGAGACCGCCGATACGCTGGCAGCAGTAAAGCTGGCAAAAGAGCGTGGAGCAATAGTACTGGGTATATGCAATGTCGTGGGTTCGAGCATACCACGCGAAACAGATGCAGGTGTCTATACCCATGCAGGCCCTGAAATAGGAGTAGCATCAACAAAAGCTTTTACAACCCAGGTTATGGTACTTGCAATGATGGCATTCGAAATCGGATACCTTAAGGGAGTGATTTCGTCAGAAAACTATAAGAAGCTTATTGATGAGCTGGTTTCAATCCCGTCAAAAATCGAAAAAGCCCTATTGTCAAATGAACAAGCCCTTGAACTGGCAAAGAAATATCAGCAAACCCACAATGCACTTTACCTTGGCAGGGGATATCTTTACCCGGTAGCACTTGAAGGAGCACTAAAACTTAAGGAGATATCATACATCCATGCCGAAGGCTACCCGGCAGCCGAAATGAAACATGGCCCTATTGCCCTGATTGATGAAAATATGCCAGTTGTTGTTGTTGCCACAAAAGATGATACCTACGATAAGATTGTAAGCAATATCCAGGAAATAAAAGCCCGGAAGGGAAATGTTATTGCCATTGTAACGGAAGGAGATGAATTGATCAGAAAGATGGTAGATCATGTACTTGAAGTTCCGGAAACATTGCCGGCATTCTCAGGAATACTGGCTGTGATCCCTCTTCAGCTACTTTCGTACCATATCGCCGTTCTGAGGGGTTGCAATGTAGACCAGCCAAGAAATCTGGCGAAATCAGTAACCGTAGAATAATAATATATATCACAGGGTATGAAATCTGACAGGAAATCCAGAAAACTGACCACAGCTGAAATTGAAAAACTGAAATCAGGAGGCTGCAGTTGTGATGACTGGACCAAAATACAGGTAGCAGAAGGATTTGATCCATCAAGATGCCAGAATGTTATTTTTTCAGGTGAGATAAGGCTCGGCAGTTTCAGCAAATCTTTTACTGATGAAGCGGGAGTAGGTGTCAGGTGCGGAATCTTTAATGCTCATATCCATAACTGTTATATCGGTTCAGATGTCCTCATATGCAATATAGGTGATTATATAGCGAATTATGTGATTGAGGATGACGTTATTATAAAGAACTGCGGAAAGATAAGTACACAGGGTGTTTCTTCATTCGGCAACGGAACTGAGGTTGCAGTTCTCAATGAAACAGGCGGACGCTCAGTAATGATCTGGGATCAGTTGTCGGCCCATCAGGCTTATATAATAGCTCTTTACCGTCACAGGGTGAAAGCTATAAAGAAGATGGAGCAGATGATCAGGGAATACTCCAGAACAAATAGTTCTGATACTGGTACTATCGGTACCGGCTCGCACATAATGAACTGCAGGGAGATAAAGAATGTCAGGATAGGTCCTTTCAGCCATGCGGAGGGCTGTATAAGACTTGATGAAGGATCAGTAAACAGCTGTAAGGAGGATCCTGTTTTCATTGGACCTGGGGTAATAATGGAGCACTTTATTGTTTGCTCAGGCTCGATTGTTACTGAATCGACCCTCATAGACAAATGTTTTATTGGTCAGGGATGTGTTCTTGGAAAACATTATTCCGCAGAAAATTCACTCTTTTTTGCAAACTGCGGAGGTTACCATGGTGAAGCATGTTCAATTTTTGCAGGACCATATACGGTAACTCATCACAAATCGACTCTGCTGATTGCCGGTATTTTCTCATTTATGAATGCCGGGAGCGGTTCGAACCAGAGCAATCACATGTATAAGCTTGGTCCTATCCATCAGGGGATCATGGAGCGTGGTTCAAAAACAACCAGCGATTCGTACGTTTTGTGGCCTGCACGTATCGGACCATATACACTTGTTATGGGCCGTCACTACAAAAATATGGACACTTCATCACTTCCTTTCTCATACCTCATTGAAAGTAATGATGAAAGCATTCTTGTTCCCGGGATAAATCTGAGAAGTGTCGGTACAATCAGGGATGCCCAGAAATGGCCTGTCCGCGACAGGAGAAAAGATCCGGTCAAGCACGACCAGGTAAATTTCAATCTTCTCAGTCCGTACACAATACGCAAAATGTTTGAAGGGAGGGCCCTGCTCAACAGGCTCAAATCAGTTTCAGGTTCGGCTTCGGCCTCGTATGCATACAATAACATGCTGATAAAAGGGAATTCACTTGAAAGAGGCATACAACTGTATCAGATGGGGATAGATAAATTTCTTGGCAACTCCCTTATCAAACGCCTCGAGAATATCAATTTCAAAACAAACAACGAATTACGTAAACGACTTGCTCCTGATCAGGATATGGGAAAAGGGGAATGGGTTGACCTCGCGGGATTGATCGCGCCGAAACAGGTTGTCAGCAGGCTTCTTGATGATATTGAATCAGATAAGATAAATACTATCGAAGGTGTGACGGAATCATTCAGACAGATGCATGCATCATATTACCAGTGGGAGTGGACATGGGCATGCGAAAGAATAGAGGAAGAAGCAGGGAGATCTGTTAATGATTTCACAGCTGCCGATATTATTGTGATGGTTGAAAAATGGAAGAAAAGCGTTGTGGATCTTGATAAGATGCTTTATGAGGACGCCAGAAAAGAGTTCACCCTATCCTCAATGACAGGATTCGGAATCGACGGAGGTGATGAAATCAAGAAGCTTGATTTTGAACAGGTAAGGGGTGATTTCAACTCAAACAGCGTTGTCGCTGCAATTCAGGATCATATCAAACAGAAGAGTGCTCTGGGTGATGAGCTTATCGCACGGATGCAGAAGATAAAGAACTAAATACTTTTATCTCCCTGAATACATCTTATCGTAGTATTTCTCATAATCACCTGAAATGATCCTTTCGAGCCATTTGGTGTTCGAAAGATACCAGTCGACCGTTTTTTCAAGCCCTGCAGCAAATTCCGGTATCGGGGCCCATTTAAGCTCGCTCTGAAGCTTTGATGAATCGATAGCATAACGCAGGTCATGACCGGGTCTGTCTTTAACATAGGTTATAAGCTTCTCGGAAGTGCCTTCACTCCGCCCAAGCTTTTTATCCATTATTTTACAGAGAAGCCTGATCACGTCAATATTTTTCCACTCATTATTTCCCCCGATATTATAAGTTTCTCCCCTTTTCCCTTTATGAAAGATGAGGTCGATTGCCGAAGCATGGTCTTCAACATATAACCAGTCGCGGATATTTTCACCTTTACCGTAAACAGGAATAGGCTTATTATTCTTAATATTATTTATGGCAAGAGGTATCAGCTTTTCAGGAAACTGATTCGGTCCGTAATTATTTGAGCAGTTAGAGACAATAACAGGAATGCCGAATGTATGCCCGTAGGCTCTCACCATATGATCGGAACTTGCTTTGGAAGCTGAATATGGACTTTTCGGGTCGTAAGCCGTTTCTTCCGTGAACATCCCATCTTTCCCAAGCGATCCGAAGACTTCATCTGTTGAAATATGATAGAATAATTTTCCCTCAGTCGTGTTTTTCCAGATAACCAGGGCTGCGTTCAGAAGGTTAACAGTACCAACAATGTTTGTATGAACAAATTCATCAGGGGCTGAGATAGACCTGTCGACATGCGATTCTGCAGCCAGGTGGATTACTCCGTCAAAGTGATATCTGGTAAAAAGTTCCGCAACAGCCTGTTTATTTACAATATCGATTTTTTCGAACAGATAATTCTTTCTGGCTTCAATATCAGTCAAATTTTCAAGATTTCCTGCATAGGTAAGCTTGTCGGCATTGACAACTCTGTATTGCGGATATCTATTAACGAATCGTCTGACAACATGGGATCCGATAAATCCGGCGCCACCGGTAATAAGGATTATTTTCTCTTCTTTCATTTTTTGTTATTCTTTCTGATATAGTTTTCCCATTCCCAGGCAGTTTTCATCGATTCATCAAGAGTGCTTTTCGTTCTCCATCCGAGTTCCCGGTTTGCCAGCGACGGGTCAGCCCATATCTTTTCGATATCACCGGCCCTGCGTCCGGTAACTTTATAATTAAGCTTTATCCCAGTTACACGTTCAAATGAATTTATTGCTTCCAGGACTGAAACTCCTTTACCGGTTCCGAGGTTGAAAACCTCGTAATTAGCCTTGTTTTTATTTTCAATAAGCCTCTTTACAGCAGTTACATGGGCTTTAGCAAGATCAACAACATGCAGATAGTCTCTTATGCATGAGCCATCGGGAGTATTATAATCATTCCCGAAAACTTTCAATTCCTCTCTCAATCCATAAGCAGTCTGTGTAATATATGGGACAAGATTTTCAGGTACACCTCTTGGAAGTTCTCCGATCAGTGCTGTCGGATGAGCACCTATGGGATTGAAATACCTTAATGAGATTGCTTTAATTTTTGTGCTTGCTGCAGCCGTGTCCCTTATGATCTCTTCCCCAATCTGCTTTGTGTTACCATATGGTGAAACAGCAGGTTGTATCGGAGCATCTTCAGCAACAGGCAGTTTCTCAGGCTGGCCGTAAACAGTACATGAAGAGGAGAAAACAAGATTTGGAATACCATAGGCTTTCATGGCTTCGAGAAGGTTGATTAACGACAGGAGATTATTCCTGTAATACTCGAGCGGTTTATTAACTGATTCTCCGACAGCCTTATATGCAGCAAAATGGATCATGCCGGTAATGTCATTGTACTTCTTGAAAAATGAATTCAGCTTTTCTGTATCGCAGACATCCAGAACATTCAGCTCGGGTTTTATGCCGGTAATCTGAAAGATACGTTCAACTACCTCAGCTTCTGAGTTGTACAGGTTATCAATAATTACAACATCGAATCCTTCTTCTATCAGCTCTACAGTTGTATGGGAACCGATATACCCGGTTCCGCCGGTTACCACGATTTTCTTTTTCATTACAGACTACAGTAGGTACGTTTTTTAATTTTGCCCTGTTGGGTATTTCTTCAGGATTTATAAATCGAAAATTATTTGTTTTTGACTAATGGATGATAATCTCCGACAAGTCCGACCGGATTGGCATTTCTGATTGTGAAGGCAGTTATCACCGACTGGCGGGCATCCTTAAGTCCGAATCCTTTACCATTCAGAATTTCCCTGTAGGATTCGGTATGAAGTTCCCCGAATCCTTCACTGAATTCTATTTCCTCACCCTCGATAATTATTGATCTGAATGTCCTTTTCCCGGATGCTTTCACAGTCTCAGGAAGGTCATTATAGTCAATGCTTAAGAACCATCTTACACGGGCGTTCTCAAGTTCGAGATAACCTGCTGCTTTATTCGGCTGAGAAATATGAACAATATTCTTTGTCGTGTCTCCAAAGATCCAGCTCAGCATATCAAAGAAATGAATACCTATGTTAGTGGCTACACCACCCGATTTCTGGATGTCTCCTTTCCACGAGATGTAATACCAGTTCCCCCTGCTAGTAATATATGAGAGATCAATATCATAGATCTTGTCTTTTGGACCGTTTTTTATTTTCTCCCTTAGTTCAGCAATTTTAGGGTGGAGGCGAAGCTGCAAAATCGTATAGATCTTTCTTCCTGTTTCATTCTCAATTTCCTGCAGGGCATCCACATTCCATGGATTAAGTACAATAGGCTTTTCACAAATAGCCTCAGCATGCTGTCTTAATGCGAACCTGATATGGGAATCATGAAGATAATTAGGGGAACAAATGCTGACGTAGTCTATTTTAGTGCCTGTTCTCTTAAGTTTGTCAAAATGCCGGTCGAACCTTTCAAACTCGACAAAGAAGTCACTTTGAGGGAAATATCCATCAAGCAGGCCGACACAATCAAACTTGTCAAGACTTGCCAGGAGGTTATTCCCCGTATCTTTAATTGCCCTGAGATGGCGGACAGCAATATAGCCGGCTACACCGATCAGTCCAAAATTCTTAGGAATCACTACCATTTTTATTAAATTAAACCAGAGGTTTTAACTATTTTATAATTTTTAAGACATTGCCATCCTGCATTTTGTATTTTTCTCCGCTTTCGGGGCAGGTTGCCACGCCATTTTCATCAAATTTAAGCTTATGTCCGTACTCGCTCATCCAACCCGTTTGCCTGGCCGGATTTCCAATAACCAGTGCGTAAGGTTTTACATCTTTTGTAACTACAGCTCCCGCCCCAATAAAAGAATACATGCCTATCCTGTGGCCGCACACAATTGTTGAGTTTGCACCGATTGACGCTCCTTTTTCAACAATTGTGGATACGTAGCTGTCTTTTCTGATAATAGCACTTCTGGGATTAACAATATTCGTAAATACCATCGAAGGACCAAGGAATACATCATCCTCACAGATAACGCCGGTGTATATTGATACATTATTTTGAACCTTTACATTTCTGCCAAGCTTTACACCGGGGGATATAACAACATTCTGTCCTATATTGCAGTTTTCTCCTATCTCGGAGCCGGTCATAATATGGCTGAAGTGCCAAATCCTGGTTCCCTTCCCTATCTTGCATTTTTCGTCAATGACAGCAGTTTCGTGAGCAAAATATTCTCTCTCCATTATCAATGTCTTTAAAAGAAATTTAAAATTGTCCGGGTTATGAAATCAAGCTGATTTTCATCCATTTCAGTATGCATTGGCAGTGAGAGCACCTCTTTGCACAAAGTATTTGTAACAGGGAAATCAGATTCCAGATATCCGAGATACCTGTAGGCTTCCTGCATGTGAAGGGGGCCCGGGTAATAGACCATCGAAGGAATTTTATGCTCATCAAGATACTTCTTAAGTTCATCTCTTTTCCCACTTTTAACCCTGATCGTATATTGGTGAAATATGTGAGAGGAATATTTCTCTCTTTGCGGGACATTAATATCGGGACATCCTCCGAGAACTTTATCATAATAATCAGCGGCTGCTTTCCTGGAATTATTAAAACGGTCGAGGTATTTAAGTTTAACTCTGAGAATCGCAGCCTGCAATGTATCAAGCCTGGAATTAACGCCAATATCGTTATAATGATAACGTATTTTCATTCCATGGTTGGCTATGCTTCGTATTTTTTTAGCCAGATCGTCATCATTTGTAAATACTGCTCCTCCATCGCCGTAGCATGCAAGGTTCTTGGAAGGGAAAAAAGAAGTAGTGCCAACATTTCCTATTGTACCAGCTTTTCTGATCTCCCCTCCCGGGAAGATATAATCTGCACCGGTTGCCTGGGCAGCATCTTCAATGATAAGAAGGTTGTTTTCCCTCGCAAGCTTCATGATGCTATCCATATCTGCACACTGACCAAAAAGGTGGACTGGAACTATAGCTTTGGTTTTTTGGGTAATTGCTTTCTGTATTTCTTTCACGGAAATATTATAATTACCTGGTTCCGGATCAACAATAACAGGCCTTAAACCAAGCAGGGCAACAGTTTCAACTGTTGCAATAAAAGTGAAGTTTGTTGTGATGACCTCGTCTCCCGGTTTCAATCCAAGAGACCTCATCACTATCTGAAGTGCATCGGTGCCGTTTGCACAGGAAATGACATTTTTTACTCCAAGGTAAGACTGCAATTCTTCCTCAAACAGTTTTACCTCGGGTCCTTTTATGAATGCTGTCGAATTTATAACCGAAAATATAGCATTATCAATTTCTGACCTGATGTTTTCATATTGGGTTTTCAGGTCAACCATTTGTATCTCTCTCATGTGAGATGATATTATTAAAGCTACGAAGATAATATTTTTTCGGCTTAAGTTTTCGTAACCATCAAGAACCCATCCTCTTTAAAATCATGTTAATTTATTGCTCATAAAGTCTGATCAAAATGTTAATAACATAAAATTGATTTCTTAGGAAAAACATCCGGATTGACCTTAATTTGTTTCATAACAAACCGCCATTTTTTTGGATATCAAAGCTATCATACGGGAATTATTATTTGCACACGATTGCGTCATTCTGCCTGGGTTTGGAGGGTTTATCGGGAACTTTTTACCAGCCCGTATTGATAATTCTACAGGTACTTTTTTTCCGCCTGTCAAGCAAATCTCATTTAACAGGATCCTGAACCATAATGATGGGTTGCTGATCAGCAAAATTTCACAGTTATCAGGTATTAATTACGGTGATGCCCGGAATATAGTTGATGATTTTGTAAAAGTGCTGACGGGCAGGCTGGCGAGAGGCGAAAAAATTGTTTTTGACCATCTGGGCACTTTTAAGAATAACAGCGAAAACAATGTCCAGTTTGAACCTGAACCAAACATAAACTACTTCAGAGGTTCGTATGGCCTTGAATCATTTCAGTGCCCTCCATTAAAGGAATATGATGTCAGAAAACGTGTATTAAGGCATATTGACAGGGATCCTTTAAAGCATTCGTCAGCAAGGAGGAACCTGTGGAGGGCGGCGGTGGTAATCCCTATTCTTGCCCTTCTTATTGCCGTTCCATTGAAGACTGATCTTTTTAAAACCAGAGTGGAGGTAACATCACTTAATCCACTCGTTACTGCTGAATTTGAAAATAATAAAAAAGCTGTTGATGAGGCGGTTGTTATCATACCTGACAGCAACAGGATCACACTAAATCCTGAGCCTGTTCAGGCACCTCCTACTGTTGATGTGAACCAGTATTGCATCATTACAGGTAGCTTTAAATCAGAACAAAATGCCTTATCACATGTAAACAGCCTCAAGGCTGATGGATTTAATCCTGAAATAAGCCAGGCTTCAAATGGTTTCTTTAGGGTCACTGCAATGACCTGCAGCGATATGGAGACTGCGCTGGCAACAAGAGATAGTATTTCAAAAAAATTCCCGGGTTCCTGGATATCGAAGCGTAAACCTATTTGATCGTACTTCCGTTATTTATCTTCTCAACAGGCGAGACAAGAACCAGCTTTCCTTCTTTATCTTCTGCCATAAGTATCATCCCTTTTGATTCAATTCCCTTTATCTTCCTGGGCTCAAGATTTGCAACTATTGAAATTTGCTTCCCGATCATAGATTCAGGTTCATAATATTCGGCGATTCCTGATACAATTATCCGGATATCCAGACCGGTATCAATTTTAAGCTTCAGGAGCTTCGTTGTTTTTGGTACTTTTTCAGCTTCAAGAACTGTTGCAGTCCTTATATCGACTTTAGTAAAGTCGTCAAAAGTTAAAGGATCTTTTGAGGGTAAAACTTCTAATGATGCAGATTCATTCGCCTTTTTAGCTGATTCAAGCTTGTGGATCTGTCGGTCGATCTCTTCCTTCTCTATCTTCTCGAAAAGAAGTCCTGGGTTTTTTATAAGATGACCAGGGTTCAGAAGGTCATCCCTTCCGGCATCATTCCATGGGAGCTTCTCTATGTCAATCCATTTCCTCAGTTTATCCATTGAAAAAGGAAGAAATGGTTCGAGCACGATCGTAAGATTGGCGGTGATCTGGAGAGATACATTCATAATTGTTTTTACTCTTTCAGGAGCCGTTTTGATGATTTTCCATGGTTCAGCGTCAGCAAGGTATTTATTACCCAGCCTGGCAAGGTTCATACCTTCTTTCAGAGCTTCTCGGAACCTGAAGTTATCGATGCTGTTTTCAACATTTTTTTTAATAGAAGATATTTCAGCAAGGACAGAATTGTCATTTTCATCAATTATTCCTCTTTCGGGGACTTTCCCTCCATAATAATTATTTGTAAGTACAAGAGTCCGGTTAACGAAATTGCCAAGAATGGCTACAAGCTCATTATTGTTTCGTGCCTGAAAATCTTTCCAGGTGAAGTCATTGTCCTTTGTTTCAGGAGCATTTGAACAAAGAGTATATCTTAGAACATCCTGTTTGCCACGGAAATCCTCGAGGTATTCGTGCAGCCATACAGCCCAGTTTCGTGAGGTTGAGATCTTGTCATTTTCCAGATTAAGAAACTCATTAGCAGGTACATTATCGGGCAGTATAAATGAGCCTTCGGCTTTAAGCATCGCTGGAAAGATGATGCAGTGAAAGACTATATTGTCCTTCCCGATAAAATGAATCATCCTTGTATCCGGGTCCTTCCAATATTTTTCCCAGTCAGGCGTAAGCTCTTTAGTTGCAGAGATATATCCGATCGGAGCATCAAACCAGACGTAAAGCACTTTCCCCTTTGCCCCCTCAACGGGAACAGGGATCCCCCAGTCGAGATCGCGGCTTACGGCTCTGGGCTGCAACCCCTGATCGATCCAAGATTTACACTGCCCGTAAACATTGGTTTTCCATTCCTTGTGTTCCTCAAGTATCCATTTTTTCAACCAGCCCTCATATTTGTCGAGCGGCAGATACCAGTGGAGTGTCTCACGGAGGACAGGCTTACTTCCGCTGATGGTTGAATGGGGATTTATAAGGTCATTCGGACTTAATGATGTACCGCATTTTTCGCACTGGTCACCGTAAGCGTTCTCGTTACCGCAATAGGGGCATGTGCCAGTTATATACCTGTCGGCAAGAAAACATCCGGCCTCTTCATCATAATATTGTTCTGATGTTTTTTCGGTGAATTCACCTTTATTATAAAGATTAAGGAAAAATTCGGATGCAGTTTCATAATGCACTTTATTTGACGTCCTTGAATAGATGTCAAAAGCAATACCGAAATCCTTAAAAGCTTTTTTGTTCAATTCGTGATACCTGTCGACCACCTCCTGTGGTGTAATTCCCTCATTTCGGGCTTTCAGGGTAATCGGAACTCCATGCTCGTCCGATCCGCAGACCGAAATTACATCAACTCCTTTCATCCTGAGATACCTGGAATAAATATCAGAAGGAACATATACTCCTGCAAGATGACCTATATGTAAAGGCCCGTTTGCATAGGGAAGAGCTGAAGTGATAAGATATCTTTTGTAGTTCTTCATAAGTCTTTAAAATACTGTACGATTTTTTAAAATTGCACAAAGATAATGTTTATTCATCCAGTTGGTTGGATTGACAATAAGGATTATTTTTACGTAATAATTTTAAAAGATGTCTCAAAAAAAAGTTCAACCCCCTTTTCTTAAAAGTGGTGATGAAGTCGCGATAATCTCACCCTCCTGGGCGATCGATGAAGACAAAATAAATGATGCAGTAGCATTCCTTGAAAGCTGGGGACTGAGGGTAAGAATGGGGAAGAATATTTTGAAAAGGTCAGGCCCGTTTGCGGGCACCGACGATGAACGTTTGTATGACCTTCAGAAAACAGCTGATGATCCTGATATTAAGGCAGTCTTCTGCTCAAGAGGTGGTTACGGGCTGCTTAGGATAATCGGAAGGATGAAATTTTCAATTTTAAAAAATAATCCCAAATGGTACGTTGGATTCAGTGATATTACAGTTTTGCATCTCTGGCTGAGTGAAGTTTGCGGCATCATATCGATACATGGCGATATGCCTCTTAATTATTCTGACAAAGACAAATCTCCCGAAACTTTTGATACTCTGCACAGAGCACTCTTCGGAGATTATAAGCCTCTTATATGGCAGGGGACTTTTATTCGACCTGATGAAGTTATCGGAGAAGTAACAGGAGGTAATCTTTCGTTGATTTACAGTCTGATCGGAACAAAAGCAGAGCCAAGCACAAAGGGGAACATACTGTTCATTGAAGAGGTAGGGGAGTACTATTATCATCTTGACCGGATGATGACCTCACTGAAACTTGCCGGAAAGCTTAAAGGTCTCTCAGCGCTTGTTATAGGCGGGCTGACAAAAATGGAAAGCACAAAAATACCCTGGGGTAAAAGTGCAGAAGCGACTGTTGCTGAAGCCGTGTCCGGTTACAACTATCCTGTTTTCTTTAATTTTCCGGCTGGTCATATAGACGATAACCGGGCTTTTTATATCGGGCGACGCGCCAGGATTATACCGGACGGGGGAAAAGCTGTTATGACATTCGTTTGAATATCAGAAAGCAGAAATAAGAAGATCAAGATCCTTTGATATCGCACCAAATTTCTGACCTAATGTCTCATTAGTTAGAATACCGTTGAAAAGATATACTCCACTACGTAATCCACGGTCATTTTTAAGAAGCTGTATGATGCCTCCTGCTTCAGCAATATTCTGAATGAGGGGATTGAAAATATTGCTAAGGGCAATTGAAGCCGTCCGGGCTACCCTCGAGGGAAGATTATACGCTGAGAAATGGATCACCCCATGCTTCTCATATACAGGATCCCTTAGAGCACGGCATTCTGTAGTTTCAATACAACCGCCCCTGTCGATACTCAGATCAATGACCACAGCGCCTTTCTTCATGGTTTTTATCATATCCTCCGTGATGTAGTACCACGGACGAAGATCCTCGAGCTCAATTGCACCTATCAGAACGTCAGCTGATTTAAGAGCTTTTTTAAGTACCTGTGGATGAAATACCGATGTCTGGAGCCGCTGATTTATTAGGTTTTGAAATCTTCTCAGGTTATGGAGCGACGGGTCGAATATTTTCACCTGCGAGCCAAGTCCAAGAGCAGCACGGGCGGCATATTCACCGGCAGTATTGGCACCTATAATCACCACCTCTGTGGGTGTAACACCGGTAATTCCTCCGAGAAGAACACCCTTGCCTCCATGGTGATTGCTTAAATAATCGGATGCAATAAGGATAGAAGTAACCCCGCTGATCTCATTCATTGATTCCATTACAGGCATCGCTCCATTAATATCGCGCATTTTTTCAAGCGCAATTGCAGTTACTTTTTTCCTGATAAGTTTTCCAAGTGTTTCCTCATTGAGTTTAAGTACATTAAGGAAAGACATAACCATCTGGTTGCCTTTAAGATAATCGGCTTCTTGTGCTGTAAAGGGTGCAACCTTAATCACAGCATCAGCGCTAAAAACTCTGGCAGGAGACTCAGTAATGACAGCTCCGTTTTCACTGTAATCTTTGTCAGAATAGTTTGCTCCGGAACCTGCCCCTTTTTGTAGAATGACCTCATTATCGCTTTCAACAAGCAGGTTTACCGCCTCAGGAGTAAGAGCAACTCTTTTCTCATCGTTCTTTTTGTCATTTGGAATTCCAATTGATATCTTCTTATGCCTCACGACTGTTTCCAGATGTTCTTCCTTTGGCATGAAGGCAGTATTGCCAAAACTCATATTTCCGTTTTTAGCCTTTTCATTCATCTTAAGAATGTGGTTATTTTCTCAAAGTTAAAAAAAATGCAATACAGGAGCAAAATTAGGCAAGGTTAAGAAATTTCAAGAATCCTCTGTTCCTTGTCATAAACATTAATTTTTATTCTGACAGTTTCAGGAGGAAGTATTTCTCCGATAAGTTCGGGCCATTCCAGGAAGCAATATGAACCGCTGGAAAAGTACTCCTCAATGCCAAAGTCAAAGGCCTCCTCTTTTTTCTTAATTCTGTAGAAATCAATATGGTAAAGAGTCTCTCCATTTGCTGTTTTATACTCATTGACCATAGTAAAAGAGGGGCTGCTTACAATATCTTCGGCACCGAGAGCCCTGCAGACAGCTTTTATGATAGTTGTCTTTCCCGATCCCATCGGACCACTGAACGCTAGCAGTCTCTTCCCGGATGTACATTCAAGTATCTTTTTTGCAGCCGACTGGAGATGTTTTTTGTCTTTAATAAGGACCCTCATTATAGCTTAAAGTTTATCAGGAAATAGGTTCCAGACAGGCAACGGGAAGCATAATTTCCTGCATTGAAATACCTCCGTGCTGAAAAGTATCCTTATAAAAGCCTGCATAATAATTGAAGTTGTTCTGGTAAACCAGGAAATCCTTATTCAGGGCAAATATGTATTTTGAGGTAATGTTTGTCTTAGGAAGACCGGCTTTTTCCGGGAATCTGAGCTCAAAAACCTGTTTTGGATTATAATCGAGGTTTCTTCCCATTTTGTACCTGAGATTTGCAGATGTTTTCCTGTCCCCGATAACTTTTACAGGATTCTGTACCCTGATAGTGCCATGGTCAGTACTGAACATAATCTTTACCTGATAAGTTGAAAGTGCGATCAGTAATTCGTAGAGAGGTGAATGAATAAACCATGACCGGGTAAGACTCCTGTAGGCTTTTTCGTCATTGGCAAGATCCCTTATAAGGCCAATTTCGGATCTTGCATGGGAAAGCATATCAACAAAATTATAGACAAGGATATTGATGTCATTATCAAGCAATTGCCTCATTTTGTCATTTACTTTTCTGCCTTCCTGATTACTAGTTATTTTGTGGTACGACCATTTATATTTTAATCCCTTGCGGGCAAGCTGGTATTTGAAAAGTTCTTCTTCATAATTATTTTTCCCTTCCTCTTCATCATCCTCAACCCAGTATTCGGGAAGTATTGCTGCAATAGCTGATGGCATCAGGCCTGAAAAGATCGCATTGCGGCTGTATTGTGTGGCAGTTGGAAGGATACTGAAGTAAATATCTTCTTCAATCACTCTGTATATTCCGGCAAGTTCGGAAGCTATCATTTTCCACTGGTCAAATCTAAGGTTATCAATCAGTATAAAGAACAAGGGTTTTCCCTGATGAACATTTGGGAATATCTTCTGGGAAAAAAGCGAAGGTGAAAGTATAGGTTTATCATGAGCATCAGGGTCAAGCCAGGTAAGATAATGATTTACAAGATATTTTACAAAGGCGTTGTTGGCATCATTTTCCTGCATTTTGAGAATTCCGCTCATTCCCTGATCGGAAGATTTTTCAAGCTCCGATTCCCAGAATGTTATTTTTCTGTAGAGTTCTGTCCAGTCGGTATGATTCCTGGCTGCAGAAATAAGGTTTCCGATACTACTGAACTCCTGGCGGTAATTAGTTGTCGTTTTTTCGGTAATAAGCCTTCGCTGTTCAGTTATTCTTTTTATTACTAGAAGGATCTGATTTGGCTTGACGGGTTTGATAAGATAGTCAGCCATCTCTGATCCGATTGCTGCTTCCATTATCCCTTCCTCTTCATTTTTGGTTATCATCACCACAGGGATATCGTTTCTTACTTCCTTAATAAGACGTAGCGTTTCCAGTCCGCTGAGCCCCGGCATGGTTTCATCAAGAAATATTAGATCGTAAGGATTGTGACGGACAAGATCAACAGTGTCAATCCCATTGGTGCAGGTATCAATTTCGTAACCTTTCTCTCTCAGGAACAATACATGCGCCTTCAGGACCTCAATCTCGTCGTCGGTCCAAAGTATTCTGATTTTTCTCATTGCTTATGTAAAGAATTCAGAATGTAAAATTACCTATTCTTTTGTCGAGTGAGGTAATTTT
>Ga0208980_10001057_pt1 | contig 16451 bp, 14 predicted proteins | sample WetSurMetagenome_3_FD_187993 | JGI IMG/M metagenome (GOLD analysis project Ga0208980, IMG submission 187993) | Wetland microbial communities from Twitchell Island in the Sacramento Delta, sample from surface sediment Aug2011 Site A1 Bulk (version 2) | ecosystem: Environmental > Aquatic > Marine... | reverse complement strand
ATCCTTTGATGATCAGAATACTGAACGCCTGTATTATCACAGACATAATACATTTCCCTGTTGATCTCAAGCGGATCTCCATCTGTTGGGATCTTGTCAACAAACATCTCAGGAAGCTCTGTATTATCAATCACATTTAATGGCTTTATTGCAACTTTCTTATTCATATTTTTTCCCATTATATTTTACAAAGTTACATAACTAATTAAACATTTAATTTTCAGTAATTGAATGCTTCATTACAAAAGAGACAGAGAAGGCTATTTTTCTGAGAATTCTTCCACCTGTGACATCAAATATTCGTAACTTTAATGGCACACTGTAGTAAGCTGGGAACGGGAAGAATTAATAAGAATTATTGGGAATCTTAATTGACAACCTAAATTAACACTGTACTATGGAATACTATGCTGCCCAAAAGATCAGAGAAGCCTGGAACAATAAACCATGTGAGCATCCTGTAATGGAGAAAGAATACTACGTAGGAGCCTTTCTAGTAAATTGGGTATGTCCCCAGTGTGGCAAAGAATTTACAATCTCAGAGAAACTCGAGCTGGATCTGTCAAGGAGTACTGCACCTTCGGTCACTCCCTTGAAATAGAATTGATTGGATTCGCCCGTGCTGCTTTTACTGAAAGTGAACTAATTGTTAGAATGGCTATCAGGAGCGTTAAAAGCATCGAAACTAAAAATGGGATTAGTGTAGACAGAACAAATGGTGATAATCCAAATTCCATCTTGTATGCGAAGCTGGCAATCCATTTGTCCATAAGATAAAAGGATACAGGCCACGAGATTAAATTTGAAAAGAGTACCAGGATTAGAAAATCCTTATTCAATAACCATACCACCTGGTCGACTCGTGCTCCCATTATTTTACGAAGGCCAGTCTCCCTCGAACGTTGTTCGGTTACATACGATGTAAGTCCAAGCAATCCCAGACATGCAATGAATATCGTCATAAGAGAGAAAACATTAAAAAGAGAATTTAGCTTATTCTCAGAGGTATACATCTCGTTAAGCTTATCTGAGAAGAAGAAATAGTTAAATGGAAGTGAATTTCCCATATCCTGCTGGACTTTCTTTACATTTTCAATTGCAGCTGATATATTGTTTCCGGCCAGTCGTACATAGAAATAGCTGTTGGGATTTCCTGACAGGACAAAAATAAATGGCTCGATCTGGTTATGAATTGATGTAAAATGAAAGTCCTTCACCACGCCAATTACAACACCGTCTCTCTGAGCAACCCCTGTTGCAGGGTTAAGGCCAAACCTCACCCTTTTTCCAAGAGGATTATCGCCCCAGCCGAATGCCCTGACAGCAGTCTCATTCACAATAAATGATTTGTTAAGGTCAGAAGTTATTGACTTATCGAAATTTCTGCCCTTAAGGATCTTCATCTGCATCACATCAATAAATTCATAGTCGACAACTGAGAAGCTTGTTGCAAGTTCCACCATGCTGCTGTCCTTCTCAATCTGAAAAACAACCTTACTGGCCATAAGAGGAGGAACCAGTGCTGATGATGCAACGCCTTTAACTTCATTCAGTTTTAACAACTCGTCTTTAAATGACTGTAACTTCCTGTTTATAAATGCAGTATCTCTGACAGGTATAATCATAAGGTTCTCTTTATTGAGTCCAAGATCTTTATTCCTTATATAGCTCTGCTGCCCGGATACTATCATTGTGCCTATAATCAGGGTGCCTGATATTGCAAACTGAAAGACAACAAGTATCTTTCTCAGCATCCCTTTTCCCTGGCGCGGATTTACATTGCTTTTCAGAACCTCTACAGGGGAGAATGATGAAAGATAGAAAGCAGGGTAGCTTCCTGATATCAGTCCGACAAACAAACCGATCAATATTATTAATATAAAAGTTCCTGGCTCAAAAAGGTCAGCTATTTTTAAAGTTTTGTCCGTCAAAACGTTAAAGGATGGCAAAATAAGTACTGTAGCTGCAAGCGATATAATCATTGCTATAATTACCAGAACCATTGATTCACTTATGAATTGGCTGATCAATGATCCCTTACTGGCACCGATAACTTTTCTCAACCCTACCTCTTTTGACCTGCTGGTCGATCGGGCTGTTGCCATATTCATATAATTCAGACTGGCGATAAGAAGCATGAAAACCCCTACCAGAGAAAAGATGATAATATAGCTGAAGTTACCTGTTGGAAGGTCAAACTCGAGTTTTGATGCAAAATGCACTTTATCAATCCTGGTCGCTCTTAGACGGAATGTAGCATTTATCTGCTTTCCAAGTGAACTCATATACTTGTCATAAAAACCAGGAAACTTTTCTAGTAGTTTATCAATATCTGCATTATTATCCAGCAGTATGTACCCGAAAGTTGAAATATTCCAGAATGAAGGAGCGCTCCTGGAGTTGAACCTGTCGACCCCTGTCATTTTTACAATTGTGGCCATCGAGATCAGGCAGTCGAAACGAAGATGGGAATTGGCAGGAACATCTTCAATTACACCTGTTACACGGCAGTTACCGAAGTTACTCGTCTTCAATACTTCACCCATAGGATTCTTACTACCAAAATACCTCGATGCAAATGTCCTGGTAATTACGATGGTATTTGGTTCATTAAGAGCCGTTTCAGGAGATCCCAGAATGAAATTAAGATCAAATATTTTAGATACCGTCGAATCGGTGAAATAGATCTTATCCTCAAAGAATTTTTTATCCTTGTATTCAAAGAGAATATCCTGGATTCCAAAACCTGCGAATCTGCCAATTTCTTTGATCTCAGGGTATTCATCCTTTAGTGTGGGAGCCATAGGCATTGGCACCAGGGCCGCAAGAGTAGCTTTGCCTGAAATATTAAAATCACTTTCGAGCCTGTATATTTGTTTATATTTTTTATTATTCTTGTCAAAAGTAAGTTCCTCCCTGACATATAATAAAATTAGTATAGCGCATGTTATCCCGATTGCCGGACCGAATATATTAAGCACAGAATAAAACCTGTTTTTTTTAATATTCCTGTATGCTGAGATAAAATAGTTTTTAAGCATAATACTACTATTAAATGGTTATAAATAAGGAGTTGCGTCTACAATTTACACGAAAAAATCGATTCGGAAATGAAAATTGGCATGATTTCAGATAACCTGGCAATCTAAAGCTTTACTAATTGCCAGTCTCACAATTCAAATAATTTCTGGAAACAGGAGGTCAACCAGTACCGGGTAATGAAAATTACCAGTAAGCAGGACAGGGATCTCGTTGCTTATGACTTTTTGGGCGCTGTTTATCTTCCTTTTTGTTACAACCAAACAGCATGTTTAATCCAAAGCGCATACTTAACATGCGGGCATTATAAGGCCAGATAAGAGAAGAACCAGTATCTTTAGTAAATCTTACCGGAATATTATCCGTAACCAGGTAGAATTGTGCTCCCCGGTTCCCCAATGCGATACCCGCACCAATCTGGTTAAATTTATTATTCATAATAGTGTAGCTCAGGGAGGCGGCAAGCGAAGGCATTGGCGAATAATTCATTGAAAATGAAATAGATGGCATTACATGCCTGTTATATATTTCTATTCTCGTCATTGCTCCTGCTCTTAGATTTGGCAGGAGTGCACGCGTAATTCCTCCGAATATTTTTACAGGCAAAAGTGTTGTATAATCATTTATTGAATTGGAAGCAGTAAATGCATTTGAGATAGAATCCTGCAAAGCTTTAATCAGGTCTGTCTGACCAGGATTCGCCTGGTACTTATCAAGATCAATTCCGCTGAAAGTAAAATTGCCGGTTGCAGTGAAATTGTGAGTATTTTTCCTCCACCTTATGAATCCAAGATCAGTAAAGCTTGCAGATACCTGGGTTATTTCATCTAAATCATGTATAATGCCTCCATCTATACCTAATCCGCCATTCCCGTTAAAAATAAAATCACTGGGTATATTTTTGAAAGAATTATTAAAATTAAGGCTATTTACCAGTCCATTGTTTGTATATCCGGGTACGACAGGGAAGGAGGCATTTATGCGATAGTCAACTGAAGCAGCCAGAGATATCGGATTGCTTGTTGTAGTTAGCTTAAGCTCAGACGGGACAGATGTAATATTTGCCATTCCCTGGACATATTTCAGGCGTACCCCAATCCTCAGACCATCATTGATTTCCCTTGCTGCACTTACGCCAAGAGAGTTCCATATAGTATTTTCAAACCCAAGATGTTTCAGGTTTATCTGTACAGGTCTGCCATTGGCTACCTGCCAGTTACCATCCTTTAATAAAATAAGATCTCGTGGATAAGACAGAAGGAATTCGGAATGATTGGCAATCCCAAACGTAAAATACCAGCCTTTAAGGCCAAAACCAAATCCCAGGAGATCGATATCGATTTCAGTCTGGAAATAGTTATTCTTCTTTATATTTTTTTCAAGATTTGCCAGATCCAGATAATAAGTGCCTGATTGAGGACCTGTGCCGGTATGTACGACATCATGGAAACCAAATGCTGAGTTTCGTGTGAACTCTTTCACAGAAGAGATTACAGGAAGTTCCACATATATCCTGCAGGGTTGGAAATATGCAGGATTGAGCTGATTTGCCTGAGGAATTGCAGGCATCAGGTACATAGTATTATCCTGAGCAAGTGTAATCGCGGGAATAATGAAAATAAGCAAGGAAAGGAATAATTGAAGGGCATAAGTTTTTCTTCTGATATCACCCGGGAAGTATAAAACTGATGACCTCTTCATCATTTACCCGTGTTGATATTAAGCTGGGAGATAAGCCCAACGTTATAATCAAGAAAATAAGATATATAGAATTTCACATCCTCATCCGGGAAATTGGTTGTGAGTATTATGCCCTTTGTAACCATATATCGGGTTTTAAAAAGCAGATCTAACCTGGATCTTGAAAGTTCAATGTCAAGCGGATCCTGCTTATGAGGATCAGCAATGCCATCATTGTTAATATCAATAGCGCCTTCGATCTTTTCCTTTCCGGTAATTAAGCTGTCGAGCAATATCTTTTTATCATCAAGGAGGTAAATTTGCGGATAGACTGAGACCGGGAAGGAATTCGTAATGTTAATATGCACAATCACCTTTTCGAGTTCTTTTGGTTGAGGCAGGGAAGTACTGATATAATTGAAGGGTATAGTGTCGGTCAGGACCAGGAACTCGGCTTTACCCCAGAGAGGTAACTCTATCGCTGCAATAACGGAATATTCAGAATTATGGTTGATAAATGAAGTCCCGGACCCGGCTGGGGACATAATCCCGGCAGATGATTTGATGCTTACCGATACAGGATTCGCAGCAAATATATCACGGAGATTGGAATTGTTACTGTCGAGTATAAGACTATCCTTAACTGTCTGACCTTCCTGGCTCAGAAGTGGATAGTTGATAATTTTGGGATTTGCCGGATCCGGAATTCCGGAGCCTGTAAGCAAATGATGGTTATTATAGCGATCAACTGCATCAGGCGCACTGAATGATATGCTCAGAGGTACACCAACAGAATTTGAGAATAACAGTTTCAGTTTTGGATCAGCAAATTCAAAATGCCCTCCTTCTATCTGTCTGAAAATCCCTGTGCTGAATCCAAAAGTAGGCAGGTCTATATTGTATCCTTCAAAGTCACCGTAAATGGTATTATAGTTTATTGAGTTCAGGCTTACCTGTGCACTCAGAACAGGAGAAGCGATATTTACAGGACCGGAAGGTGCCTGAAGGTGAACCGATACCAGGCACTTCAGAAGATTGCCCCCTCCTGTATTATGTTGAGGAACAATTCTGTAACCTGCCAGTTGCAGAGTATATCCAAAATCAGAAATTTTCCCGGTTACAGTCAATAATGCTCCATTTTTAATAATTCCGGGGAATTTATAAGTGATTGTCCCGGTGATGTTTGATGAAGACTGAATAATCTGAAGGCTGCCGGTGAGCAGACTTATGCTGTCGAGGCGGGCTGATGTTTCATTCAGACCAACAGGAAAAGTTGTGGAGTCGGCTACATCAAGTGAAGCGCCGGGAGTCTGAATATTTATAACTGCAAGTGTCTGATTGGTAACGGTCGTGGCAAAAGCTGAATTCTGTAATGACAGTAGATTGCTCATTGTTCCTGAGGCAATCTGAGTTTTATAATATATGCTCAGGAATCCATCCTTCGAAATCCGGAGTTCATTTCTCATGGATGCATCCTTAAGAAATTTTTCAATTCCTATATGTGAGTATCCGACCGGCAGAGCCACTCCGGGTTTTAGGGTAAGGGAACTATTTACTTTACTGCTGTCAAATTTCTCCTTGACGCAACCGGCATTAAAAATCAGGAAGATAAAGATAACATTGCAGATCTGAATTATATGTTTCATCTCTTAACTGATCTGTCATTTATTTATAATTACTCAAATCCATTTTATTATGTTTAGAACCTTAAATTCACACTCTGACAAATCTAACCAAAGTCTCTCCTTTGATCCACAATTACAACGTAATTAATTCAAAATTGTTACATAATTTGCAAAGAGGGAGTATCTTTGTTATCCTTCACTCTGAGTTCCCGGAAATTTTTAAAAGATATAAATGAAACGAATAATATTTTTTCTTTTAATATTAATTTTTGCACCATTAAAAACATCCGGACAGGCAATAAATTTCAGTGATACTGCAGATATTTATTTCCATGAAATTCAGGTCAATACTGCTCTATACAAAAGTTTGTGGAATTTAGATCTCTACGGACCAATTCTTCTTGTGGATCCCCATACAGGAAAGATCTATTCAAATGCCGTTGATTCTGCAGGAGTCTTGAAACAGGATGGTAAAGTATTTACTGGTATTTTACCCGACAATATTAATATAGCAAACACCGCTTTAGCCTGGAATGGCAAATACTGGGCAATGATAATGCTTCCACTTCCCGAAAACAAAGCGGAACGACTGGATTTGTTTTCTCACGAGTTATTTCATCGGTCTCAACCCGCTTTAGGCTTTCATATGACCAACAGCGACAATAATCATCTTGACGTCAGAGACGGGAGAGTGTACCTCCGCCTGGAAATGGAAGCTCTGAGGCATGCTTTGACTGATACAATAATTCCGGTGTCATTTGATCACCTGGCAAATGCATTGTTTTTCAGAAAAACCAGGTATTCTCTTTCTCCGGGAGCCGAATCGAATGAAAACAGCCTGGAGCTTAATGAGGGATTAGCTGCCTATACAGGCATTATGATGAGTGGCAGGAGTAAGCTTGATACCAAAAACTACTTCGAGAAAAAACTGAAAGACTTTCAGAACTGGCCGACATTTGTCAGGTCTTTTGCTTATTTGACTACTCCTCTTTATGGCTTTATTCTGAACAGGTCGAAAAGTAACTGGAACCTGCAAATAACTGATACTACTCAACTGACTGATTATTTTGTGAAGGCTTTTAATTTATCAGTTCCTGTACATATCTGTCCTGAATGCTTGAATCAGTACGCATTTGAAGAAATACTAAATGAAGAAACCAGAAGGGAAGAGGAAAAGGAACAAAGGATAGCTTTGTTCAGGAAAACATTTGTCGAGCAGCCGCATCTGGTTATTAAGCTTGAGAAGATGAATATTTCATTTGATCCCCGAAATATTGTTCCTCTTGAGGGCTATGGAACCGTTTACCCGACTATGAGAGTTACTGATAATTGGGGTATACTGATGGTTACAGGAGGTGCCTTGCTTGGAACAAACTGGGAAAAAATTATTCTGAGTGGACCCACAGAGATCACAACAGGCAGGATAACCGGCATAGGATGGATCCTGGATCTTACAAAAGACTATATAATCGAAAAGAATAACTCTGACGGAAATTATGTTTTGAAAAAAATCAGTTCTAAATGAACAGGCAATCCTTAAATAGCATGAGATACTCAAATAAAACAAATTCTGATAACTTTGCCTTTTTCTGTTAACGTCACAGATGGAATCGATAATCGCAAGAGACAATATTATTTGTGGCTCGTGTAGTCATGAATTTGAGCGGACTAAGGAACATCAAAGTTGTTCAAATTGTTTTGTTTGCACCGGTTGTGAGATATATTATTGTCCACGGTGCGATGAACAGATAATTATAATACCGGTTCGATCCATACCTACAGGTTCAAACAAGTGATCCCAGGACTTTTTTTATTACTATTGCGACCTGTGCCATAACTTTGCAACCTTTGTGATTAATTGATTTCATACTTAAGTAACAGCACTGAGAATGATTAAGAAAATAAAAATTGAAATAGCCCAGTCATTTCTTGATGACTTAAAAGCAAAATTAAAACTGACGAGGTGGCCGGATGAGATAGAAGGTTCCGGGTGGACTTACGGAGCCAGTCTTAGTTATATGAAAGAACTGACAGATTACTGGATCAATTACTTCGACTGGAGAAAAACTGAAAGTGAAATTAATAAATATGGAAATTTTATTGCTCAGATAGACGGGTATAAAATTCATTTTCTTCACATTAAAGGTAAAAATGAGAAGTCTTTTCCCCTTATCATTACCCACGGATGGCCCTTCTCATTTCTGGAGATGCTGAAGCTTATTCCCTTATTGACCGAAAATGAAAGCAATTCATTTGACCTGATAATCCCTTCGATGCCAGGATATGGATTTTCCCAAAAAATGACCCAGCCCGGATGCAATGTGTCATTCATGGCAGATATATGGCATAAGTTAATGACAGAGCTCGGATATGAAAAATATGGCGTTCAGGGAGGAGATTTCGGAGCCGGTGTTTCTACTGCACTTTCAATGAAATATCCTGAACATATTACCGGTATGCACCTTAATTATATTCCAGGTAATTATGTGCCGGTAATGGAAGGAAATGAGGAATTTTCCAGGGAAGAAAACGATTATCTCGACTCTGAAGAAGACTGGTATTCCAGGGAAGGGGGTTATTCCCTTGAACAAAACACAAAGCCGCTCACGCTTGCTTATGCACTTAATGACTCTCCGGTAGGTCTATGTGCCTGGATTGTAGAAAAGATGTACGGCTGGGCTGATTGTAAGGGATATATCGGAAATGTATTCTCTATGGATGAGCTTCTGTCAAATGTTACCCTGTATTGGATAACAGAAACAATCCATTCATCGACAAGGTTATATAATGAGAACAGTAAAAATCCTCTGATCATAGGAAAGAACTCATATATTAATGTTCCTACTGCCATTGCTCATTTTCACCTTGAGGAACCATTTCCTCCAAGAAAATTCATTGAACGGGGATTCAATATCCAGCAATGGTCGGAATTTCCTGAAGGCGGACATTTTCCTGCGATGGAGAAACCAGAATTACTGGCTGGCGACATAATAAGTTTTTTTAGTAAATTATAGTCAGCTTTTCCCAGTTAAAAATTGCCACCCTTCATGGGATAATTGCCACTGCCCATATCATACCTGAAACCGGTATTATGAAAAGTTTTATTTATTAAATTTGGTAATAATAATTTAAAAACTGATTTATGATAAGCAGACTCTGGCATGGTTACACGACTTTTGAAAATGCTGATAAATATGAAAAGCTTCTACGAGAGGAGATTTTTTCTGGCATAAAAGGAAGGAATATCAAAGGATACAAGGGTATTCAGCTTTTAAGAAGGAATGCAGAAAAGGAGACAGAATTTATTACCATAATGTGGTTTGAATCGATTGACTCAGTCAAAGAGTTTGCAGGCGAAGATTATGAACAAGCGGTTGTCCCCGAAAAAGCAATGCAGATACTTTCACGCTTTGATGAAAAATCCCAGCACTACGAAGTGGTGATGTAAATATGAATCTTGATTTGAGTTGAACTTTGGATTTCCGGGGATGCCCGCCAGAAGTCTGCTTCTTCTGTGATGAGTATGAGGCATTCAGCAAATACGATGCTCTGATTATTGGCATGAACTGACAACTTGTTGAAAGCAAAAAGAATTTGCAGTTAAATTTCATCTTCTTCAGATCCGTGCAATATATGTTGAATAATATCGAATGAGAAACAGTTAATTAATGGAAATAAAAAAAATAACCAGGTTTAGCAACAGAGTTTTTGAGGCGGTTTTAAGATTATTGCCGCAGGTTGCACCAGATGCAGGATTGCCATCTAAACTGTATTTTAAAAGCATTTTAGCGGCAAAAAACATACATTTCTTTATAGCTGAACTGGATAATAAGGATATAACAGGAATGCTTACTATCGGAGCCTGCAATTTACCTTCCGGAATCAAGGTCTGGATTGAAGATGTGATAATTGACGAATCACAGAGAGGAAAAGGATTTGGAAAAGAGCTGATTAATTTTGCAATAAATTACTCGGGAACATTGGGTGCAAAGACCATAGAGCTTACATCAAGACCCTCCAGGATTGCCGCAAACGAATTATATCAAAAACTGGGATTTATAAAGTATGAGACGAACGTTTACAAATTTCTGTTAAAATAGTTTTACGGATAACAAAGCTTATCGGGCAGAGTCTTTCATTTTACTTCTTCTCAGGACCATTTGCAGACAATGAACATGAAAAAAAGAGTATACACTGCATTCATTATTCTGGTTATGATATCCGGCTCCCTGTTTTCACAACAGGTTGCCGATACAAACTTTAATCCTGTTATTGCAAGGCCTGAATATGCTAAAGGGGAAGGCCGTTATGCAATGTTCGGCGAAGCTGCAATGTTCACTGCCCAGCTTGCAGGTAATACGAAGACAAGAACATGGATGAATTCAGATTACACGGAAGAGAATTATAAACTTCTGCTTAATATCATTCACTGGCTTGCCGTCAAGCTGAACGACTGAGTCAGTTAAATTTTATCTTTGTTCTCAACCAATGATAAATTGTGAAGAGAAGACTTATTATCTTTTTTATTCTTTTAACCAGCTTTTCAGTTAAGGCGCAAATTGTTAAAAGGCCGTTCATTATTGAAACGAAGGTGCATGCTGGGATGAATCTTCCTTTTTATGATGCACTTCGCTATCTTATTAAGGATGATATTTATGCATATGATCTTGCAGTGAGTCTCCCCACATATGGTAAGGATTACTGGGAAAAACTGTATCGATATCCCAGGCAAGGATTCGGATTGTCATACTGGAGTCTCGGTAATAATGACGTATTCGGCAACGCGTATGTATTATACGGTTTCATCAATATCCCGTTCTTTAAGCCGACTGAAAAGTATTCCTTTAATTACCAGATCTCGTGCGGAGGTGCTTACCTGCCTAAAAACTTTGATATTTACAAAAATCATCTTAACCGGGCGATCGGCTCTAAAACAAATATATACATTCACCTTGGGATAGATTTAAAGATAAAGCTCTTCTCACGTTCCGAAATGGTATTTGAAGCCGGAATAACTCATTTTTCCAACGGAAAAACAAAATCGCCGAATTACGGTATTAATGCCGGTTCCGTCTCTCTTGGCTTCAATTATATTTTTAATAATAAGGGTGCTGCAATAGTGGCCCCGGAAATTCCGGATTTTTATAAACACTATTCTCAATCGGTAATTTATTCAGCAGGATCAAAGGTCTATGACAACCTTGAGGGAACGAAATATTTTACCTCATCGGTTTCTTACAATCTGGAACGCATAATAGATCTCAAAAGGAGGATAGGTGCTGGAGCTGATCTCTCTTATGATGGTTCCATAAGCGAAGACCTTGCAGCTGATGACGGTACTCCGGAGAAAGAATTTATTAAGCTGATTCGGGTTGGACTGCATGGTTCTTATGGTATCCGATATAAGCAATTGCTTATGGGAATTCAGATCGGGTGCTACCTGTATTCAAAATCTACAACCATTACCCCTGTTTATAATAAAATTTCAATACAATATCTCTTCTCAAAACGAATTTCCGGATGTATAGCTATAAAATCTCATATGGCTAAAGCTGATTGTCTGGAATTCGGAATAGGCTATTATTGGTAATCTTATGAATAAATGAAACATTTTAGAAGTTTTTTTATTGGTCTTATTTTAATTTCATGTTTTATTATTTCCTGTCAGAAGTTGTTTTTTTCTGAGGAGGAAAGTACTCGGGAAATAAATCTCGGGAATTTTCATGCAGTAAATTTCTTTGGTATTTATAATATAGTTCTTATCCAGGATTCAACTAACAGGCTCGTAATAACAGGAAAAAACAATATTGCTTCCATCGACGCTCTTATTGAGGCGGATACACTGAATATTGATGATCATAAGAAAATGTCATTCAATCCTAACAAAAACTCACTTGTCCTTCATTACACAAATCTCGAATATTTAGCATCGTATAATCCTGTTAATGTTTCAAATCCCGATACTTTAAAGGCTGATAATTTCATGTTTGTTGCTGTCGGGGAAATTGCAGAGGTAAGGCTTAATATTGTCTGCAATTATTTGCAGGTACTTGATAACAGCAATACTCTAGGGTACCTGAATTTTCTGGGAAAAGCCGGGAATTGCTGGATCTGGAACCGATATGGCTCCTCAATGTATCTTGATAGTCTTCTTTGCAGAGATGCAGTAATCTATAATGAGTCCGCAGGAGATGTTAAAATAAATGCAGTTGATAATATCGAAGCATTTATAAGGAGCAAGGGCAATATATATTATCATGGTAATCCGTTGATTAAAGTTGCAGAGAAAAGCGGTAAAGGCAGCATAATCCCTTTAGACTGATAAAGAGGTTTATTCGTGAAAAAATCCTACCTTGGTTATTCATATTAAAATATGTAACCATAAATCGGCCTGTTATGAAAATAATGATTGAATTCCCTGTTGGAAAAAGCAAATTCCAATTATTGTCTTTCTTTGCATATTCATTTGCGCTGATCTTATTTTTAACATCATGCAATCAAAAACCTGAAGCCTACTCCATTATTGAATTTACAGGGGGTGAATCAGTGCTCAATTACTCAAAATCACTCTACTACGTTTCCTTTAAATCGGATAGTGTTAGCCCTGCGGCTTTGCTGGCAGGTAATAATGATCTGATTTTTTACGGTGATGGATTATTCATTTATAGGAAAACCCTTGGCAATAAATTTCAGTTTAGCAACACCAAGCAGGGAGGGTATATTAATGGGAAATTAGCCACTCTGAATCTTCACAAAAGAAATGATATGATATCATGGTTTAAAAAGATGGAAACAACAGATCTTTCATGGCTGGAATTTATGAAAGTTGATTCGCTGATACCAGAAGACTATTATCCATACCTGGCCAGCCTTGCCAAACTTAAACCCGGAATAGGTCTTTATTATGACGGGGACCTGAATGAGATTTCAAGATTGATCAGTCTTTTTAATCCAAAGTACCTTGTGGGGGAAAGGGTTTATAGCAGTGATTTTAAACTCCTTTCCCAACTGACAAATCTTGAGCTTCTGGTTGTAACCCTTAATGATTCTGTTAATAATGGTCCTCTGCCTGCAATGCCAGCTCTGAAATATCTTTTTCTGACGGAAGTGAATAAAAATGTTGTTCTGGATGATAAATTTTTATCGGAGAACAAATCATTGGAAAGATTGGCAATAATGGAAACGGCAAGAATTGATTTTTCTCTGCTGAAACCATTGAATAATCTTAAAGAATTGGTTATAAGCAATTTTGATACCGTTGTAAATCCTGAATTGATAAAAAATCATAAGAATCTGGAAGTCCTGTCAATAATTAATGAGAAATCCATCTGTCAGCCTGTAATAGATGGCCCCGATCAAATACGGTGGATGTCATTTTCACCAGATGTGCCACAAAACATATTTAATTCATTTATCAATAATCATCCCGGGCTTGAGGTTGCCGAGATACTTAAGAATGACACTATCAGCTCATTCAGCTCCTTATTGAAATTAAGAAATCTTTACGGATTGATTGTTTCAGATACTCTCACTGACCTTTCTTCAGTAAAATCACTGAAGAGCTTAAAATATCTTTCTTTGCCAGCATATGTTTTAAAAGATAAATCAGTGAAAGATGAATTGCATAAATTGATACCTGAAGCAAGGATAGTTGCCAATGAAGGTTTCTGCCTTGGTTCTGGCTGGCTGCTGATTATTGTCCCGCTTGTGATTTTATTCAGCCTAGTAGCCAAAAAGAAATTTCAGAGAGTCACCCGTTCAGTTTAAGCCTTTTCAGACCTTATGACTTTTGATAAAAAGTATGCAGCATTCGCCGAAGCTTCAATTTGCAGCATTGCTTTAATGGTTTTTTCCTATTTTATTCATTCTGAATTTCCTGTAAAAGCGATCTCATACTCTGCCCTGGTGTTGACTTCATATTTTTTCAGTCGCCAGTTGAACACCATTATGGCCGTTGACAAGAAGATCAAAGTATCTGTAAGATTAAAGGTTTCATTTTTATATAACCTTGCAGGAGTTGTCTGCGGAATTCTGCTCGCAATATTTTACAGATGGCATTTGGGGATCAGTTTGTTACCTGCAGCTATTCATTATTTTGTGATTATTGCTGCAGTGATTGGAGCTACTGAGGAATTAGTTTTCAGAGGTTTTATACAGGAAAAAGCCAAAGAGATAAACGGTCAGTTTTCAGTAGTGTTCAGCGCAGCAGCACATACAGGATATAAGTGTTGTCTTTTTCTGGGACCTTCTGTTGCTGCAGGAATTGATATTCTCAATCTTGCTTTCTGGACATTTCTCTTTGGTCTCTTTATAGGTACAATAAGGCATTTTTCGAAAAGTATTTTCCCTGCAGTTATTGCCCATGTTCTTTTTGATCTGATAGTGTACTCCGAGTTCATTGCAGCTCCCTGGTGGGTTTGGTAAACAGCTAAATAACTGTGCATGGATAAAATTATGAAACATTTATTATCATGTAACACCAGGTTTTAACTTTACTGTAAATAAGGATTTACTGTTTACATAGTATTGCATCGATTCTGGTTAGGTTCTGGGTTGTCAGGAGTCAATAGTTTTAACTGCTATATCGGTTAACCATATCGTGACAGAAAATCTTCAGGTTTGTTGGGAACCCGGTACATTCCTCATGATGATCACAAGGATTTACTTTGTTACTTAAGTTTAATTGATATTTTTGCACCGCAGATTTCTTAAATAATGCCTGCAAGGTTCAATATTATCTGGAAATGGATAGGGCTCCTGGTATTTCTGAGTTCAGCCACAGTTAAAGGACAGTTGCTTCAGGATACAACTACTTTGAACATGGTTGGTAAAGATATTGATTATATCGATAATCTGCAGTTCAAAGAAGCCGGGGAGATTTACACTGAGATCTCTTACCTGTATCCCCGGCATCCGATTGTATTCCTTTTGCGTGGAATTATGACATACTGGGAGAATTATCCTCTGCTTCATACTTCTCCTTTCCATTCCTCTTTTGAAGAAGATATGCGTCAATGCATTAAGTTGTCGGAAGCCAATAAAAATCCGAACTATGAGGCTGAATATTTGCTTGCTGATTTGTGCGCCAGGGGAATGCTTTTATCGTTTTATAACGACAATGATCTTACAATGGAGGTTATTCCGCTGACAACCGGGACTTACAAATATATCAGGCGGGCTTTCGATTTTGCCTCTGTCTGTGCAGATCTGAACTATTTCACGGGTCTGTACAATTATTACCGGGAAGCCTATCCCAAAATATATCCTGTATATAAATCACTTGCTTTTCTGTTTCCACATGGAGATATGGAAAAAGGCATAAAAGAATTGCAGAAAGCTGCCTTAAGCTCCGTTGTATTAAAAGCTGAGTCATATGATATGCTTGAATGGATCTTCCTAAGCTTTGAGAATAAGTATTCTGAAAGTTTAGGCTACTGCAAATCACTTAATGAGAAGTATCCCGCGAATGTACTTTTCCTTTCAACCTATATAAGAAATCTGCTTCTTTTAAAGAATTTTGACGAAGCGGAAAAGCTCATGCCTGTTTCAATAGTGGAAGAAGGAAATGAATATTTTCAGGCGCAGTTTATTATTTTAAAAGGAATCATTCAGGAAAAAAAATATCATGATAATAAGCTCGCACAACAATATTACAATGACGGGATCAATAAAATTTCCTTATTTGGTAAGTATGGCAATGACTATGCAGCCTATGCTTATTTTGGTTTGAGCCGGATAAGTGAGTACAACGGAGAAAAGCATGCCCAAAAATCTTACAGAAAAGCTGCAATGAAGCTTGCCGATTTTAAAAAGATTAATTTTGATAAGTAGAAGGTTCTACTCACTACCAAGTCTGTAAAGGTATTTTTGTGTTCTCAATATAACTGAGTTCCTTAATATGGCTGGTGTGGCCCATATTCCTGAATCCATCTGATTCTGGGCAACAACTTCATATTTACGGCCTGCTTTTAGAGCAAGAACCTCACCTTTTACAGAGAAAAACCATATGGTTCCATTTACGTAAATAGGGGAGGCGTCATAATTTGATGTAACATGAGTTGACCATACTTCTGTTCCTGTTGCCGCATCAATGCACATCAGATTATT
>Ga0208980_10001056_pt1 | contig 16453 bp, 14 predicted proteins | sample WetSurMetagenome_3_FD_187993 | JGI IMG/M metagenome (GOLD analysis project Ga0208980, IMG submission 187993) | Wetland microbial communities from Twitchell Island in the Sacramento Delta, sample from surface sediment Aug2011 Site A1 Bulk (version 2) | ecosystem: Environmental > Aquatic > Marine... | reverse complement strand
TCTCTTTTAAGTATTTTCCTGTCTTTTACTATCTCTTCAGAACTTATCATCAGTCCGAAAAACAGGGAAGTAATAACACACATGAACATATAAGCCGGAATATTTTCATTTGCCAGGAATTCATAGGACGACCCTTTTGAATATTTTGTGAAATGAGCCAGGATCAATGCCAGCACGCCGGCGAACCCGAGACCCCAATGCGTCGGCACGCGGTCGACGAGAACGATGCCCGCAAGCGATGGCAACTGCCATGCCAGCCAGTTCGTCACCGATGCGCCGAGGAAATACTCCATCTCCCCGCTGCCGGGCTCGGGCTGGCGGTGGCGGTGCATGAAGAGCACATAGGTCAGGTCGCCGCTGAAGTAGCCGAGCGCGAGTCGCTGCGCCAGCGGAAAGCGCTGGAAGAACGGCCGCCACTGCACGCTGAACACGACGAAGCGCAAGTTGACGCAGAACGCCGTCGCCCAGACCACCCAGGTCGGCGCGCCCGCCGCCATCAGCGGCACGACGGCGAGTTGCGCGCTGCCGGCGTAGACGGTGAACGTCATCAGCAACGCCAGCGGAGCCGACAGGCCGCCCTTGACCATCGCGATGCCCGTCACGAGCCCCCACGCGGCGATGCCCAGGCCGGCCGCCGACATGTCGCGCACGCCGCGGCGGAACTCGGGATGGTGCAAGGTGGCGGGCAGGCTCGCGAACATGCGCCAAGTGTCGCACCCCGCGGAGGGCGGTCTGTGCGCAGCCCGGCCCTGGGGGCGCTCAGGAGGCGTGCGCGGTCTTGTTCCCCGTGGATGGCGCGGCCTTGCGGTCGCTGGCCGCCCTGGCCGTGCCGTCACCGGAGGCCGCGGCGATGGGCGCACCCCTCGCGCTGTCCTGTGCCGAGGCGGGCACGATGCCTTCGATCTTGTTTTCGCGCATGTATTCGTCCATCTCGCGCCAGCCGGCGTACACCGACGCCTTCTGTGCCCTCGGATTGAGCGCAAAGCAATCCTCGATGGCGCGCGTCGCGTGGCGGCAGGCGCTGCCGACCGCCTTGCCGTCGGCTTCCTTCAGCGCGGCGATCCTTTCCGCCGACTCCATGCCGAGCATCTCGCAGCCGGCGAGCAGCGCGGGCAACAGGAGGGCAAGGGCAGGGCGCAGCATGGGCATGGCGGAAGGTTCGGGCGAGACTGTGCGTCCATATCGACCGCGGCGCGTCCGACTTGAGTCCGGTGCATCGCGCGGCGTCCCGCCGCACGCCCCGGCGCCCTCAGGCGGTGCGGCCGGTCGCCATCGCGAGCAGGCGCTCGACGCGTTCCTCCGTCGACGGGTGGGTCGAGAACAGGCCGCGCAGGCCGCCGGCGGTCAGCGGGTTCACGATCATCATCTGCGCCGTCTCGGGGTGGCGTTCGGCCGCTTCGAGAGGCAGCCCCTGGGCGGCACGCTGGATCTTCTGCAGCGCGCTCGCCAGTGCCTGTGGGTCGCTGGAGATCTCGGCGCCGCCGCGGTCGGCCTCGAACTCGCGCGCCCGGCTGATCGCCATCTGGATCAGGCCGGCCGCCATCGGCGCCAGGATCATCACCAGCAGCCCGACGATCGGGTTGGAACGCCCTTCGCTGTTGCGCCCGCCGAAGAACATCGCGAAGTTGGCGAGCATCGAGATCGCGCCGGCCATCGTCGCGCTGACGGTTGAGATGAGGATGTCGCGGTGCTTCACGTGCGCCAGCTCGTGGGCCATCACGCCCCGCAGTTCACGATCGGACAGCGTGCGCAGGATGCCTGTCGTCGCGGCGACGGCGGCGTGCTCGGGGTTGCGTCCGGTGGCGAAGGCGTTCGGCGCGTCTTCCTGGATCAGGTACACGCGCGGCATCGGCAACTCGGCGCGCTGCGCGAGATCGCGCACCATGCGGTAGAACTGCGGCGCCGAGGTCTCGTCGACCTCCTGCGCGTCGTACATCTTCAGCACCAGCTTGTCGGAGAACCAGTAGCTGAAGAAGTTCATGCCCAGCGCGACGACGAGCGCCATCGTCATGCCGCTGCGTCCCCCGATCATCGAACCGAGGGCCATGAACAGCGCGGTGATGGCCGCCATCAGCACGGCTGTCTTCATCAGGTTGAACATGACGCTCCTTCCTTGGTTTGCGCTGCGCCGCGGCGAATGCGCAGCGACCTACATGGTGCCTGGCGCCGAGACTTCAATGCCCGCTGCCCCAGCGTCTGCCGCGCCCGATCGGACGGCCGGCGAGGAATTGCGCCGCGTCGACCCGCCGGCCCCCGGGGCGCTGCAGCAGCGTGATCCGCAGGGCCTGCTCGCCGCAAGCCACGACGATGCCGCAGGCCGTGGCGGCAAGAACCTCGCCCGGGGCACCCGCGCCGTCGACCACGGTGGCGCGCCAGAGCTTGATCGGCTCGCCGTCCAGCGGACTGCTGGCGCCAGGATAGGGATCGAATGCGCGCAGGCGGCGCTCGAGGACCACTGCCGGCAGCGACCAGTCGATGTTGGCCTCGGCCTTGCCGATCTTGGCGGCGTAGCAGGCCCCTTCGGCGGGCTGCGGCCGCGGTGTCAGGTCGCCGCGCGCGGCACGGTCCAGAGCCTGCACGATGAGCTCGGCGCCGAGCGCCGCCAGGCGTTCACCCAAGGTCCCCGCGGTGTCGGTGGCGGCGAGTTCGACCGCCTCGGTCAGCAGCATCGCACCGGTGTCCAGGCCGGCATCCATCTGCATCACCGTGATGCCGGTGAGTGCGTCGCCAGCCTCGATCGCGCGCTGGATCGGCGCTGCACCTCGCCAGCGCGGCAGCAGCGAGGCGTGGATGTTGAGGCAACCCAGGCGCGGCAGGTCCAGCGTCCACTGGGGCAGGATCAGGCCGTAAGCGGCGACCACGAGCGCGTCGGGACGCGCCGCCACCAGCGCGGCGCGCGCGGCTTGCGCGTCGTCGGTGAATCGGCCGTCCAGGCGCAGGCTGCGCGGTTGGGCGATTGCCAACCCGTGGTCCCGGGCGAACGCCTTGACGGGGGAGGGCAGCAGCTTCATGCCGCGGCCTGCCGGGCGGTCGGGCTGCGTCAGGACGAGCGCGATCTCGTGACCGGCGGCATGCAGCTTCGCCAGCGCAGCGCGCGCGAATTCGGGCGTGCCGGCGAAGGCGAGCCTCATGCCGGGCGGGGGCGCTCGCGCCCTGGCATCAGCGCGCGCGCTCCAGTTCGCGCACCTGCTTGAGCATCCGCGTCTTGATGCGGCTGCGTTTGAGCGGACTCAGGTACTCGACGAAGACCTTGCCGATCAGGTGATCCATCTCGTGCTGCACGCACACCGCGAGCAGGCCCTCGGCCTGGATTTCGCGCATCTCCCCGTCGCGATCGAGGGCGCGCACCGTGACCCGCGCGTGGCGCGCCACCTGATCGTAGGTCTCGGGCACCGACAGGCAGCCTTCGTCGCCGAACACCATCTCCTCGCTGCGCCAGACCAGCTCCGGATTGATCAGCACGTGAAGTTCGTCGTGCGACTGCGACGTGTCGATCACGATCACGCGCTCATGCACGTCCACCTGGGTCGCCGCGAGGCCGACCCCGTCGGCGGCGCGCATCGTCTCGTGCATGTCGTCGACGAGCCGACGGATCCGGTCATCGACCGTGGCGACGGGACGGGCGACCTTGTGCAGGCGCGGGTCGGGGTAGCGGAGAATCGTGAGTTGGGTCATCTTGCTGCAAGTGCCCACGGCGACGGGCAGCGAGCCCGGGTTGGCGCCGACGATCGTGGGCGGCGTGGCGGGCTTGCACCCGGTTACCGACGGCGGGTCATTTTCGTTGCGAACTCGGGGGGGTAGAGGCAGAATGAATTAAAGTGACTGGGCATTTTCGCCGAAGACAAGCCGCCGGCATGCCCGTATGCCGGTAACCCCAAGCGCCTAGCGCAACGAGCGCGGCGCACGGAGACTCCAGGACATGACCCGCAGCCACCCCCTCGCCCACCCTGTTCGCGGGGCACTCCTCGAAGCCGCCGTCGCTGCCGCGCTGGCGCTTGCGGCCGTCGCCGCACAAGCCGCGAACTATCCCGTCACCGCGGAGCAGGCGAGCACGGCGCAGCAGGTGGCGCAGGCTGGCGTGCCGCTGTCGGAACTGGCGCCCAACGCTCCCGACACGCATACCGTCAAGCCCGGCGACACGCTGTGGGACATCTCCAAGCTGTTCCTCAAGAGTCCGTGGCGCTGGCCCGAGCTGTGGGGCATGAATCTCGAGCAGATCCGCAATCCGCACCTGATATTTCCCGGGCAGGTGCTGTCCCTCGAGAAGAAGGACGGCCGGGCGAGGCTGCTCGTCGGGCAGCCCATCGGTGGCGCGCCGGAGGTCACCGTGAGGCTGTCGCCGAGAGTGCGGGCCGGTGCGCTCGGTGGCGCGCTGTCGTCGATTCCGCTGAACCTGATCGAACCGTTCCTGAACGAGGCCGTCATCCACGAGACCGACGAGCTCCTGCTGGCGCCGCGGATCGTCGCGACGACGGAAGACCAGGTGCTGATGTCGCCCGGGAACCTGGCTTATGTCCGTGGCGATCTCGGGCAGGAGCGCCAGTACCGCCTCTTCCGCGAGGCCAGGCCGATGCTCGATCCGACCAGCAACGAAGTGCTCGGTTTCGAATCGACCTACCTGGGCACGGCTGAATACCTTCGGCCGGGCGAGGTGCGAACGGCTGCCGACGGCAAGAGCGAAATCATTCCCGCGACCTTCGTCGTCACGGCGGTACGGCAGGAGGTCGGCGTCGGCGACCGCCTCGCCCCGGTGCCGCCGCGCCAGTTCACCAACTACGTGCCGCATGCGCCGCAGGCGCCGATCGCTGGGCAGATCGTGTCGATCTACCCTGAAGGGCTGACCGCGGGCAAGAACCAGATCGTCGCCCTCAGCCGCGGCGCGGTCGACGGCATGGAGCTCGGCGCCGTGCTCGAGCTGTGGCGCGATGGCCGGACGGTTGCGGACCGCACCGATTCGAGCCGGACTCAGGTCCGGTTGCCCAACGAGCGCAACGGGACGCTGTTCGTGTTCCGCGTCTTCAAGCGCATGTCGTATGCGCTGATCATGTCGGCGTCCCAGCCGGTCAGGCCGGGCGACCGCTTCGCGCAGCCCTGAACGCGCGGGTTCGGCGGTCGCGCGCCGCATCGGCTGAGGGCACGCAATGGAGCGCGACGAACTCGCCGCGTGGCTGCGCCTGATCGAGACGCCGCAGGTCGGGCGCGAATCGGCGCGGCGACTGCTGGCGGCGATAGGGTCGCCCCAGGCCGTGATCGACGCCGGCATCCCCGCCTGGCGCGAGGTGGTGGGCAACGTCGCGCAGTCGCTTGCCGAGCCGCCAGAGGGTCTGCAGGCGCTGGTCGACAAGACGCTGCGCTGGCTCGATGAAGGCGAGGCGCGTGCCGTCGTCACGCTCGGGGACGCGCTGTATCCGGCGACGCTGCTCGATGCGGCCGATCCGCCTCTGCTTCTGTACCTGCAAGGGCGGGCCGCGTTGCTGGGGGCGGCGTCGATCGCGGTGGTCGGCAGTCGCAACCCGACGCGCCAGGGCATCGACAACGCGAAGGACTTTGCGCGTCACCTGAGTCAGGCCGGGCTGGGCATCGTGTCGGGTCTGGCGCTCGGTGTCGACGGCGCCGCGCACGAGGGCGCGCTCGACGGGCCGGGCAGCACGATCGCCGTCGTCGGCACGGGCCTGGACCGCGTCTATCCGCGGCGGCACCTCGCACTCGCGCACCGCATCGCCGCCGAGGGCCTGATGGTGAGCGAGTATGCGCTCGGGATGCCGCCCCTGGCGGCGAACTTCCCGCGGCGCAATCGGCTCATCGCCGGGCTGACGCGCGGCACCCTGGTGGTCGAAGCGGCGCTGCAGTCGGGGTCGCTGATCACGGCGCGCCTGGCGGCCGAGGCAGGGCGCGAGGTCTTTGCCATCCCGGGGTCGATCCACGCCCCGCAGTCACGCGGCTGCCATGCGCTGATCAAGCAGGGAGCCAAGCTCGTCGACAGTGCCCAGGACATCCTCGAGGACCTGCGCCTGTCGCTGCCCTCGGCCGTGCCGGCGCACGCCGACGCGCCCGAACGGTGCGACCCCCTGTTGCAGGCGCTGGGCTACGACCCCGTGACGCTGGATGTACTCGTCTCGCGCACCGGCATCGCCGCCGCGGAACTGAACGTGCGGCTGCTCGAGCTCGAGCTCGCTGGGCAGGTGGCCCGTCTGCCCGGACAACTCTTCCAGCGCGTCGCCCGGGCCTGAAGGCGCTTGCCTTCGAGTCCCCGCGGCCCTATGTGCCCGGGGTCCCTGCGGTATAGTGGCTGCCATGTTCGACGTGCTCGTCTACCTGTACGAAAACTACTGGCGGCCGGACGCATGCCCCGAGCATGACCAACTCGCGCGCAAGCTCACCGCGGTCGGATTCGAGTCCGACGAGATCCAGGAAGCCTTGACCTGGCTGGACGGCCTGGCGAACGCCGCGCAGTCGCATGTCGGCAAGCAGACGGTGCAGAGCATGCGCGTCTACTCGCCCGCCGAGCAGGAACATCTGGGCGAACCGAGCATCGGCTTCGTGAGCTTCCTCGAGTCCGCGGGCGTCCTGCCGCCGCCGATGCGCGAGATGGTCCTCGACCGCGCGACGGCGATCCCCGGGGCTCCCGTCGACCTCGAAGACCTCAAGATCATCGTGCTGATGGTCTTCTGGAGCCTGGGCGAGGAGCCCGACGCGCTGATCCTCGACGAACTGTTCGTCGACGAGGCGGACCGGCTGATTCACTGAAGCCTCGCGCGAAACGCCTCGCGGCGTCTCACCCGCTCAGTTCAACAAGCGCTCCGGATCGACATCGAGTTTGGCAAGCGCGCTGCGCGTCGCGCGCGTCGTCAGCGATTCGTCCTGCGCGGGTATCAGCAAGCCGGCCTGAAGAAACGCCGCCAGGCGATGGCGCTGGAAGAGGATGCCCCGCCCCTGCGGCGAGACGAACAGCGTCAGCTGCTTGCGCAGGCCCTGCCAGGCAAGCTGCACCTGCTCGTTGTGGCTGCGGTAGTCGAGCATGTACCACCCACCGACCTGCAGTTCGCGGGCCCAGGTGAGCATCGCTGCCGTGGGCATCGAACCGCCTTCGCCCACGACTTCGAGCTCCTCGCTCTGGTGGCCCGAGAGGTCGAGCACGAGGGATTCGTCGATGTCGACGTCCATCGCCTCGGGCAGCAACTCCTCCAGCGTCTCGAGACGCGTCATCAGTTCGGCCAGCCGCTCGCTCGAGATCGCCGCGGTCTTGGCGGTGAACGCCGCAGCGAGGGCGTTGTTCAGCTTCTGGATGTGCTCGTCCTGCTTCTGGGGCGCGACACCGGCCTCGTCCATGCCATCGCGCAGCTTCTTCAGCAACGGCGGCAGGCGGCGGATCACTTCGGCGCGCTCCTCGCGCGAGACCTTCGCACTCGCCGACCAGATCAGGTCGGCAGCGGCGCGCTTCATCGCCTTGGTGGCGTCGCTCTGCATGCCATGCTTGACTGCGGTCATCGCCAGCACGTCGGCCCAGACATGGAAGAGGAACGCGCGCACGCCTTCCTGCACCGGCACCTCGTCGAGCATCTTGCGCAGCTCGATCGTGTACTGGATCGCGAGCGTCTCGCGCTGCTCGATCTGCTGCGCCAGGGACACGCCCTTGCGCGACGCCTCGTTCTCGTTGCGGAAGTAGTGCTCGAGGAATTTCTCGAATTCGGTCAGCACGGTCTGGAACACGCGGCGTCCGGTATCGGGGTAGGCCTCGACGACCTGAACGACGCGCTTGATCTCCTTTTCCAGCGCGTCGCCGATCACACGTGCCGTCGCATCGAAACCCATCACGCAAGCGCCCATGCGGTCGATGAGGCGCCGCGCCGGGTGGTCGACGCCGGCGAAGAAGTCCGGCTCGCTCACGGCCACGCGCAGCACCGGCATCTGCAGGCGCGCGAACCAGACCCGGATCGCCGCGGGGATGTGCTCCTCGGTGAGGATGCTCTGGAACAGCAGCGCGACGATCTCGATCGTGGCGCGCTCGACAGGCGTTGCCGCGGCGCGCTTGAGGGCCCGCTTGCGCTCCTGCAACTCGTTCAACAGCGCCGGCGTGCTGATCGGCTCGCTCGCCGTTCGACCGGGCAAGGCCGTGCGTCGCTGGATGCCCGCCTGGGCCTCGTGGATCGCGGCACGCAGCGAAGGCGACGCCTGCCGGTCGCCGCGGGTGGTGCTCGCAAAGTCAGGCAACTGCCGCCCGACCAGGCGATTCAGCCTCCCGAGCACGGCCTCGGCATGATCGCCGCCGCCGGCAAGCCTTCCGGCACGCGTCATCATGCGCGTCTCTTCGCCGACATCGCTGCCCCCGGCCATGCTGCGGCTGCGCCCCAGGGTTCCGAAGCTCGTGACGCCCGACGTGCTGCCGCCGTGGACGCTGCGCGACCGGCGGATCAGGGGGCGCAGATCGATCTCGGGCAGTACGCCCTGGCGCACCAGCCAGTGGTTCGTGTCGTGATAGGCCTCTTCGGCGAAGTGCGAGAACTCGTCGTGCAACGCGCGCTGCACGAGGCGCCATGCTTCCTGCGTCAACCCGGCTGCCTGCCACGCCGAGGTGACGACGCGCGCCAGCACGTGCGGCCGCAGCACGTCGCTGGCGTCGAGTTCGTCGCGCCGCTCCAGCGACAGCATGCGTGAACGCAGATCGGTGAATTCCCACGATGCGCGGTCCATCATGGCCAGCGCGAGGCGTGAACTCAGGATCTCGCCCTCGATCGTGTCGTTGTCGACCAGCGACAGGTTCGCCGCGCGGATCGACGGTGGAGGAAGATCGCCCCTGCGCGATGCCGATGCCGATGCAGATGTCGATGCCGTGCTGCCGCGCACCGCTTCGCGCAGCTGCCGCGTGATGCCGGCGAGCCAGGCGGGCGCCGCCCGGTGCAGTTCCATCGCGACGTCGCGCTGCTTGTGCAGCGGCACCGGCTCGGCGGCGCGACTCAGCGTCTGGGCCGCGCTGTCGCTGACGGCCTGCACGACGCCCTGCGCGCCGTTGAGGAGCTCCTCGACGTAGGAGCGTCGCGCCTGGGCGGCCAGGGCGAGCGGGTCGGCGGTGTACGCCATGGAAGATGTCGCGTTGGAAGGTCGAGGGTGCCTGCGGGCACTCTACACGACTGCCCCCGCGTTCGGATCATCGGGGTCGATATCCTTCGCTGCCACCCGCACCAGATCCTCGCGCTTGACACCCAGCCACATTGCGATGGCCGCGGCAACGAAAACCGAAGAATAGATGCCGAACAGGATGCCGATCGTCAGCGCCAGCGCGAAATAGTGCAACGTGGGGCCACCGAAGACGAGCATCGACAGCACCATCATCTGCGTGCAGCCGTGCGTGATGATCGTGCGGCTCGTCGTGCTCGTGATCGCATGGTCGATCACCTGCTGCGAGCTCATCTTGCGGTAGCGCCGGAACGCCTCGCGGATCCGGTCGAAGATGACGACCGACTCGTTGACGGAGTAGCCGAGCACGGCGAGCACCGCGGCGAGCACCGAGAGCGAGAACTCCCACTGGAAGTACGCGAAGAAGCCGAGGATGATGATCACGTCGTGCAGGTTGGCGATGATCGCGGCGACGGAGAACTTCCACTCGAAGCGGATCGCGAGGTACAGCATGATCCCGGCGATCGTCACGGCGAGCGCGAGGGCGCCGTCGCGGGCGAGTTCCGAGCCGACCTGGGGGCCGACGAACTCGCTGCGCTGCAGCTTCACGGGCTCGGCGCCGGCGGCAGCGGTGCACACCGGCTTGCTGATCGCCTCGCCCTTTTCCGTCGTGACCTGCTGCGTCGAGACGGTGCCATTCTCGGCGCGGCAGATTGCGTCGAACACGCGCGAGACGACTTCGGCCTGCTTCACGTCGCCGCGCAAGGGCAGCCGGATCAGCACGTCGCGCGGCGTCCCGAAGTTCTGCACCTGCACGTCGCCGAGCTTGAGGTCCTCGAGCGTCGTGCGGACCTTGCCGACATCGGCCGCCTGCGCGTAGGCCGCTTCGATCACCGTGCCGCCGGTGAACTCGATCGACAGGTGCAGGCCGCGCGTGACGAGGAAGAACACCGCCGCCGCGAAGGTGATGAAGGAGACCGCGTTGAAGACCAACGCATGGCGCATGAACGGGATGTCACGCTTGATCCGAAAGAACTCCATGACGTCTCCTCAGGCGTTGGCGGGCGGCGTGGCGGGCGCATCGGGGCGCCACACCTGTCCGATCGAGACCGCCTTCAACCGCTTCTGTCTTCCGTACCAGAGGTTGACGAGCCCGCGCGAGAAGAACACGGCGGAGAACATCGAGGTCAGGATCCCGAGGCAGTGCACCACGGCGAAGCCACGCACCGGCCCGGAGCCGAACGTCAGCAGCGCGAGCCCCGCGATCAGCGTCGTGACGTTGGAGTCCAGGATCGTCGCGAAGGCGCGTTCGTAGCCGTTGGTGATCGCCGTCTGCGGCGAGGCACCGCCCCGCAGTTCTTCGCGCACCCGCTCGTTGATCAGCACGTTGGCGTCGATCGCCATGCCCAGCGTCAGCGCGATCGCCGCGATGCCCGGCAGCGTCAGCGTCGCCTGCAGCATCGACAGCAGCGCCACGAGCAACAGCAGGTTGAAGGCCAGCGCGATGGCCGAGAACATGCCGAACAGACGGTAGTAGACGATCATGAAGACGGCGATCGCGCAGAAGCCGTAGATCACGCTGTTGAATCCCTTGGCGATGTTCTCCGCGCCGAGGCTCGGCCCGATCGTGCGTTCCTCGATGATCTCCATCGGCGCGGCCAGCGATCCGGCGCGCAGCAACAGCGCGGTGTCCTGCGCCTCCATCGTCGTCATCGATCCCGAGATCTGCACCCGTCCACCGCCGATCTCCGAGCGGATCACGGGCGCCGTGACGACTTCGCCCTTGCCCTTTTCGAACAGCAGGATCGCCATGCGCTTGCCGACGTTCTCGCGCGTCACGTCCCGGAAGATGCGCGAGCCCTTGTCGTCCAGCGTCAGGTGCACCGCGGGCTGGTGCTGGTCGTCGAATCCGGGCTGCGCGTCGCGCAGGTTCTCGCCGGTCAGGACGACCTGGCGCTTGACGATCAGCGGCCGCGCGCCGCGCTCGACGTAGCGCTCGGTGCCGAAGGGCACCGGGCCGGAGCCGGCGGCCGCGGCGGCGGCCTCGGCGCTGTCGTCGACCATGCGCACTTCGAGGGTCGCCGTGCGGCCGATGATGTCCTTGGCCTTGGCGGTGTCCTGGACCCCCGGCAGCTGAACGACGACGCGGTCGGCGCCTTGCTGCTGGATCACGGGCTCGGCGACCCCGAGCTCGTTGACGCGGTTGTGCAGCGTCGTGATGTTCTGCTTGATCGCGGTTTCCTGGACCTTCAGCGCCGCAGCCGCCTTGAGGGTGCCACGCAGCCTGGACTCGGCGCCGTCGGCGGCCTCGGTCCAGTCCAGGTCGGGCAACTGATCGGCCAGCAGGTTGCGCGCCGCGGTGAGCGTCGCGGCGTCCCGGAAGCGCACTTCCACGGTGTTGCCCTCGCGCGAGATGCCGGCGTGGCGAATATTCTTGTCGCGCAGCATCGTGCGGATGTCGCCCGTCAGCGCTTCGGCCTTCTTCGTCAGTGCCGACTTCATGTCGACCTGCATCAGGAAGTGGACGCCGCCGCGCAGGTCCAGGCCGAGATACATCGGCATCGCGCGCAGCGCGGCGAGCGCGCGCGGCGAGCGCGACAGCAGGTTCAGCGCGACGATGTAGCTCGCGTCCGCGGGGTCCGGATTGAGGGCGCGCGTCAGCGCATCCTTGGCCTTGCCCTGCAGCTCGACGTCGGCAAAGCGCGCCTTGACGGAATTGCCGTCGAACTGGACGAAATCGGCCGTCAGGCCCTCCTTGGCGAGCACCTGTTCGACCCGCTGCGCGAAAGCCGGGTCCAGCTTGAGCGTCGCGCGGCCGCTGGACACCTGCACCGCTGGCGCCTCGCCGAAGAAGTTGGGGATCGTGTAGATCAGCCCCACGAGCAGCGCGACCACGAGGATCGCGTATTTCCACACCGGATAGCGGTTCATGACGCCTCTGCTGGATGGCGCGCGTGCGGGGCGCTGTCGCGGGCCGCCTGCGTCACCGCGGTTTCAGGGGCCTGTGCCGCGCGGCCCGCGACGCGCGGACGGCGCAACCAGGCCGTCGTCTCACTTGATCGTGCCCTTGGGCAGCACCTGGATCACGGCCGTGCGCTGGATGCGCACCTCGACACCGCTGGCGACCTCCACCGACAGGTAGGACTCGTCGATCTTGGTGATCCTGGCCAGCATGCCGCCCGCCGTGACGACTTCGTCGCCCTTGGCGAGCGCGTCGATCATCGCCTTGCTTTCCTTCTGCCGCTTCATCTGCGGGCGGATCATCACGAAGTACAGCACGACGAACATCAGCACCAACGGCAGCATGCTCGTCAGGCCGGACAGGGGCGAATCGCCGGCGGCGGCCGCCGGAGCGGCCTGGGCGAAGGCTTCGGATATGAACACGGGCGGGTCCTCTCGGGGCTGGCGTCTTCGCCCGAAGGGCGCGGACAGCCGGTGATTGTATCCAGCCCTCACCGCGGCCCGGGCCGCGCGGCGTACGCGCGCGCGGGCACGGCGTCGCCAGCCGCCCCTGCGAAAGCACCGATAGACGCCGCACCCAGGATCGCTACCATCGCGGCACTCGATCCACCCCTGGAGACTCTCATGCGACTCATACCCCGCGTCACGGCGCTCGCCGCCGTCCTCTGCTGCGCCGCGGCCGCCCATGGCCAGGCCACTGCGCCGATCAAGGTCGGCCTGATGCTGCCGTACTCCGGCACTTATGCCGGGCTCGGCAACGCGATCGAGAACGGCTTCAAGCTCTACGTGAACGAGCACGGCGGCAAGCTCGCCGGACGCGAGATCCAGTACTTCAAGGTCGACGACGAGAGCGAACCCTCCAAGGCGACCGACAACGTCAACAAGCTGATCAAGCGCGACAACGTCGACGTCCTCGTCGGCACCGTGCACTCGGGAGTCGCGCTGGCGATGGCCAAGGCGGCGAAGGACAACAACACGCTGCTGATCGTCCCGAACGCCGGTGCCGACGCTGTCACCGGGCCGATGTGCGGCCCGAACATCGTGCGCAGCAGCTTCAGCAACTGGCAGCCCGGGTACGCGATGGGCGTGGTGGCGGGCCAGAAGGGCGTCAAGCGTGCGATGACGATCACCTGGAACTACGCCGCCGGCGCCGAGTCGGTCAAGGGCTTCGCCGAAGGCCTGGAGAAGAGCGGCGGCAAGGTCGCCAAGGACCTGAACCTGCCGTTCCCGAACGTCGAATTCCAGGCGCTGCTGACCGAGATCGCGGCGCAGAAACCCGATGCGGTCTACGCGTTCTTCGCTGGCGGTGGTGCGGTCAAGTTCGTCAAGGACTACGCCGCCGCGGGCCTGAACAAGACGATTCCGCTGTACGGCCCGGGTTTCCTGACCGACGGCACGCTCGAAGCGCAGGGCGCCGCGGCGCAGGGCATGCTGACGACGCTGCACTACGCCGACAACCTCGAGACGCCGCGCAACGAAGCGTTCCGCAAGAGCTACGCGCTGACCTACAAGGCCAACGCCGACGTGTACGCGGTGCAGGGTTACGACGCTGCGCAGATCCTCAATGCCGGGCTCGTCGCCGCCAAGGGCGACCTCGCCAAGCGCGACGTCATCACCGCCGCCATGCGCAAGGTCACCGTCGACAGCCCGCGCGGCAAGTTCACGATCTCGGCGGCCGGCAACCCGGTGCAGGACATCTACCTCCGCGAGGTCAAGGGCATCAACAACGAGTACCGCTCGGTCGCCGTGAAGGCACTCGCCGATCCGGCGCGCGGCTGCAAGTTGTGAGCTCCGTGAATCAGTCGCTTCGCTGATTCCTGGCGGGCGGCTGCGCCGCCCTTTTCGGTGATGGGCGGCTCGCGCCGCCCGTTCTTCGCCTGCTGCCCTTGGACTTCGCCACCTTCCTCGTCCAGTGCCTGAACGCCGTGCAGTACGGCCTGCTGCTGTTCCTGGTCGCGTCGGGGCTGACGCTGATCTTCGGCATCATGGGCGTGATCAACCTCGCCCACGGCAGCTTCTACATGCTCGGCGCGTACCTCGCGTTCGGGCTGGCGCCGCTGTTCGGCCAGCAGTTCTTGACGATGCTCACCGTGGGCGTGCTGCTGTCGGCGCTGTTCGGCTTCGTGCTCGAATGGGCGTTCTTCAGCTATCTGTATCAGCGCGAGCATCTGCAACAGGTGCTGATGACCTATGCGCTGATCCTCGTCTTCGAGGAGGCGCGCAGCCTCGTGGTCGGCAACGACGTGCATGGCGTGCAGGCGCCGCAGTGGCTTGCCGGCAGCTTCGCGCTCGGTGGCCTGATGGCCTACCCCTGGTACCGCGTGTTCGCCTCGGTCGCCTGCCTCGTCGTCGCGCTGGCGCTGTACTGGGTCGTCAACCGGACGCGGCTCGGGATGATGATCCGCGCCGGCGCCAGCAACCGCGACATGGTGCGCGGCCTGGGCGTCGACATCCGCATGCTGTACCGCGTCGTCTTCGCCGGCGGCGTCGCGCTGGCTGCGCTGGCCGGAATGATCGCCGCACCGTTGTCGTCGGTCTACCCGGGCATGGGCGGTAGCGTGCTGATCATCTGCTTCGTCGTCGTCGTGATCGGCGGAATAGGCTCGATCAGCGGCGCCCTCGTCGCATCGCTGCTGGTGGGCTTCGTCGACACCTTCGGCAAGGTGTTCTTCGCCGAACTGAGCGGCATCGGCGTCTACCTGCTGATGGCGGTGATCCTGGTGTGGCGCCCCGAAGGGCTGATGAAGCGTGGGTACTGACGGCCCCAAGATGCCTGTGGCATCGGCCTTGCAGGCCGCGCCGGGCCGAGGCTGGAGTTCGGTGCTGCCCGTGGCCGCGGCGCTGGCGCTGCTCGCGCTGCCTGCCGTGCTGACGCCCTACGGCCACGATCTCGTCGTCAGGATCGCGATCTACGCGATCTTCGCCCTCAGCCTCGAATTGCTGGTGGGGATGACCGGGCTCGTGAGCCTGGGCCACGCCGCATTCCTCGGCGTCGGCGCCTACGTGCCGGTGCTCGCCACCGGCGGCGGCGCTGCGGCGTCGCTGGCGTGGCTGCTGCCGGCAGCAGTCGGCGCGGCCGCGGCCTACGCGCTCTTCGTCGGCGCGCTGAGCCTGCGCACCAAGGGCGTGTACTTCATCATGGTGACGCTCGCCTTCGCCCAGATGGCGTACTTCGTGTTCCACGACACCAAGCTCGGCGGCGGCAGCGACGGCATCTTCCTCTACGCCAAACCGGTGCTCGCGTTCGGCGGCAGCCCCTGGGTCGACCTCGACGACAAGCATCACCTCTATTACGCCGTCGTCGCGGCGCTCGTCTTCACGTATGGCCTGCTCGCGCTGCTCGCGCGCTCGCGCTTCGGCCACGCGCTCACCGGCATCCGCGTCAACGAACAGCGCATGCGCGCCGCGGGCTTCGCGACCTACGGCTACAAACTCGCGGCCTTCGTGATCGCAGGTGCGCTGGCCGGTCTCGCGGGCTTCCTGCTCGCCGTGAAGGACGGCGCGGTCAACCCCGAGTTGCTCTCCTGGCACGAATCGGGCGCGGTGCTGTTGATGATCATCCTCGGCGGCATCGGCAGCCTGCGCGGTGCCGTGGTCGGCGCCATCGCCTTCACGCTGCTCAAGGAGCTCTACCAGTCCGAGGCCTTGCTCGGGCCCTTGGCCGGCCACTGGCAGCTGACGCTGGGCTTCACGATCATCGCCTTCGTCGCGTGGATGCCCAAGGGACTGACGGGCCTGCGTTGGCCCGGGGCTGGGCCGGGGCATGGCTGAGTTGGCCTCCAAGACGCCTTCGGCGTCGCCCTCCCAAGGAGGATCTCGATCGCCTTGGGGCGGCCCTGCGGCGACCGAACCCCTGCTGCGTGCCGTGGCGCTGACGCGCCGCTTCGGAGGGCTGACGGCGGTCAGGGCCGTCTCGCTCGAGTTGCAGCCTGGGCAACTGCACGCAGTGATCGGCACCAACGGCGCCGGCAAGTCCACGCTCATCAACATGCTCTCGGGCGAGATGCCAGCCACCGACGGACGCATCGAACTCGCCGGCGAGGACATCACGGCCTGGTCGCAGCCCAGGCGCGCGCGCGCCGGCGTCGGGCGCAGCTACCAGCGCACGACGATCTTCCCGACGCTCAGCGTCTTCGAGAACACCCGCCTGTGCGCGCAGGCTGCGCTGCAGCGGCCCTGGGCAGTCTGGGAGGCCGCGGCGCGCTGCGCGGCGAGCCGCGGTGTCGCACAGGAGGCGCTCCACGACGCCGGACTGGAGGCGCTCGCGCCGCGGCCGGCGGGTCTGCTCAGCCACGGCCAGCAGCGCCAGCTCGAGATCGCGATGTGCCTGGCGACGCGGCCGCGCGTGCTGCTGCTCGACGAGCCGCTGGCCGGCATG
>Ga0208980_10001054_pt1 | contig 16507 bp, 11 predicted proteins | sample WetSurMetagenome_3_FD_187993 | JGI IMG/M metagenome (GOLD analysis project Ga0208980, IMG submission 187993) | Wetland microbial communities from Twitchell Island in the Sacramento Delta, sample from surface sediment Aug2011 Site A1 Bulk (version 2) | ecosystem: Environmental > Aquatic > Marine... | reverse complement strand
ATCCAGTCCGGTGCACTTCACTGTCGACCTGCAGCCTCGATTCTCCCCAGGCAAACATCTCATAGCTGAAGACCACGGCTCCCATCCTGGCAAGCATTGCACATCTGTATTGATGATCAGGACGGTAACGTCCATATTTATCAGGATCGTCACTGCTTGCATGACCATGAGTACAAAGAACAGCTGGAAACGGACCTTTTCCTTTGACAGGCCTGTATAGCGATCCGCAAAGATAAACGCCGGGAATGGTTTCAATTGCCACATTTTCAACAGTATAGCCATTCATTCCCCTTTTGGGAGTATAAATCGGATTCAGCGGGGTTTTCTCTGGCATTGGAGTCAGGTTCATCTTTTCAAGCATGCATTTTCTCAGTTCAGCTTTACGCGATTCCCAGGCCGGCAGAGCCGGATAGCTCGCAAGCAGTTTTTCAAGGTGCATCTTCCCCTCTTCAACAGGCCGTTGATAATATGTGAATTTACTTATCTGATAGTTTTTATCGCTGGTTTCAGTAAAAATCATATCAAAAGGATAAAGGATATTCTTAAGAGTCTCCTCTGTATCAGATCGGTAGCGCCAGGAAGGATAAAGAACATCTAATCCCATGACAAGATTTTCGTTGTACTGGAGCTTTATTTCATATCTTTTTTCGAGGTCATTAAGTACTTCTTTAAGCGGTTTTCTGTAGGTATCCTGTGGCAATTGATTAAAGGCTGCCAGATTTGCAGACAGAAGGAACACCAGAATAAGCAGATTCGTTTTCATAATCTTAATGTTAAATTTTCAGCTGAATTTAGGAAGATTTTACTTACTTTTATTCAGATCATAAACAATTAAAATACTTTTTTAAAATGAAGAGACTGATAAATTTTTCATCCTTTTTATTTTTCTCCATCTTATATGCATTTGGGCAGAAAATCCCAACAGGTAATCCTGCAGATTTTAAAGTAAAAACATGCCTGCATTCGGTAAGTTATATGGGTATTTGGAGGGGACAGGCAACCCTGACAGTTGATGAATTCCTGCTGAAGGCTAAGGAACTCGGATTTGATGGAGTGATGCTTGCCGCTAAACGGCCTCATGTTTCCATTCTCGATTACGACGATGCAGCCCGTCAGAAACTTAGAGCCAGAATTAAGGAGCTTGGACTTGATCTGGTCTGTCTTGCCGGATACTGCGATTTCACGGCAGGAGTGGACAAACCTGGAATACCCAATGTCGAGATTCAGGCAACTTATGTCGGTGAGCTGGCACGCCTGGCAAAGGATCTCGGAACCAACATGGTAAGGATCTACACAGGCTATGAGCGCCCGGATATACCTTATGACAAACAGTATGCCATGGTGGTTGAAGGATTACAGACAGCTGGCAGATTAGCTGCCAGATACGGGGTTACCCTTGCGGTTCAGAATCACCACGATATAGCTTTGCATCATGATGCAATGAAGTGGCTTCTTGATGAGGTTAACCTTCCTAACGTGAAAGCTGCATTCGATTGCTGGTCGCCGACGCTTGAAGGGTTATCATCCGGTGAATTAAAAGAGGCTGTAATTACAATGAAACCTTATATTGTTCATACCACAACCGCTGACTATGCAGAGCTTCCCAGATATAAATATAATGCAAACCAGACCAATTATACCCCTCTTCAGTCACAGATGAGAGCGGTTCCGATGGGGAAAGGATTTCTCGATTATAAAACATTCATAAATACTCTAAAAGAGATCGGTTACCAGGGTTATATTGCATATGAGATGTGCGAAGTACTCGAAGGTGGCGGATCTATCGAAAACCTTGACAAAAGCGCTAAAGCCTTTCTCGAATATGTAAAACAGTTTAAATAAAGGCGTAAAGGCGCAAAGGCATAAAGGCATTATTAAAGATCCTCTCACGGGAGAGCCTGCCGCGATCTGTGTGGGGCATGGATGGGTTAATAAAAGACAAAAGTTAAAAGGTAAAAGCAAAATCCTTTGGATACCCATACTACTGAACTTAGGAGCTGTTACACCTTTTATTTGCTAAAACCTTATAATTGTTATATTCTAAAATACTGATTTTCAATAATAAAGCTCTAAATTTAGTTACATTAGTGAAGATAATTATTATTAATATATGAAGAAAAAAAGCACTTTTTGTTTGATATATTAAAAATATAAATACATTTGTCGTTCATTTTGTAACAAAAGATTGAGTAAAAGTTTAATAAATATTATCGCCCTCATCCTTATTATTGCCAAAGGCAAATGATCCGGGAATAATATGTAACAATATAAAAATACAGAAGCTTTCCGGGTCGACCGGGAAGCTTTTTTTGTAATTAAGAATTGATGTGATGAAGAATCCGCTAAGAAGCTCCAGAACCACAACAGGAAGGAATATGGCCGGTGCAAGAAGCCTGTGGCGGGCTAATGGTATGAAGGAGGATCAGTTTGGAAAACCTGTGATAGCTATCGTAAATTCATTCTCACAATTTGTCCCTGGGCATGTTCATCTTCATAATATAGGTCAGGTCATTAAAAAGGAGATTGAAAAGCTTGGATTCTTTGCAGCCGAATTTAATACGATTGCGATTGATGACGGGATTGCAATGGGCCATGATGGAATGCTTTATTCTCTCCCATCAAGAGAAATAATTGCCGACAGCGTTGAATATGTGTGCAATGCGCATCTTGCAGATGCTATGATATGCATTAGCAATTGCGACAAGATAACTCCTGGTATGCTGATGGCTTCGATGAGGCTTAACATACCTTCAGTTTTTGTCTCTGGTGGTCCGATGGAGGCAGGCAAATACCGCGGAAAAAATATAGATCTGATAGATGCAATGGTTTCTGCAGCTAACGATTCTGTTAGTGACAGTGATCTGTATGAAATGGAAATGTCGGCATGCCCGACCTGCGGATCATGCTCCGGGATGTTTACAGCAAATTCAATGAACTGCCTGGTTGAAGCACTTGGACTTGCATTGCCTGGGAATGGCACAATTCTGGCAACTCATTCAAACAGGCTGAAGCTGTTCGAAAAAGCTGCCTCTCTGATTGTCGAGCTTTCAGACAGATATTATAATAAAGGAGATGACGGTGTGCTTCCAAGATCGATTGCAACACGACAGGCATTTATAAATGCAATGTCACTTGATATAGCTATGGGTGGATCGACAAATACGGTTTTGCATCTTCTGGCGATCGCTCATGAAGCAGATGTCGACTTCACAATGAAAGACATCGATACATTATCACGAAAAATCCCGAATATCTGCAAGGTAGCCCCAAGCTCGGCCTATCATATCCAGGATGTTAACAGGGCTGGCGGTATTCTTTCAATAATGGGAGAACTCGAAAGAAATAATCTGATAGACACTTCAGTAAAACGTATTGATTATAAGACTCTGCATGAGGCTATTGCTGACTGGGACATAATGAGCAACAAATCCAGGCCAGAAGCATTGGAATTCTGGCTTAGCGCTCCCGCAATGCACAAAAATATTGATATGGGTTCGCAAAGCACCTATTATGACAACCCTGATACCGACAGAAAAAACGGATGCATAAGGAGTATACAGAATTCTTATAATAAGGAAGGAGGCCTGGCTGTACTTTACGGGAATATTGCTAAAAACGGATGTATCGTTAAAACAGCAGGAATAGACCAGTCTCTTTTCAGATTTAAGGGTCCGGCTGTTATTTTCGAATCACAGGAAGAGGCTGTCGAAGGTATCCTTGGCGGAAAAATAAGAGAAGGCGATGCAGTTGTCATCAGATATGAAGGTCCTAAAGGAGGACCTGGAATGCAGGAAATGCTTTATCCTACCTCCTACCTTAAATCAAAGCATCTGGACAAAAAGTGCGCTCTTATAACGGACGGACGCTTTTCAGGAGGAACCTCCGGGTTATCAATCGGACATTTGTCACCCGAAGCTGCAGCAGAAGGCGAAATTGCCCTTCTCAGAACAGGTGACATGGTTGAAATAGATGTAATAAACCGCAGCATAAATGCATTGTTAACGGATAATGAACTTGTCAAAAGGTACAATGGTGAAAAACTTAAAGGAGAGAATGCATTCAAGCCTGCAAAACGTAACAGGGTTATTCCACCTTCACTGAAAGCTTATGCACAACTGGTAAGCTCGGCAGATAAAGGTGCTGTAAGGATGATATGAAATATGCGGTATGCGGTTTATAGTGCGCGAGGTACGAGGTGTAAAACAGGCGAAAAATTCCCCCTTTGAAGGGGGCTAAGGGGATGTAAAAGACAAAAGACAAAAGACAAAAGAAAAGAAAAAGGAAAAAAGTTATACTGATCTTATGAAGGAAGATAAAGACGTGGTAAAAGTTTCGGAACAGACAAATGGATACGAGGTAATTTCGGGAGCTGAAGCACTTCTCCGATGCCTGATCGAAGAGAATGTGGATACAATATTTGGCTATCCCGGAGGGGCAATCATGCCTGTATATGACATGCTGCTCAATTATGAAGGAAAGTTGAATCATATCCTTACACGCCATGAACAGGGAGCTGCTCATGCTGCTCAGGCTTATTCAATGGTGACAGGGAAAACAAGTGTTTGTTTTGCAACATCCGGACCCGGGGCTACTAATCTTATTACAGGTATCGCCAACGCATACCTCGATTCGGTGCCTGTTGTCTTTATAACAGCACAGGTGGTTTCAAACCTCATCGGAACTGATGCTTTCCAGGAAACAGATATCCTCGGCGTTTCAATGCCGGTCGTAAAATGGAATGCCCAGGTAAAGAAGTCAGATGATATCCCCGAAACAATTGCCAAAGCATTTTATATTGCCGGAACAGGGCGGCCAGGACCTGTCCTAATAGATATAACCAAAGATGCCCAGATTGAAAAGCTGAATTTTAAATATAAGAAATGTAATTACATAAGAAGCTACAATCCTAATATTCCACTTCATACAAAGGCGATCGAATCAGCGGCCATAATGATTAATCATGCTGAAAAACCTTTAATCCTTGCCGGACATGGTGTTCTTATCTCAGGTGCTGAGAACGAGCTTCTGAAATTTGCTGAGAAAACAGGAATTCCTGTGGCACTGACATTGCTGGGACTCTCGGCTTTCCCATCAGGACACAGGTTATATGCAGGATATCTGGGGATGCATGGCAACTATGCTCCCAACATTCTTACTAATGAGGCTGATCTGATCATTGCTGTCGGAATGAGGTTCGATGACCGGGTAACCGGTAACCTTAAAAAATATGCTAAAAATGCAAGGATAATCCATATTGAAATTGATGAGGCTGAGATCAATAAAAATGTGATTGTAGATCTTGAAATAAACAATGATGCAAAGGAAGTTCTTAATCATCTTATTCCTCTTGTAAAAGAGAAGAGTTATCCAAGATGGATAAGGGAATTCAGGATTTTTGATAAGACTGAATATGAGAAAGTCATTAAAGAAGAAACCCGGCCTGCAGATGGAAAACTTAAGATGGGAGAAGTCGTCAGACTTGTTTCTGATCTTACACATGGAGATGCCATAATCGTGACAGATGTCGGACAGAACCAAATGTCGGTGGCCCGGTATTATAATTTCTTAAAGCCTAATACTCTTGTAACTTCAGGAGGAATGGGAACAATGGGGTTCGGACTTCCTGCTTCTATTGGTGCCAAAATCGGCTGGCCTGAGAAACAGGTTGTGGCTTTTCTTGGTGACGGTGGTTTTCAAATGACAATTCAGGAACTTGGAACTATACTTCAATATAAGGTTCCGGTTAAAATCATTATTCTGAATAATAGTTTTCTGGGAATGGTACGTCAATGGCAGGATATGTTCTACGCAAAAAGGTATGCCTCAACTGAAATGGTCAATCCCGATTTTGTGAAGATAGCCAAAGGGTATAAAATACCTGGAAGAAGCGTGTCGGAGAGGAAAGATCTTAAAGAATCTCTGATTAAAATGCTTGAAGCCGAGGGACCTTACCTTCTGGAAATTAAAATCGACAAAGAGGCAAATGTTCTTCCAATGATTGAACCAGGCGCCTCGGTATCGGAAGTTACTTTGACATATAAACAAGAAAAATGAAATAAAATAGCTCTGTGTCACTCTGTCTTTCGTTTGTGGATCTCTGTTTAAGTTTTCTTTGTTACACAGAGAACACAGAGAAGTCACAGAGTTGCACTGAGGAAAAAACGTGAAATTATGCAAAAACAGGAATATACAATATCGCTTTTTACTGAAGATCATATCGGAATCCTTAGCCAGATAACAATAATTCTGACCCGGAGGCAGATAAATATTGAGAGCATAACAGCTTCTGAATCTGCTGTAAAAGGAGTGCAAATGCTTACCCTGGTAGTTATAACAACAGCTGAAATGGTCCAGAAAGTCGCCCGTCAGATGCAAAAGCTTGTTGATGTTCTGAAGGTGTTTGTTCATACTTCGGATGAAATAATTTACCAGGAGATAGCACTCTTCAAGGTAAAAACCAAAGGAATGATGGCAGGTAATATCATCGATCATATAGTCCGGACCTATCATGCCAGAATTCTTGAGGTCTCGCCGGAATATATGGTTATTGAAAAAACCGGACATAAATCTGAAATAAATGAATTGCTTCATCAGCTTGAACCCTGTGGACTTCTTCAGTTTGTCCGTTCAGGAAGGGTTGCAATTACAAAGCAGGTAAAAGAGCTGAACTCATACCTTCAGGAGATGGATGAGGCCAACCAGTACAAACCTGATAATGTTGAAATATATAATTAACAACCCGTTATCCCCCCTGAATAAAGGCTGAAAACAATTAATTAAAAAGTTAAACATAAAAAACAATCACCATGGCAAAAATTGATTTTGGCGGAGTCATTGAAGATGTTGTTACAAGAGCAGAATTTCCCCTGGCAAAAGCACACGAAGTACTTAAAAATGAAACTGTTGCAGTAATAGGATATGGAGTACAGGGTCCTGCTCAGGCCCTGAATATGAAAGACAATGGTATTAATGTAATTGTCGGTCAGGCTCCTGAGTTTAAAGCTGACTGGAATAAAGCTGTAGCTGATGGTTTTGTGCCCGGAAAAACCCTTTTCACCGTTGAAGAGGCAGCGACAAAAGGTACGATTATACAATATCTCGTATCGGATGCTGCCCAGAGAATTCTCTGGCCAAAACTGAAGCCCTGCCTTAAAAAGGGTGATGCACTCTATTTTTCTCATGGTTTCTCCATCACATACAAGGAGCATACTGGTGTAATACCACCCGAATATGTTGATGTTATCCTTTGCGCACCGAAGGGTTCCGGCACCAGTGTTAGGAGGAACTTTCTAGCAGGTGACGGGATAAATTCAAGCTATTCGGTCTTTCAGGATTTCACTGGAAAAGCAAACGACCGTATACTGGCATTGGGAATTGCAATCGGATCAGGCTATCTTTTTCCGACTACTTTCGAGAAGGAGGTGTTCTCTGATCTGACAGGAGAAAGAGGGGTACTGATGGGTGCACTGGCCGGTATTATGGATGCACAGTATCAGGTCCTGCGAAAAAATGGTCACTCACCATCCGAGGCTTTTAACGAGACCGTCGAAGAACTTACCCAGAGTCTGATCCGTCTTGTGGACGAAAACGGTATGGACTGGATGTACTCTAATTGTAGTGCAACAGCCCAGAGGGGAGCACTTGACTGGCGACCAAAATTTAAGGCCGCTGTGCTTCCGGTCTTTGAAGATCTTTATAGTAAAGTAAAATCCGGCGAAGAGTGTGTGAGAGTTCTTAAATCCACCGGTTCTTCAAATTATAAAGAGCTTCTGGATGCTGAATTAAAAGAACTTGGCAACTCTGAATTATGGAGAGCAGGCGCTGCAGTAAGAAAATTAAGGCCTGGCAAAAAATAGAAATTTTATAAATCATAAATAGGCAATAATGGAAGAAAAGGTAATTATTTTCGACACCACCCTCAGAGATGGGGAGCAGGTTCCGGGCTGCCAGTTGAATACAGTTGAAAAGATTCAGGTGGCACAGGCTCTTGAAGCTCTTGGTGTGGACGTCATAGAAGCTGGATTCCCAATCTCCAGTCCGGGTGATTTCAGATCTGTGGTTGAAATTTCAAAGGCTATCACTAATCCTGTCATTTGTGCCCTTACAAGAGCAATAAAGAAAGATATTGAGGTAGCTGCTGAAGCTTTGCAGTATGCAAAGAAGAAAAGGATTCATACAGGCATCGGGACTTCTCCTTTTCATATAAAATACAAAATTAAAACCACGCCTGAGGAGATTCTGAAAAGGGCAGTTGATGCAGTAAAATATGCCCGCAAATTTGTTGATGATGTAGAATTTTATGCCGAAGACGCTGGAAGAAGTGAAAAGGATTATCTGGCAAAAGTTATAGAGGCAGTAATAAAAGCCGGGGCAACTGTTGTTAATATTCCCGACACAACCGGATATTGCCTGCCTGAAGAATATGGTGAAATAATAAGGTATCTGAAAGAGAATGTTTTAAATATTGATAAGGCAGTAATCTCAACTCATTGCCACAACGACCTTGGAATGGCAACAGCCAATACAATAATGGGTGTGATAAACGGGGCAAGGCAGGTGGAAGTGACAATGAACGGAATCGGTGAACGTGCAGGCAACACATCTCTTGAGGAAGTGGCAATGATACTTAAAAGCCACCATTCTCTTAATCTAAAAACAGATATAAACTCCAAGCTTATATTCAGCACAAGCAGGCTGGTTTCGACTCTCATGAGCATGCCTGTACAGGCAAACAAGGCAATAGTGGGAAGAAATGCTTTTGCACACTCTTCCGGGATTCATCAGGATGGTGTACTAAAAAACAGGGAGAATTATGAAATAATCGATCCTCACGAAGTAGGGATAAAAGAATCATCCATCATTTTGACTGCCCGGAGCGGAAGAGCAGCCCTGAATCATCGGCTTGAATCACTTGGTTATAATTTCGGTAAGGAAGAGCTTGATGATATCTATCATCGCTTTCTTCTTCTGGCCGATAAGAAAAAAGATATCAATGATGAAGATTTAAGGATCCTTTCAGGAGAAGTCTTTTCAGGTGAGAAAGCAATGAAGTTGGAACTTCTGCAGGTGACATGCGGAAAATCAGCTATCCCGGTTGCGACTGTCGGAGTAAGGATAAATGGTGAGATACATACATCAACAGCTTCAGGTAACGGACCTATCGACGCTGCATTTACGGCGGTAAAACATCTTATCAGTAAAACGGTTCATCTCGAAGAGTTTCTGATTCAGGCAATCACAAAAGGTAGCGACGATATAGGGAAAGTACATATCCAGATAGAACACCAGGGTAAAATCTATTATGGATTCTCGGCAAATGTCGATATTGTGACTGCTTCGGTTGAGGCATTTATTGATGCAATTTCAAAAATAAAATAACCTCTGTACAACTCTGTGACTTCTCTGTATTCTCTGTGTAACTAATAAAACTTACACAGAGATCTACAGTGGAAACACAGGGATCCACAGAGAAAAGCAATAATCTTTGATGGAAACAAAAACACTTTTTGACAAGATCTGGGATTCACACGTGGTAAAATCGATTGAAGGAGGCCCTGATGTTATCTATATCGATCAGCACTACATTCATGAAGTCACCAGTCCTCAGGCATTTAATGGATTAATACAAAGGGGAATTCCCGTATTCAGACCTGAAAAAACTCTTGCGACTGCCGATCATAATACCCCTACATTAAATCAGGATAAACCTATCAGGGAAGAGCTATCCAGAAATCAGGTTGAAAAGCTTGCAGAAAATTGCAAAAAATACGGGATAGAATATTTCGGACTCAATCACGGGAAAAATGGGATAGTACATGTAATTGGACCGGAACTTGGATACACCAGACCGGGCATGACAATAGTCTGCGGCGACAGCCATACTTCTACACACGGCGCTTTTGGCACAATTGCATTTGGAATTGGCACAAGCGAAGTGGAAATGGTTCTGGCTACCCAGTGTATTCTTCAGCCTAAGCCTAAAAAGATGAGGATCACAATTAATGGAAAACTCCATAAAGGCGTTACTTCAAAAGATGTGATAATGCATGTCATTTCACAAGTCTCGACAGGCGGGGCAACAGGCTATTTTGTTGAATATACAGGACAGGTTATTAAAAGTCTTTCCATGGAAGGCAGAATGACAATCTGCAATATGAGTATTGAAATGGGAGCACGCGGAGGCTTGATAGCTCCTGATGAAACAACCTATAAATATCTTGAAGGTCTGCCATCTATCCCTGACAGCTTCGATTGGACCTCGCTGCTGCTGAAATGGAAAGAAATGAACAGTGACCAGGGAGCTGAATTTGACCGTGACCTGGAGTTTAAGGGTGATAATATAAAGCCAATGATCACTTTCGGTACAAATCCGGGAATGGGTATGGCAATTGATGATTCAATCCCTACTACTGATGACGTCAGTAGTGAAGTATCTGCTTCATTTCTTAAGTCGCTTGACTATATGGGATTTGTCCCCGGAATGAAACTGCTTGGGCATCCGGTTGACTATGTTTTCCTGGGAAGCTGTACAAACGGAAGAATCGAAGATTTCAGATCTTTTGCTCAGCTGGTAAAAGGAAGAAAAAAAGCTTCAAACATCACAGCCCTGATAGTCCCGGGATCAAAAGCTGTCGAAAGACAGGTGATAGATGAAGGATTGGATAAAATCCTTAGAAAGGCAGGTTTTGAACTAAGACAACCGGGGTGTTCCTCCTGTCTGGCTATGAACGAAGATAAAATCCCGGCTGGTAAATACGCCGTTTCCACGTCAAACAGGAACTTTGAAGGACGCCAGGGACCTGGCTCCAGAACATTACTTGCCAGCCCTTTGACGGCAGCGGCAGCTGCAATTACAGGCAGGATAAGCGATCCCCGCGAATTTATTGACTAGATAACCAAAATATATACCTTAAATGGCAAAAGAGAAATTCAATATTCTGGAATCTGCCTGCGTCCCTTTACCATTGGAGAACGTGGATACCGATCAGATAATTCCGGCCAGATTCCTTAGTGCAACGACAAGGGAAGGCTTCGGAGGAAATCTTTTCAGGGATTGGAGATATGATAAATCAGGAAATAAAAACATGGAATTCGTTCTGAATGATAATAAATACAGCGGTAAAATCCTTGTTGCAGGGAAAAACTTCGGAAGCGGATCAAGCCGTGAACATGCAGTCTGGGCTATTTATGATTACGGATTCAGGGCCGTTGTATCAAGCTTTTTTGCTGATATTTTTAAGAACAATGCCCTTAACAATGGTTTGCTTCCGGTCGTGGTGCCTGAGAAATTTCTTCAGAATCTTCTTAGCCTTATCAAAAGGAAACCTGATTCATTGGTTAGCATTGATCTTGAAAAACAATCACTTACAGTCATCGCTTCAGGAGAATCAGTAATTTTTGAAATCAATCCTTATAAAAAGGAGTGCATGTTGAAGGGACTCGATGACATAGATTACCTGCTTAGTATTAAGGATCTGGTAACTTCATTTGAAAATAAAAAAAAGCGGGAAAATGAGAATTGAAATCATGGATACAACCCTGAGGGATGGTGAACAAATGCAGGGTATCTCTTATTCTCCGGTAGAAAAACTGCACATAGCAGCGCTTTTATTAAAAGAAGTGAAAGTCGATCGTATCGAGGTTGCCTCGGCACGGGTTTCCAGCGGGGAAATTGAAGCTCTTAAAATGATCACCAGGTGGGCCAGACGTAATAATTTCCAGAAAAAAGTCGAAGTTCTTGGATTTATAGACGGGGATATTTCAATCAACTGGATACATGACGCGGGAGGAACAGTTGTCAACCTGCTATGCAAAGGATCTTTAAGGCATCTCGAAAAACAACTGCGCAAAACCCCTGAGCAGCATGTAAATGATATTAAGGGAATTATTAAGAAGGCGGGAGAACTCGAAATGGATGTCAACATTTATCTGGAGGATTGGTCGAACGGAATGATTAGCTCTGAGGATTATGTGTATTATATGATTGACAATTTGAAAGATGAAAAAATAAAAAGGATTATGCTTCCTGACACCCTTGGGATCTTAAATCCTGATCAGACATATGCTTTCTGCAGGAAAATCATTGACAAATATCCGGCATTGCATTTTGATTTTCATCCGCACAACGACTATGATCTTGCTGTTGCAAATGTGTATTCATCTGTCAGGGCAGGAATAAAAGGAGTTCATGTCACTATCAACGGTCTGGGCGAAAGGGCAGGAAATGCACCACTTTCAAGTGTTATCGGTGTTCTCCACGACCAGCTTAAAGTTGAAACCGGGATTAACGAATTTGAGATAACAAGAGCAAGTAAGATTGTAGAAACATACAGTGGCATAAGAATTCCGGTAAACAAGCCGGTAATAGGTGAAAATGTTTTCACTCAGACATCCGGTGTGCATGCCGACGGAGACTCAAAGGATAATCTTTATTATAATAATCTTCTGCCTGAAAGATTTGGCAGAAAGAGAAAGTATGCCCTCGGAAAGCAATCAGGTAAAGCCACAATAAAGAAAAACCTTGAAGAATTCGGACTGGACCTTAACCAGGAGTCTCTGGCAAAAGTAACTCAGAGAGTAATTGAGCTTGGAGACAAGAAGGAAAATGTTACCCCCGAAGATCTGCCATTTATAATATCCGATGTCCTTGGTAACGACCGGGCTGAGTATAAAATATTTATTAAGAATTATTCACTTTCATTATCCTTTGGACTGAAGCCTTTTGCAAGTGTCCAGATCGAAATAGAAGGAAACCTTTACCAGGAGACATCATCAGGCGATGGCCAATATGATGCATTTATGAAAGCCCTGAGAGTTATATATGACAGGCTCGGCAAAGAGCTTCCAACCCTTACTGATTATGAGGTATCAATACCTCCGGGGGGGAAAACCGATGCCCTTGTTGAAACAGTAATTACCTGGAACTTTAAAAACAGGGAGTTCAGAACAAAAGGACTGGATGCTGATCAGACTGAATCGGCAATAAAGGCCACTGAGAAAATGCTGAATATCGTTGAGAACAATGAAATAAGAATTGGTGATAAAATAATAGCTAACAACTCAAATGTATAATAACTACTAATAGTGATACAATGAATAAATCATATAATATTGCCGTAATACCCGGGGATGGAACAGGACCTGAAGTTGTAAGGGAAGGCCGTAAGGTCCTCAGTGCTGCTGCAACAAAGTTCGGTTTTAAAATCAATTATACAGAATTCGATTTTGGGGGGAACCGCTATCTCAGAACCGGAGAAGTGCTTCCCGATTCAGCACCGGAACAGCTGAAAAAGTTCGATTCAATTTTCCTGGGCGCAATAGGACATCCTGATGTCAAACCCGGTATTCTTGAAAAAGGGATTCTTCTGAGGCTACGTTTTGAGCTCGATCAGTACATTAATCTACGACCAATTAAGCTTTATCCGGGAGTGGCCACTCCACTTAAGGACAAGGGACCTGAGCATATAGATTATGTTGTTGTAAGAGAAAATTCAGGAGATGTTTATACAGGAAGCGGTGGAGTCACAATGAAGGGCACTCCGCATGAAGTGGCAATTCAGAATATGGTTTATTCGCGCATGCAGGTTGATCGTTGTCTGAGGTATGCATTTGATTACACCAGAAAACGCAACAGGAAAAAAACTCTGGCATTGTGCGGAAAGACTAATGTTCTGACATACGTATTTGATCTCTGGGAAAGAGCATTTCATGAAATGGGAAAAGCAGAATATCCTGATATTACCCGTGAATATTATCACGTTGATGCGACCTGCATGTGGATGGTAAAAAATCCTGAATGGTTCGATGTAATTGTCACTACTAATATGTTCGGCGACATAATAACCGATCTCGGTGCCATTACTCAGGGAGGGATGGGTATTGCAGCCGGAGGAAATATTAATCCTTTTGGCGTTTCTATGTTTGAACCGATTGGTGGTTCAGCTCCGAAATATACTGGAAAAAATGTGATCAATCCGCTGGCAGCCATTGCATGCGGAGCAATGATGCTTGAACATCTTGGGGAATCGGAGGCAGCAAATGCCGTTGAGAAAGCCATAATGGATGTAACGGCAAACAAGCTTAAAGATCTTGGGGCCGGCAGAATGGGTTTTTCAACTACCGAGGTTGGTGACCTGGTTGCAGAAAGGGTTTAATATTTTAATATTCCGAGGTTGTGTTATAAATCAGTTTTAGGACAGTCATACATTAAGTTTTTAGAAGATAATTTTAACAATTATTAAAAAATTGCTACATTTGCATTGAATTTTATAAGAAATGTATCTGAATAAATTACATCATCATCATCATCATCTTCAATCTTGCACTCAGGCGAGCTGAATTTGATATGAAGCTTTTTAATAGTATCATAAACCCGTCTGAGCATTTCTGACGGGTTTCTTATTCCCGTCAGGTTTGCTCAGTCTAAAAAATGAAGAAATGAGTAATCTGAAAATTGCGATCCAGAAAAAAGGCAGATTAAGCGAAAATTCGCACAAATTATTAGAAGAGTGCGGAATAAAATTTTCAAACGGAGCTGATGTACTTAAAACAAGCGCAGCAAATTTTCCTGTTGAAATTTTATTTCTCAGAGATGACGATATCCCGCAGTATGTTGAGCAACAGGTGGCCGATATTGGTATTCTCGGAGAAAATATGGTGTTTGAAAAGAACAAGGATGTAACAATCCTTGAGCAACTTGGCTTTGCTCATTGCCGCCTGTCCTGCGCCATTCCAAAAGAAGAATCTTTCACTGGACCTGATTATTTCATGAACAAGAAGGTGGCAACCAGCTACCCAAGACTTCTTAACAAATATCTGAATGAGAATAACATAACAGCCGAAATCGAAGAGATAAGCGGAAGTGTGGAAATTGCACCGGGTATCGGATTGGCTGATGCGGTCTGTGACATTGTTAGCTCAGGCAGCACTCTGATGACCAACGGTTTGCGTGAAGTCGTAACAATTCTGAAAAGTCAGGCGGTTATAATTGCAAATAAAAATCTGGATGCCGGTAAACAGATTATCCTGGATAAGCTTCTGTTCAGGATCAGAGCTGTTAAAAACGCCAAAGAGAATAAGTACATCCTTCTTAATGCGCCTCTTGAGGCATTAGATCAGATATGCAAGATCCTTCCAGGGATGAAAAGCCCAACTGTTCTTCCCCTTGTCGAAAAAGGATGGTGCAGCGTTCATTCAGTTGTAAAGGAGGATGAGTTCTGGGAGAGAATAAACCAGCTTAAAAATGCTGGAGCTGAAGGAATTCTGGTAATACCAATCGAAAAAATGATCCTTTAATGAAAACTATTCTAAATCCAAACCCGGAAAACTGGGAATCACTTTGCAAGAGGCCAGTATTTGACAGGATAGGGCTTGAAAAGATTGTTTCTTCCATTCTCAGGAAAGTCAAAAATGATGGGGACAGGGCTCTTTTTGATCTGTCAGAGAATCTCGATGGTGCAGTGATGAATAGTCTGAGAGTGCCTGAGTCTGAGATTACCGGCTCTGCTAAAATAATACCTCAGAATCTGCGGAATGCGATCTCAGTTGCCATGGTGAACATTGAGAAATTTCACAGAGCACAGCTTATCAATGAAAAGCCAGTGGAAACCACAAAAGGTGTAAAATGCTGGAGAAAAAGCATTCCTATAAACAAGGTTGGTTTGTACATACCCGGAGGTACAGCTCCTTTGTTTTCTACAGTTTTGATGCTGGCTGTTCCGGCAAAAATTGCAGGATGCAGCAAGATAATCCTGTGTACTCCTCCCGATAAAAACGGGAATATAAATCCGTTAATTCTATATGCAGCATTCGTATCCGGTGTAACTGATATTTTTAAGATCGGAGGAGCTCAGGCAATTGCTGCCATGGCTTATGGTACTGAAAGTGTTCCTAAGGTTGACAAAATATTTGGTCCAGGTAATCAGTATGTTACAAAGGCTAAAGAGATGGTCCAGCTCGATGGAATTCCGATCGATATACCAGCCGGGCCAAGTGAAGTACTGGTAATAGCTGACAGGAATTCTGATCCCTCCTTTATCGCTTCGGATCTCTTATCGCAGGCTGAGCATGGGACTGACAGTCAGGTTATACTGGTGACTGATTCGCAGGAATTATCAGACTATGTAAAGGAAGAAACTTACAAACAGTTAAAGCAGCTGCGCAGGAAAGATATTGCAGCCATAGCGCTGGAAAACAGTTTATTAATAGTGCTAAGTTCACTTGAACAATGTGTTGAATTCAGCAATCTTTTTGCTCCTGAGCATTTAATTATTTCAACCACTGATCCGTTATTCCTCGCAGAAAAGGTTTTAAATGCCGGATCAGTTTTCCTGGGGAAATACAGTTGCGAGAGTGCAGGAGACTATGCTTCAGGAACAAACCATACACTTCCGACATCCAGTTATGCAAAAAGTTTCAGTGGTGTTTCGACAGAGAGTTTTATGAAGAAAATAACTTTCCAGGAGGTTTCACCTGAAGGCCTGAACAATCTCGGACCGGTAATAGAACA
>Ga0208980_10001053_pt1 | contig 16527 bp, 12 predicted proteins | sample WetSurMetagenome_3_FD_187993 | JGI IMG/M metagenome (GOLD analysis project Ga0208980, IMG submission 187993) | Wetland microbial communities from Twitchell Island in the Sacramento Delta, sample from surface sediment Aug2011 Site A1 Bulk (version 2) | ecosystem: Environmental > Aquatic > Marine... | reverse complement strand
GGTGGAATGGGCGCTTTCGACTGGAAAATTTGTCCCAAATGATGCGGTCTTCGAACCTGGCGAGATCGTGCGCATCATCACCGGACCCAATATGAGCGGGAAGAGCACTTTCCTCCGCCAGACTGCACTGATCGCTCTGATGGCGCAGATTGGCAGCTTCGTGCCGGCAGCGAGCGCGAGGATCGGGTTGGTGGACCGCATTTTCACCCGCATTGGCGCCCAGGATGAGATCTTCGCCGGTCAATCTACCTTCATGGTGGAAATGACCGAAACCGCCAATATCCTCAATCATGCCACACCGCGCTCTCTGCTCATTCTGGATGAAATTGGACGCGGAACGAGCACCTATGACGGGCTATCCATAGCCTGGGCAGTGGTGGAATACATCCACAATCACCCCTCGATCCGCTCCCGAACCCTTTTTGCCACTCATTTTCATGAATTAACCAAGCTGGCTGATCTGCTGCCGGGCATTCGCAATTACAACGTGGCGGTTACAGAATCTGGCGGTACGGTTGTATTTCTCCACAAGATCGTTCCTGGAGGCAGCGATCGGTCTTACGGCATCCATGTGGCACAATTGGCGGGCCTGCCTGCTCCAGCCATCCAGCGCGCGTCAGAGATCCTCAAAGAGCTGGAATCCTCCTCCGGGTCCACCTCTCGTGAGGTAATCGATATCTCCCAACAAATGGCGCTGTTTCCCGAATCAAATCCGTTGCTGGAGGATCTCAACAGGTTGGATCTTAATGTACTTTCGCCTATTGAGGCGCTAAACCATCTCTATGAGTGGCAGCAGCGTTATAAATCACCAGAGGGTCCTGCGACTGAATGATCTTTAAACAACGTACGGGAGACCACATAAAGCACCACCCCGAGCACCAGGATCACAAAACCAATTAGGGCTGCTACCATCACATAATTATTGGCCACCTGCAAATAAACCCCTGTTATCACCCCCCCAACCTCACCCGGAAGGGAAGAAACCGCGGCGTGGACCATTGCCGCCGCACTTGAATTCAACCCCAACCACAGAATGAGAAGCATGACCAGACCCACAGAACCCGCAGACAAAAGCACGATGCCGGTTGTCTGAATTTTCGCCCTCCAACCCGGTCCCGACATCAGGATCATTGCGACGAGGAAGAGGATGCCTAAGATGGCGAGGGTTGTGCCAATCGTGCTGGCATTTCGCGCGATCTGAACGAAAGTGACCAGCGCGGTTGGCGATCCGTTGGATTCAAGCGAAACGCTCGTCAGCGGGATGCTATCCGGGATTTGAGCGATCATATTCATAACGATTGGCTGGATTATGGGATACACTACACCCATCACACTATCCGGGAAACGGCAGAAGGGGATATTCTTCTCTCCCCCCAGCAGGGATAAAAGGCTGGTCAAATCGGAAGCCGTGCACTCCGGCAAAAGTTGGATTAGTCCCCGAATGTTCCCTTCCTCCGCCAGATTGGTCTTTATTCCAGCCAGATCGACCCCAAGCGAGAGTGTTTCACCGGATCCGTTCAGAAACGCGAACACACGGTCCAGGTTGGCATTCAACTGGTCCTGGAACCAGGTTGGTGGGATCATGCTGAAAATGAACTGATCTACCTTTTCCTGGTCAAGCCGCGAAGTTATCTGGTTCAGGCTGTTCCCAAGCATGCTCGATGAAGTCTCTCCAAAGAGTAAACCTGTCACCATCTGCGGATATACCCGGTAGAACCCTTGATCCTGGAACGCCTGTTTGTAAACATCCGGACGGAGAAGCACTTTCTGAACCGGAATCCAGAAAATACTGACGATCAGCACCAAACAGAATAGGACGCCAGTAAGTATTGAAAATATCCGTCGGGTTGGAGATAACTTACCCATTTTCGTGCCTCATTTTTATGCCTTTTAATAATAATCCATCCCAGGCAGGCACTTGGACATGCAGGTTGCCCCCGTCCACCCGGAAATTTCCCTGCCTCGTAAGATTCTCGGTTGACAATCCGCCGGACCAACCCAGGTCACTGAGCGGGATCTCCCCCTGCCATTCGCTGGAATTTGGATTGATCAAGATCAGAATGGATTCACCGCCGTGCGTTCTGATCGCGGAAAAAATGGCAGCGTTATTGCCAGCGTGTAATATCTGGTATCTGCCTTCTTTCAATGCGGGCTGACCCTTGCGAAGCGAGACAAGCTTGCGGACCCAGGTCCGCAGGTCGGCATTCCAGTGAGATTCATCCCAGGGGAATGCCCTGCGGCAATCCGGGTCTTTCCCACCTTCCAATCCGATTTCGTCACCATAGTAGATCGCTGGCACACCTGGGTATGTCATCAGGAACAAAAAAGCAAGTTTCACCTTGTCTGATGAGCCACCCAGGAGCGTCATGATCCGTTCCGTGTCATGGCTTCCCAGCAATAAATACAATCCTGGAATATTCATCTGTGGGTATACCTGGAGAAAGTGTTCTACTCTTCCTCCAAATTCATTTGCCTTGATTTTGTGATTCAACAGGTCGATAAGCGCGCTCCGCAGGGGATAATGCATCACTCCGTCGAAATGGTGATCCCCAACCCAGCGCGGCTGCAGATCCCATATCTCCCCAACTGTGTAAGCCTCGGGGTTGATGCCCTTCACCAGGTCGGTAAATTCAGCCCAGAAGGCATCATCGTTGATCTCGTTGGGAACATCCAGCCGCCAGCCGTCAATCCCCCGCTCTGTCCAATACCGGACCACCCGCCATATATATGCCCGAGTCTCGGGGTTCGAGGTATTAAATTTGGGTAGGTTCTTGAAATTCCACCAGGCTTGGTAATCCACCGCGTCCCCCGGACCATAGGCATTGACCGGAAATTTCTTGATGTGAAACCAGTTCCGGTATGGAGATTGATCCCCGTTTTCCAAAATATCGGAAAAGGCAAAAAAGCCTCGTCCGCAATGATTAAAAACCCCGTCCAAAATAATTCGGATATTCCGGGAATGAGCGGCATTGAGTAACCCAAGAAATTCCTTCTCATCTCCCAGGCGCGGATCGATCTGCAAGTAATCCACCGTGTCATACCGATGGGTGGAAGGGGAGAGAAAGATTGGGTTGAGATAAATGGCATTGATTCCGAGATCGGTAAGGTAGTCCAGGTGGTTCTGGATACCGCGTAGATCGCCACCCTGGAACCCGTGCAGGGTTGGCGGTGATCCCCACGGTCTTACGTTCACTGGATCATTTGCCGGGTTACCATTTGCAAACCGGTCGGGAAAGATCTGATAAAAAACCGCGCTATTGATCCAATTCGGCAAGCTCATTCCCGTTCCCGTTCCTTTTCCACGAGGGCGATCAATGATTCTGGCTGATGGTCGAAATCCTTCCATTTCCGTTCGCCGTTGATGATTTCCTTTAAGGTTCTGGTGAGTGTTGTATTAACCGGAGTTGGGATTCCATTTTCCTTCCCTTTTCGGGCAACCACCCCATTTAAATAATCCACCTCCGAGTTTTTAGAGCCTGATTGAATCTCGATGAGAAATGAGGGTTTCTTGTTTCCCCTCCCCCCGGCAAGGATGCCTCCAAAAAGCTCCTGCCCAAGCGGCCCTGAAATGCGGCTTCCCAGTGCAAGCAGTTTGACCGGTGTTCCGGGGAGGTTCTCCACCTTGATCCCCATGGCGCGCATCACAACTCGCGTCTCCCTCAACTGCTCCATTTCAAGGCCAAAAAGACGCTTGTCTTTGAATATCTCGGCAGGGGTCATATTCAGGATCGCTGCGGAAGCGTTAGCAGGCAGGTTGGTTAGCATCTTGGACCATTTCATATTTGCAATGCTTTTGAACCGTTTTGCCTTCAATCCCGCCCGTGTAAATGTATCCACCACCTGACCAACCAAAGGAGAATTTCCAGCGATACCCACCCCGCGCAATTTCTCCACGGTGATGATCCCGGGCGTTTCCCTGCCAATTGCGGTGGTCACTGATCCGGCGATCACCTTTTCCTGGCTGAAAACCTGTGCCAGCAAGCCCTCGTTCTCTACGCCGTTTTGCAGGCAGACGATAGGTGGAAGAGCGGCTGCTTCCTTATGAATGGAATGAAGGAAGGTTTGGGTATCGTAGGATTTGACTGCCAGTATTCCAAAATCGAAAGGACCTTCCCTCAAGGCACTGGAAATGGAGGTGCATACTCTCAGTCCACTGACCTTCTGAACGATCTCCTTCCGGTAAAGAGAAATCCCCGTCTTCAATAAGGAATCCGCTGTGGATTCCCGTTCCAAAAATACGACCTCGTTTCCCGAAAGGATCAAGCTGGCGCCGAAGTAGGATCCGATTGCGCCTGCGCCAAAAATGACAATTTTCATGTATTTTTCCTCAACCAATAAATTCTTTGAGAATACCCAACTTCTATTCGACCCAATGCCGGAATCCGTTTAAGAATACTTTTCCATTCATTGGCTTTTTTCCTGCTGGCTGAAGTTCTTCGATCACTAAATCTCCCTCGCAGGTACCAATTGCAGGAAACCCCTCAACAATTCCCCGCGTACCCTGGGCCAGGATTCCTGAAGGGATCGCTCGGGCTTGAAGAATTTTAATCTCCAGGTCACCGATCATGATCCGGCTGCCTGGCCAGGGGAAGTACGCCCGAACCCGCCTTGCCAGTTGTTCAGCCGGTTCATTGAAAACCAATCCGCTGCTCTGCTTTTCGATCTTTGGTGCGTAAATTGCCTTTGTCTCGTCCTGGGGGTAGGGTTTCATCGTACCTGTAAAAATCTCTGGCAAGCACTCCCCCAGAAGCGCTGCACCTGCCTCCGCCAGCCGTGTGCTGAGGGACTCGGTTGTGTCTTGCGCTTCAATCGGGATCTCCCGTTGTTTAAAAATCCCACCAGTATCGATTCCAGCATCCATCTGCATAATGGTAATTCCGCTGACCGTATCGCCGGCCAGGATGGCAGCCTGAATGGGAGCCGCCCCCCGCCAGCGCGGGAGCAATGATGCGTGGACGTTAATACATCCGAATTTTGGCAGCTCCAGGATGTTTTGACGAAGGATCATTCCAAAAGCAGCCACCACGATTGCATCCGGATTCCAGGATTTCAGACGCTCGATCACCCCTTCATCTTTCAGGCGGTTTGGCTGCAAAATATCAAGTCCGTATTCTTTGGCAGCCACCTTCACCGCCGGTGGCGACATCACTTTCCCTCTTCCGGCAGGTCGATCCGGTTGGGTGATAACTCCCAATACATGATAGTGTTGTGCCAGATATCGAAGTGTCGGCACGGCAAAATCCGGCGACCCCATAAACACAATACGCTCAGACATGGTTGGGATTTTAACACATTGGGTGAACGTACAACCCTGATGATCAAGTCCCTTCCGCCTGGAAAATAATTCAATATCGAAGTCTCTACAAACCAGTGCGGATTTATATTTCCGCGATACAATCCTTGAAGATTCTTCTAACAAGGAGCAGGGATGGATTTAAAAATCATCATCTATGGTACTTCATGGTGCTGGTCCTCAAAACGCGCACGTGGGATATTTGACAAGAATAAAATTGAGTACGAATGGATCGATATTGATGAAAATGAGGAAGGTGCACAAAAGGTAATGGAGCTCAATCGTGGATATCGCAGCGTTCCCACGATCGTGTTTCCGGATGGATCCTACTTGACCGAGCCCTCGGATACTGAATTGAAATCCCGATTAAATGTGGAATAAGAAATCCATCGGGTAAGAAATTATTTTCTTCTATACCGACCGGTAATTAAGAAAACCAACCCGATCCCAAGAAGGAGACCGGCAGTGACCAATACCGGTGCGATTGAATCCCCTTTTTGTTCAAGGATCACCCTCTTTTGGGTACGCAGGCGTTGATTCAGCCTTTCCACAAAATCAGGGTCCGGCTTCACCGGCACTATATTTCGTTTCAAATTCAACTCAAAATCTGAATACTCCATACTCCACCCCAAATTCTTAACTTGTAGGTTTAACAGGCACAGCCACAATCCCGATCGTCTGCGGCCCCAGATTGGCAGCGACCGGGATGCTAAGATCGGTAATGATGATATCCCGGTGGTTGAACAAATTTCTGGCCTTCTCCAACAGCGCCTGAGATGTGGGAAGATCATCCGCGTGGACAATTGCCAGGTCCACTTTTTCTCTCCCGACCCGCTCTTTTACAGTCTCCAGGATGCGATCCAGAGATTTTTGCCTGGTCCGCACCTTGTCACTAATTTGTAGCAGCCCATCCTTCAGAACGATAATCGGCTTGATTTTTATCAATGCCGACATCAGGCTGGTGAGTGCATTAACCCGCCCGTTCATGCGCGCAAACTCAAGGTTATCGATGGTGAAGATCACAGTTAGGTTTTTTCGCATTTCCTCAAGCCGATCGAGTATTTCCTTAAGAGATTTCCCCCCCATGTCCAGTTCCCGCGCCTCACGGCACATGAATCCCATCGCTGCAGACCCCGCCCCGGAATCGAAAGGCAGAATATCCAACTCTCCCTTCAACTCCTTGGCTGCCATTTGGATTACGTCGAACGTCCCGGACATTTTACTGGAAACATGGATGGAAATGATCTTGTCGGTTCGGGTGGCAATTTTCCGATAAAACTCAACGACTTGGGCGGGGGAAGGCAGAGAAGACTTGGGGATAATATTCTTTTCCTTCACTAAATTGTAAAAATTATTCAAATCGATATTTACCCCCTGGGTGAAAACTTCCTCGCCAAACCGAACCATGAGAGGGATTAGCTCGATACTATATTTCTGAAACCACTCCTGGGGCATATCAATTGCACCGTCAGTCACAATTTTCAGCATAGCTACCTCTCATTCTGGTCGATTTTTAGACGGAGGTTTTCCAAAGTGCGGTGATAAAGACTCTTGATCGCTCCTTCGCTGCGGTTCATGATCAAGGCGATTTCCGCGTTGGGTAATCCTTCAACGAATTTTAATATGATGAGATGCTGCCTCTCCGCTGGTAGACCGCGGATGAGAAGGATCAGGTGTTCCGATTCCTGGTTCCGCAGCAGCGCTGATTCCGGTTGTTCGCCCTTATAAGGCAGATCAATGTGATCCTCAAGCGGTACTTCTTTTCTCCTGGAGTTATCCCTGTGCCAGTTGGCCACCATGTTGTGCGCGATCCGGTACAGCCATGCGGAAAAGGGAACTCCCTTTTGCTCGTATCTCTGGATGGAACCCATCGCGCGGTAAAAGATCCTGGCAGTCAGGTCTTCTGCATCTGAAGAATTTCCCGTGCGGTAATACACGTAGTTATAGATCCTCGTAACGTGTAATTGATACAACTGGCTGAAGGCTTCCTTGTCGCCTGAAATTGCATCCTGCAGGATCAGTTCTTCCTGTTCCGCGGAGAATTCCAACCGACCTTCCATTAGTTGTTCACCTGTATTAACACTAAGATGCCTTTAAAGTATCACGATCCTGGGGGATTCGAAGCTAACTATACCAAAAACGGGGAATTAATCCAGAAAGTCATCCAATAAATCATTAGCCATTTATTACCACCCGTATTGTTAAACCATTCAAAAATACTCGTCCTTGACCGATTTCTAGCCGTGGGCTACAATCTCAGTGGGAATACCGCAGGCAAGAATGCCAATCCTGAAAAAACGGTACGGTACCCACGTACAACATCGCTTATCCAGCCTTGGTTTCGTAGGTCTGATAAGTGATTTTTTTAATTTCATCCGCCTGGAGGCGTTTTCATGAGTGATTTTCTCTTTAATGGTAAATTATCCGAACTCGACCCCGATGTGGAGGGTCTGATTGGTTTTGAGAAAGCCCGTCAACAGCGTAAATTGATCATGATCCCCTCCGAGAGCCAGGCGCCGGATGCGGTGCTCGAAGCTTTGGGATCGGTTTTTCAAAACATCTATGCCGAGGGATACCCGGATGAAGAAACCCGCTGGATGGATGAGAGTGAGATCCTGGATTACACAGCCCGGCTGAATCATTACCGACGCTATGCCGATCCCCGTTACTATAAAGGCGTTGAGTACGCTGATATCGTGGAATCCCTCGCCCGCCGGCGCTGCGCAGAAGCCTTCGCCACCGATGCCTACCCAGCCGATAGCATCTTCGCCAATATCCAGCCACTCTCTGGCGCGCCGGCCAACAACGCGGTCTATACTGCCCTTGTCAACCCGGGCGATACGATTCTGGGAATGAACCTGCTGCATGGCGGGCATCTCTCCCACGGTTCGTCGGTGAACCGCTCGGGGAAATTGTTCAAGGTCATTCACTATAATGTCGATGCTTCCACCGAGCAGATCGATTACGACGCGGTGGAAAAACTAGCTCGTGAAAATTCCCCCAGGATCATCATCGCCGGCTATTCCTCCTATCCCTGGGTACCGGATTACGCCCGCTTTCGCCAGATCGCCGATTCTGTGGGTGCCATCCTGCTGGCAGATATTTCTCATATCGCCGGTATGACCGCCGCAGGTGTTATTGCCTCCCCGGTTGGGTATGCCCAAGTGATCTCATTCACCACCCATAAAACCCTGTGCGGTCCACGGGGAGCCTGCATCCTAACCACAGATGCAGCCCTTGCCAAAAAGATCGATCGGGCAGTCTTCCCTGGTGAACAGGGCGGTCCGCATGTGAATGTCTTTGCCGCCCTGGCAACTTCTTTCAAGTTTGCCCGCACCGAGAAATTCCGCGAGCTGCAGCGCCAGATCGTGAAGAACTGTGTGGTCCTCACCAATCGCCTGCAGGAAAGAGGGTTCCGCATCCCCTTTGGGGGAACGAACACCCACCTCACTAATGTGGACTGTAAAACAATTATCGGTAGTGATGGTACACCGCTCTCCGGCGATATGGCCGCGCGGGTTCTGGACCTGGCAGGGATCGTCTGCAACCGCAACACCATCCCGGGTGATAAGACCGCCCTTTTCGCTTCGGGTATCCGCCTGGGCACCCCCTGGATCACCCAGCTTGGTTTCAAGGAAGATGATGTTATCCAGGTCGCAGAGATTATTGCGGACGTGCTGGGTGCGATGAAACCCTATTCGATCGAAACCCGCCAGGGACCTGCTATCCGGGCGAAAATAGACTTCGAGATCCTCGAAATGGCAAAAGCGAAGGTCGCTTCCCTGGTTGAATCCGTGTGTGGCGAAAATGATTCCTCCAACCTGCCCTACCCGCATCAGTTCTCCTTGCAGGATAAATTTTCAGGAATCGGTGGCAAAGTATCCTTTAACCTCTCCGGTAAGGGGCTTACCCAATTCCTGAATTTTGTCTTCTCTGAAGATATCGAACCGCTCGCCGCAGGGAAATCACAATCAACCACCATGTGGACGCCAAAAGGCATGGTCGACTGCCAGCTTGCCTGTATCTCCCCAGAGCTTTACCAGGTTACTTATGCACAGAATGATGCGTCTCTGGCAGCCGCATGGCTCCGTGATCTTTCCGATGGGTACACCGCCTTCGACGAGGATATTACCCGCAGGTTACCCGGGCCGATCAGCGTACTGGAAGCCTCCCCGTCTCCTGCGGAAGAGAATAAACCGCAGAATCCCGAAAACCGTAAACCATATTACCTGGGGTTGGTGAAATCATCTCTCAAATCCCAACCGCCTTTCAAATGGGTCGTCAACGAATCGGACGAAACGAAAAAGACACCGCTATTTGAGACCCACGTCCGTATGGGCGCAAAGATGGTACCTTTCGCTGGCTGGGAGATGCCTGTCTGGTATACCTCGGTCGTTGAGGAACACCTTGCCACCCGCCGGTCAGCCGGTTTGTTTGATGTTTCTCATATGGGTGTTTTCCAGGCGGAAGGTATCTGGGCGGGCATTTTCCTGGATTCGGTCTGTGGGAATGACATCCTCGCCCTCCAGGTGGGCGAATCCTGCTACACGCATTTTCTTGATCCCCAGGCTGCCGTGATCGACGATTGCCTGGTCTATCGCCGCAGCCCGGAAAAATACCTTATCGTGGTCAACGCTTCCAATAACGATAAGGATTGGGCTTGGTTGAAGGCTGTTCAAGCAGGTGAAGTCTGCGTGGATCCGGATATTCCCGGCGCTGCCGTGTTCGGCAGGCAGGTGGTGCTGCGCAACCTGCGCGACCCGCGCGAGGGAATCGATATGCGCGTGGATATCGCCCTGCAGGGACCGAAATCCCGAGAGATCCTTCTCTCGCTTGGCTGCACCCCGACGGATCGAAAAACAGTGATGGCTCTCAAACGCACCGAGCTGTGTGAGGCTGTCATTGGAAATTTCGATCTGGTCATTTCACGCACCGGATACACCGGTGAAAGAATGGCCTTCGAGTTGTTTGTCCACCCCGAAAAAGCCGTTGCGCTCTGGGACGCTCTCCTTGCTGCCGGGTCCCCACTGGGATTAAAACCCTGCGGGTTGGGTGCGCGTGATTCCCTGCGTACCGAAGCCGGACTGCCCCTCTACGGTCACGAATTTACTGAGGATGGCGAATTGGCAGTGGCTGAGGGTGGTTTTGGCTCGTATGTAAAAACCTATAAACCCTGGTTCATCGGCCGGAAAACCTTCATCGAAAAGGAATCTCAGCGAAGCAAAGTGGTGGCCCGTTTTCGTTTTACCGAAAAAGCGGTACGCATGGCTCACAACAGCGACCCAGTGCTGGATGCCAAAGGCCGGGTGATCGGCTGGGTTACAAGCTGCGCAGTCGATTCAGAAGGTTACCTGACTGGTCAGGCCTTCATCGAAGTCAAATCTGCTGTCGAGGGTACCCTAATCTCAGTATTTCAAAGCGCCACCAAAACTCCCTCACCAGCACCTGCCGATCTTCACCCGGGTGATCGCGTCTCGCTGCCAACGCCTGCCGTGATCGTTTCCCGATTTCCGAAGCTTTAAATATTTTTACACGAGCCCAATATTAATATCTTAAGGAGAGTTCATGCAAACCCAATGGGATCACCGGTACGCCCAACGAACGCAGCGGATGAAAAGCTCCGCCATCCGCGAGCTGTTAAAAATGACCGAACAGGCAGATTTGATCTCCTTCGCGGGAGGTCTTCCCGCACCGGATGTTTTCCCAGTCCATGAATTCAAAGAAGCCTGCAATAACGTCCTGGATCACTCCAGCACGCTCGCCCTGCAATATGGGGCGACTGAGGGTGTCGGTCCGCTGCGCGAAATGATCACTCGCCACACCCAGCGTTACAGCATCCAGGTCTCCCCTGAGAATGTGATGATCACTTCCGGATCACAGCAGGCGCTGGATCTGATCGGTCGCATTTTCATAAACCGCGGTGACCGGATCTTGGTGGAATCCCCCACCTACCTTGGCGCGCTTCAAGCCTGGAATGCCTATGGCGCAGAATACATCGCCATCCCCTCTGATGAGAATGGCATGATCACGGACGAGCTGGAAAAATCACTGCGCTGCGGACCCAAGTTTATTTACGTCCTTCCCAACTTCCAGAACCCTACCGGGGCGACCATGTCACTTGACCGCCGTAAGAAGCTGGTGGAGCTTGCAGACCGGTACGGCGTTCCCATCATCGAAGATGACCCCTATGGGCAATTGCGTTTTGAAGGTGAACACCTGCCAGCAGTCGAAGTGCTGGATAGCCGCATTCGGGCTGCCAACGGTTGGTACAGCGGGAACGTGATCTATCTTTCGACCTTTTCCAAGTTGCTGGCTCCCGGGCTGCGACTGGCCTGGGTGATCGCCCCGCCTGAAGTGATCTCCAAACTGGTGCAAGCCAAGCAGGGAGCTGATCTGCATACCTCAACATTCAATCAAATGTTGGCATATGAAGTAGCCCACAAAGGTTTTCTGGATAAGCACGTCGTGACCATTCGCCAGGTCTACCTCGAGCGCCGCAACGTGATGCTGGATGCGCTCACCGAGCACATGCCGGATGGTGTCCGTTGGACCCACCCGCAGGGGGGGCTTTTCCTCTGGGCTACTTTGCCTGAGGATATCGATACTACGGATCTCCTGGCAGAAGCAATCAAGGAAAAAGTTGCATTTGTGCCCGGCGGATCCTTCCACCCCTGCGGGGGCGGGACGAATACCATGCGGCTAAATTTTTCCTACTCAAAACCGGATCAGATCAACGAGGGCATTGCCAGGCTTGGCAGGGTGATCAAGCAAAGATTAAATTGAGATTCCCCCCGGAAGATTAGTTATCTGGAATTCTCATAAATACTTGGATTCCTGCCAGCCCCTGAATCCACCCAGGATCGACCCACCCACAAACTCGCGCAGGATTGAGTTATCCGGAATGATCTCCGCACCGACCGGAAGGAACCATTCCAACAGAGCCAACAAGCGTTTTGCCTCGATGTATTCATAGGTGCCAAAGGGTACTTGCCTGAGGAGCGGCTCCACCAATGGCTTTAATGCGGAAAGCTCATAAACCAGGGCGGAATTGAACAGGTTATCTGCATTTTCCTGATAAGGAAATATATTGTGTTTCTCTCCGCGCTGCACCGAATCCCAGCGGGCGATTGTCTGCTGGGCGCCGTAACCGCGCGTGGTGGCATCCCGGACGATGCGCCGGATCAGGCGTGTATCGGTGGTGGAGATACGGTTATGCCGGTCCAGGTTCAGCTGCGTCAGGCAGGAGACGTACACTCTGTGGGTGGTTCCAGGATCGATTCCGGGCAGCAGATCCGGGTTCAACCCATGAATACCTTCCAGAATGATGATTTGATCCTTTTTTAATGAAATAGCCTCGCCTTCCTCGCTGAGACCATCCTTAAAGTTGTAATGCGGCAGTTGAACCTCTTCCCCTCTAATCAACTTCTCCAGGTCGCGGCCAAGCCGGGCTGTATTCACCGCTCCCAGAGCTTCAAAATCCTTCGCTCCTGCCTCATCCACTGGGGTTTTCTCGCGGTCGATGAAATAATTGTCCATTTCCAACGCGTAGGGAGAGATCCCCAGAGCCAGGATCTGGATGGCCAACCGGCGCGAGAAAGTGGTTTTCCCAGAGGAAGACGGCCCGGAAATCAGGATAATGCGGATCTTCCCGGATTTTTCGGCGATTTCCTCGGCAATGGCCGTGATATTCTGGTCATGCAGCGCCTCGGATACCAGGATCACTTCCTGTGACCGTCCCTCATGGATTGCGTCATTTAACGCCCCAACACTTTCGATCCCCAGCTTTTCCAGCCAGTCCCCATACTGACGAAAGGTTGCCAGCAATTTCGGGTAACTTGGCATGGGCAGCAGCCGGTCTGGAGCTTGCCTGCGCGGGTACCGAAGCACATACCCATCACCCATTTTGGAGATGTTGAACCAACGCAAATATCCCGTGGAGGGCAGCATGTACCCATGATGGTAATCAAAGTGATTCCCAAGGCGGTAAAGGACAAGGAACTCCTTTTGGCGATACTTCAACAGGCGCACTTTCTCCGTCTGCCCGGATTTCTGAAAATAATCGATCGCTTCCTGAAGCGGAATGACCTTTCGCTCAAGCGGAAGGTCCTCGTTGACCATCGCTTGCATCCGGTCCTCCAGTGCCTTAAGTTCGCCGGTTGTTAAAGGTTCGCGGCCTGTAACCTCGCAGAAAAACCCGCCTGAAGAGACCGAATGATCGACAGTCAGGGTGGCATTCGGGAAGAGCTCATCGAAAGCTGCTTCCAGCAGGAAGGTGATCGAACGGCGATAGATGCGCGCTCCGTCCTCATCCGCCATGGTAACCGGGCGGACGTTGCTATCCATTTCGACGGGATATGTTAATTCCCGAAGCTCACTGTTAATGATGGCGCCCATGATGGGGGGAGTATTGGCTTCCGGCAGCACCTTAAGAAACAATCCCACAGCGGTTCCCCTGGGACCGGAAAACACCCGCCCATCCGGGAGATGTATCTCTACCGTTTTTCGGGGTTCGGTTTGCTGAATTTCGCTGGTTTGGGTGAACATAATTTCCTCATCGCCGTTCTTATCTATTATTTGTCATTCACTGATACCATCCAGTGATTGCTGAGTCTATTAATTATTCTCATTATTCATTTGTAGACAAGCTTCCTTATAAGCATCAGAAAAATCCGCATTTTCAAATAGGATCTTCTGCCACATTAAATTAAATGGAGACCAAAACTTTTTGAACCCGGCATTTTGTGGAATTAATATTGCCGTGCGATCGGCAATAACGAACGCCTGAATAAGGGGATCAGTTATCTGCACATCAGTTCGAACAGGAATATAGCCAGCAAAATCCATCAATAATTTTTGGGATTCTTTGTCGGATAATATTAATCCAAGCTCAATGGCAGCCTCCGGATTCTTGGTGTTTGGATTTACATAGAATCCTTCAAGCCCCATAAACGGTTGCGAAGATAAGGTGCCTGAGGGAATTGGGACCGCACCAAGATTCTGACCGAGGGAAGTTTTGTAAGATCGGAGAGCCCATGGACCGTTTATTAAGAAAGCTGTTTGCCCATTTGTAAAAGCTGCTTCAGCAGAGGCAAAATCCTGGGAAAAAATGGCACCAGCATCCTTCAAAGCGAGTAGAAAATTTGAGGCCTCCATCCAACCACCCTCATCAGGAATACATTTCCCGGAATTATCCAACCAGGCGCCTCCAAACGCCCCATGCCAGGCAAATAAATGATATGCCGTTGGAGAAAGGATAACCTTCAGTCCGGAATTTACCATTTCCAGTAAATCGTCTGTCGTCCTGGGTGGTTCCGGTACATAGGTTTTATTATAAAAAAGCACATCAGTCATTGAAGATAATGGAATACCATAGATTTTTCCGTCTACAGTCATTCCTTTCACTCCATTCTCAGTGACCTGAGATAATTTTCCATCCAGGAAATTTGTAAGATCAGCGATTACATGGTTTGAAACCATCTCACCCAGCTGGTCATTTCGATCCAGGTAAAGGTCAGGTCCCCCGCCCGCCTTTACTGCAGCCTGGTACTTTTGATTGATTTGGTCATACGGGATACTTGCAATTTCTATTTCCCAATTGGGATGATTTTCATTGGCATTCCCCACCAAGGTCGAAAGGATCATTTCTTCGGCAGAACCCGTTTCGAAGGAGTGCCAGAGCAAAAGGTGGGCTGGTATTTGATCACTTTGTGATTTACACCCAAAAGATGCAATGAGTAAAAGAACGATGATGAGATTCCTAAGGGTTTTATTAATCATTTCTCTTTGGGTTAATAAAATACATAAAGATAAATATCTATAGGATTGTAACTGGAAATTTAATTAACAATCTGCAAGAGGCATGCAGATTGTTAATTAGTTTAAGGATACTTTTGATGGAAAATGCTATCCCTTGACGGCTCCTGCAGCCACACCTTTGATAATATGCTTTTGAGAAGTCAAGTAGAAAATCACAATTGGAATGATCGCAAGGATTAGCATAGCCATCATGGCACCCATATCCTTGCTGCCATACCCACCTTGTAAATATTGAACTGCTATGGGGATTGTTCGGTAGTTACTTCCAATGGTTAGATAGGGCAGGAGGTAATCATTCCATATCCACATGGTATTTAAAATAGCCACTGTGATGGCAATTGGCCTGAGGATCGGAAATACAATTAAGAAGAATGTCTGTATAGGATTACATCCATCGATCGTGGCGGCTTCTTCAATTTCATGTGGGATGGTTTTTATAAAACCGCTAAAAATGAATACAGATAATCCGGCTCCAAATCCGAGGTACAAAACGATGATCCCGACGGGATTATCTAGATGAAGTATGTTTGCCATTTTCGACATGGTAAACATGACCATCTGGAAAGGAACGATCATGGAAAAAACGAGAAGGTAATATATAAAAGTGCTTAATTTTGATTTTACCCGGGTGATGCACCAGGCGGTCATCGAAGTGAAAATGACAATCGTGGCAACCGAAAACACCGTGATGAATAGTGAATATCCCAAAGCTGGAAAGAATCCCGTCTTGATAATTCCTGAAGTGTAGTTTTCCAAACCAACAAAAGTTTGGGCATTTGGTAGTGCAAAGGGAGTATCCGAGATGAAAAACCTGCCCTTAAAGGAGTTCATCAACACAATAAAAATCGGGGAGAGGAAAATAATCGCAAGGATCAATATCAAAATGTAAATGATCGTTTCTCTAGCACTGCTCTTGGTATTCATCAGCTCTCCATTTCATTTTTTCGAGAAAAATACAATTGGAGTAGGACGATAACAGAAACAAACAGGAAGAATATTACCGCCTTCGCTTGCCCAATACCTTCGTAACCATTCCGTCCGTAAAAAGTATTGAATATATCAAGCGCAAGCATAGCTGAATCTCTCCCGGGAGCTCCATTTGTTAAAGATAGGTTTTGATCAAATAGTTTAAATGAGTTGGCGAGCGTGAGAAAAGTGCAAATTGTGATCGCTGGTGAAACTAGAGGAATGGTTATACTTTTTAAGGCTTGCCAGGCAGTCGCACCATCTATTTTAGCTGCTTCTAAAAGTTCAGTTGGAATGGCAAGGATACCGGCAATATAAATGATCATCATGTATCCTACCATTTGCCAATTAGTCAGTACGACTAACCCCCAAAACCCATATTTGGCATCATAAGTAATATCAACACCGAAATTGATGAGGATCCCATTAATTATTAGCAACCAGATATAACC
>Ga0208980_10001052_pt1 | contig 16528 bp, 23 predicted proteins | sample WetSurMetagenome_3_FD_187993 | JGI IMG/M metagenome (GOLD analysis project Ga0208980, IMG submission 187993) | Wetland microbial communities from Twitchell Island in the Sacramento Delta, sample from surface sediment Aug2011 Site A1 Bulk (version 2) | ecosystem: Environmental > Aquatic > Marine... | reverse complement strand
TCTTCACCCATATTCTTTACAACCTCTAACAGTTGTGAATAGGGAAGGTTAGGTACAGCACTAATAGGGTTGCCATTGACCTCTACCATTGCACCATCTTTTTGAGTCTTAGATAACCCCATTGGGAGGGCTAACTTACCTGCTTGCTTGTTGCTGATATCTAAGAACCACCCTCTGTTTGAACCAACAAAAATCTGTTGGTGTAGGCGTGTCATCATCCTATTCATTTCATCAATCTTATCTAAAGCGTGGTAGACACAACTTTGACCCCTCTGTTTGTTCACGTCCCTAAACTGTACTTGTACAAATGGCACAAAATCGATACCATACACCGCTGTAGGGTTATACATATTTGGGTCGCCAAGGTCTCCCATTGGTGTTTCTTTTGAGAGGGTATGTTCCCAAACTGCTACATATTCTTTATTCCAATATTCAGTATACCAATAACTTTTTCCTGTATCATCTGTATAAGGAATATCAATCCTTATTTCTGTGATATTACCTCTGGAATCGATATTAACAAAAGTAACATAAGAGGGGTTAATATTTTCAATAATAACTTTATCCTCTGTATTGCGTACCTTCAAAAATAAATCACCAAGAAGTGCATAATCACGTACATATGCAGATTTCTTACCTTCCAAGTTTGACCATTCGTAAACCTGTTGTATTGAATCTATAATAGCTTGATTGTCGGAGATAACATTGATACTATCTCCGTTGAGTATCTTGCTCACAAAATATTCTACAGAACGTTCTACAGGATTGCCTAAAGATTTAATACTTTCAAACTCTGTGCCAAGACGTAAAAGCAGTTCTGATTTATCATCATATAACCCGTTTGAGTCATATGCTTTTCTTAACCAATCGTATAGTTGAGACGCACTCATACTTTGATAGTTATTTTTCATAGTTACTCCTTTATTTAATCAAACTTAACAACTGCCATATGGTTGCACCTTCTGGCATAAGACTGTGAAGAAGAACAAAAAATCCGGTAGCTATCATTATTATTTTTATCCAGTTTTTAGCCAACCATTTATTAGGATTACTCTCTATTAATGCTTTAATATTTTCACAGTTCTTTTTCTCTTTTTCTAATAAATCTTCTATTTGTCTGTTCTGTAATGCTTGGTCAACAATAATGCCGGGATGACCGTTCCCATAAAGCTTTTTATTCATATCTTCAACTTTATTATCAATACTATCTATTTTTTGTTCTAGACGTGCTAGTAAAGCAGAATCTAATGATTCTTTTTGTAGTGTCATATCTTCTCCTTTAGGGTAGTGTCCATCCATGAGATTTTCCTTGCTCGTAGAGTGCATCTACTTTTTGCTGTAATGTTAGAGGGACACTTGGAGGTGTAACCCCACATAACTTGTCTAAATCTTCTTGTGTACCATTAAACCAGTTCAAATCAATCATCTTTGCTTCTACACCATATGTTTTTCCATCCCCTCTATCTGTGAACTGCCAGAATAAATATTCAGTCCAAGGTGCGGGGATAGTGGGTGTATTAACTCTGTAGTTAGCAATCCATAGCGGAAACTTATGCCAACCATAGTTAGAACTACCAAACTCTTTCCAATAAGAGGGACTTGAATAAATAATAGGAATACGTCCTGTAGTCTTTTCTACATAAGAGACAAAGTTCCAAAGTTCCCCATTAGGTTTAGAGGGGATATTTACCCGGCACTCAAAATCTACTATAGGAGGTATTTCAGGAGGGTCATTAGCTATAACGTTACAAAAATATTCAGCTTGTTTCAAACCTGAAATAGAATAATCTAAATAGTGATAAGCACCTCTTGGCATTACACCCTTACAATCACCCCACGATATCTGAAAAACTTTATCGGTAAACTGTGCTTGTGATGCTTTGAAAATACAAAACTGTGCACCTGCTGATTTCATTATATTAAAATCAATCTTTTTTGGAGTGGAGGGGTCGTCCTCCCATTTGCTTATGTCTGTTCCTAAAATCATGTGAATATGTCCTCCTCTACTTTCTGTTTTACTACTGTAGCATTAAAGCCATCTTCTATAATGTTGCTTAGATATTCAATAGCCATAGAAAAGGTATCTGCTTGGTCGTCATGTGCTGCGTTTGGAAAACTAAAGATTTCATCTTCAAACGGTAGCAACCAAGGAAAAGGAGTTGATGGAGGGGGTAGTAAAACTCTACCTTTTTCACACCATACACTTTGAATAGTTGCTCTTTCAACCTTTGACCCTTTTGGTATGTATGACACTATCATTGAAGCAAGTGCGGGGTCTGCTGATTCTCTAAGTACTTGTACAGCCTGAATACCCGAACTTTTCTCTTCAATCACTACACTGTGCAGGTTATAGTTCCAAGTTGTAGCCATTCTCTTGATTTCACGGATAAGGTCTGAAAACTCTAACCTACCTCTGTATACATCACGAATGAAGATTTTATAATCGCTCATTACTTCGACACACATAATAGATGTGTAATCACCTTTTAGAGAGGATGCTGTATCACAAAACAAGAATCTCCAAACAATATCCGTATTCTCAAATCTATTTATAAACCATTCTCTTTTAAAAACGTTACCCCCTAGTGCTTGTGGACGTTGTTGAAACTGTCCAGCAACATCTAAAGTACTCATAGAAAACTGTAACTTCATCACAGTGGGTAAGTCGAACTTTTCAGCCCAAAGGAGTTCCCCCTCACTTCTAGGGTCGTTCAAATCTTCAAACTCAGAGTGATAACGAAAACCGTCATTCATCTCTGGTAAGATTATCTTTTCAAAAGGTTCTTTAGTTTCTTCGATGTGTCCTACAATATCGTTGTCGGATAATCTCTGACAGATTATTATTTTCTTTCCGGTTTTGGTATCGTTGAATCTAGAGGGTAAGATGTTGTCATAAACATCTGTCATTTTTTTAATAGCAGGTTCTGAATATCTATCCTCTGCGTTCAAAATATCATCTAAAACTATAATGTCAACGTGCTCACCCGTTATTTGACCTTGTATACCAGTAGCATAGAAAGAGCCACCTTTAACATTGGTAAGTCTTTGTTGATTATCCCCTGTGGCTGTTAACGTCATAAAAAAATGCTCTTGATACCACTCTGAGGCAAAAAGCACTCTACGTCTATTTGCATCTTGTAGTGCACGACTATCCGCATAAGCTAGAAACAAGAACTTTGTATTGGGTTGCTTAGTCCATACCCACAAAGGGTAAAAAACAGCAACTAAAAGACTTTTCATGTGTCCGGGAGGGACGTTAATATATAAGTTGTTACTTTTTATATCCCCCTTATAAAGATAAGTTAGTGCTCTTGCTAGTAAATCAATATGCCAACCATCACAAAAGTCCCCTAGTCCTAGGTGTGGGTATGCTTGTTTTACAAACTCGTAAAAGTTCCGGCGACATATCTCCGCTTCAACCCTAATCTTGATTTGATTCATTCAATACTTTGGTTAATAAAGAGTTATAAGCAACTAACTCTTCGTCAGAAAGAGCGCCTAGGTCTAAATCCTCCGCTTTTTCTAAACTGATTCTTTCTAACTCACGTCCATAAACCCTATTCAAAACAATCTCAACAGCCCATGCACGTCCTTTTATTGCATCTTCAACGATGGTTTTTATAACCCTTTGGCGCTTTGTCATGGTAGGAATAAGGTCATCCATCTTGTCTAACTCTGCGTCCATTAAATCTTTTATTCCATAACCCTTGTGGGGTGGACCATAACCTTTACTGGCTTTATTCCCTTTTACCCATTTTCCGCTTGCATCTCTATCTATTTCATATGAGTCTGCCATATTAAGCCTCCTTTTTTGGAAGTAAGTTAGTAAGTTCAGCTATTGCAAGATTAAATGGTCCAAGAGCAAGTTGCTGTTGAACCTTCAATGTTTCAATAGTTTGTTCTCTCTCTTGATTGAGTTCTTCCAAACGTATTCTGATTTTATCTTCAAGAGTCAAATCTTTATTTTCAATGAACTCTACATTTTCTAGTCTAAGTTCTTCCATATACCCTCCTAACCTGTAATAGTTGTGAAGTAAGGGATGTATCTTGCAGATGTACCATTATATATTTTTAACCATCCTGATTGTGTCCTGCTTGTTGCTCCTGCCATTTTTAGTACACCAGAGCCAGTAGATAAAGATTCATTAAACGTATTAGTCAGTCCGAGTGTTGATGCAATACCAGCGGTATCACCTCCGACAAATGTTGCAGATGCTGAAAACCTATTATCTGTTGCAAGAAGGGTTGCATTACTACGATAAAGATTTACATCAGCCGCAGTGCCCATATATATAGTTGCACCATTGCCATACAGTACAAGTGCAGAACCAGCTAATCTAAAAGTATTTGATACTGAAATAGTAGTAGCATTTGTTCTATAGATGCATACATCAGAAGCTGCTCCCATATAAATACGACCACTATCATTACTTAGCGTTAGAGTAGAGCCAGTTGTTACAATATTAGTGGGAAGTCCTGTCATAAAGTCAGATACAGTAATACTTTGAGTAACAGGTGTTGTTGCATTATCTGTTACCATAACAAGTAAATCTGTTGCAGATGCAGATGTTGCTACATCAAGTTGAGTAATCTTTTTATCTGTCATAATGCCTCCTAATACCTATCCCAAAATCCCCAAATGCTTAAGTAAACATCGAGGGTGTTTGTGCCTGTTGCTAATATTTGATAACAAATATCTCCATCATAAGGACCACAAGGAACTACCATCATTTGACTTTCCCAAACATCATTTGGTCTACCCTGAGGGCTTACTATTGCACCAGATAAATCATCTGTGTTTGGTCCTAAGATAAAATAGCATTCGCTGCCAGAACTTTGACTATCTCTTACTTGAACTTTACATAAAATAGCCTCTGCATCTGCCAGTTCTGAACCAAACACCGAGTCTAAATGAATCGTTGTTTTACCTGTTGTACTGTGTGCATCTCCATCCCAAGATGTTGATGTTAATGGAGAAAGAAAAGGGTAAAACGATTGATGAGCCGACCATGTAGGTACACCAGCGTGAATCTGTAATATATCGTGGTTATCACCTATAGGTATTTGAACAGGAACATGAGAAGTTTGTGCATAAACCATATCCCCCGCATCTGCCATAATACCAGCAATACTATCATGCCATTCAATATTTGCTCCACCTGAGTTTACTCTTAATAACTGATATGCTGAACCCCTTGCTAATCTAGCGGGTGTGTTTGCAGAAGATGCATATAGTAAATCACCTGTTGCTGTCAATAGACTTGCGGGTGAAGATGTCCACTCTGGTATAGTTGCATCAGATTTCATAGATAACATCTGTCTTGCTGTACCTTTAGCTAATCTGGCAGGTGTGTTTGCAGCAGATGCATACAATAAGTCACCTGTTGCTGTTAATATGTTAGCAGGTGAGTCTCCCCACTCAGGAAGAGTACCAGCATCATTAGTGGTAAGTACTTGTTTTGCTGAACCTTTACCCAATCTTGCGGGGGTGTTTGCAGCAGATGCAATCAAAATATCACCTGTCGCTGTCATAAGGCTTGCAGGTGATGCTGTCCATTCTGGTGCTGTTGCACCTGCATTCATAGTTAAGTTCTGTCTTGCTGTGCCTTTAGCTAAACGAGATTTTGCAGTTGAAGAGGTGTAATATTCTAAATCACCCTGAGTTGTACCAACCCATAAAGTGTTTAGCAAATCTCTTATTTCATAGTTGAAGTCCGCTGCTTTAACTTCATAAAGAGCAGCCCAAGTTTTAGGTGAATGCCATGTCATATTTATTCCTCCTTTTTAGAGGGTATGCGGTTGTTGATAAAGCTGAATATTCCGCAAGCTGCTAATCCTACAGCAAGTCCAAAGAATATTGCTTGCATATAGGGTGAAATAGTAGGAAATAGGGTTGTAACTTGAAAAGCTATAGCTAAAACTACACCTACACCCAAACTAAACCAGCGTAGTTTATTACCCTCTACTCCTAGCGATTTGATAAACTCTACTACACCAAAAACAATAGCGAGTAAAGTTATAGGGTTCAATACAAAGTTTGAAAAATCCATATTTTTTCTCCTTAATATCCTAGTACATTAGCACTATCGAGCAATCCTAAAACTGCATCGTCTAGTGTAAAGAAGTTTGTAGTAAATGTTACTGCTTCCAACAAACCCCATTTGAAAGTTACTATTCTGTTTAGTCCTATTTTTGCTTCAACGTTTTGAATATAATATGCAGACGAAAAACCTAAGTCTGATAATGTAATATGCACAAGGTCGCCAACATCATTGTAAATAAATGCTCTCATTAAATCAGGGGTTGTGTTAGCAATCATTGTGACACTTTCAAGTCTGTCTCTTGGATATTGTTCTATTCCAGCTAAAAGGGTTGCATAACCTTCACCTGATGTAATATCTGCAATATATTTTTGGTCTAATGTATATTCACCCAAACCATAATAGGGTAGAACCTCAGACCAGTTTTGTATGATTCTTTCTACTGGATTTTGAAAATAAATACCCTTGCCACGAGCCTGTAATACTGTTACCCAACCTCCTGTAGTTACACAAACGAGTTTATAGATTGCACCAGTTGCACCAAAATCAGCAGCATTACCATCTGCATTAACGGTTGTTACGGTCAAGTTAGCTGTTAAATCTGTTCCTAGACCGTCTGCTTGGGAGTTTAGTTTATAATCTAAACCACTAACAGGAGTTACCATATCAAAACCGTTTACTCTTTCAACGGTAGTATCGTGAGGGTTTGAGTAAGTTATTTGAATACCTGTTTTTGTTTCCCCCGCTGCTATCTGAAAAGGTTCGTCTAGTTCAAAAAGAACCTGTGAACCTGAATCTACATATCGTGGATATGCTTTTACAACAAATCTACTTATTACATTACTACCATATGTTACATATGCATCTGTTATTTCTTCAATAATGTCGGTAGATGCTCTTTCATCGAGAACAATGTAATCATCGTTTTCTGCTAAAAGTAACTCTGAGCGTTCTGATTCAATATGTCCACTTTCAGTAGATAAAATAGGGGAAAGAGTATATTCATCATTCATTCTGCTATCTGATATTTCCCCACGCAATGTAGATTTATACCAGTTATCATCAGGGTTAAGTAAACCTTGTCTTATATAGATATATCCTAAACCAGAAAGGGCTAGTTTGTTGAACTCAGAATAAATAGTTGAGTTTGATTTACCTCCATCAAATACTGTTGGAAATACCGTTCCTCCATCATCAACATTCCATATCATATCGTATTTGAATGGAATCAAACTACTTGGTATAGTAGCGCAAATAACGTCATATAAATCCTTGTTTGTAACCATTGCCTGAGATGTTAGTTTTGCACCACTCAACAAATCCATATAGTCAGTTACTTTTATATCAAGAGTAGGAAGTTTTCCAATCTTATTTTTTCCTATTATGCTTTCTATCTTTCCAGCCCACCTAACAACTTCAACTTCATCATATGTAACAATCAAACCGCAACGTGCACCTCTTACTATTGTAGTATCAGGATATTTGTTATCAATATTTTTCACAGTAAAAGACATTGTGCCAACATCGGCTATTCTATCTAGTTGTGAAATACCTCCAATACCATGTCTGAAGGTAATAGGAGATATGATATCTTCGGTTATATCTGTTTGTACCCCACCAGCAGATGTAGCTGCATAAACTGTAATAGTTATTTTTTCTGTCATAGCAGCACCTATAATAGAACCTTTTGCAGTTCTGTACTCATTGTTCTTGAAAGAACACTAGCCAGTTTTTCATAATCGATTGTGTCTTGTGAATAACCCTCTCTTTGGCTTGTTATTCCATTAAGGTCTGGTTCTTCCCCTATTTTTAGTTTTGCACTAAACTCTGGTAGATTTGTTTCATTCAAAGAACCTAAAGCTGCGTCAATACCTCTCAACCCTAACTCAAAAGGAGTAGGTGAGCCGGGGGTTAACCATGATGGTAGATGAAAGTTATCTATAATAGATTGAACATTTGCAAGTTTGTCTAATACCCACTGTAAAGCACCACTAACAATCCCGCTAATAGCTTCTCCAAGAGAAGAGAACATACCACCTAAACTACTCACCGCTGGTCCAAAAGTATCACTCATAAAACTTGCTATGGTTTGTATTATTGGTAATATCTTGTCGTTAAAGAAGTCATATGCGGTTGTAATAGCGGGTAATAATATATTTTCCCAAAATCCTGCTAATGCTGTAATAGCTATTTCACCTAAAGTTGCCATGATAGTTATTACTGCTTGAATGATAGGTAAGATTTTGTCGTTGAAAAAACTCCAAGCAGCAGTAATAGCAGGTAATAATGTATTAGTCCAAAAACCTGAAAGAGTTGTTATTGCAGCGGTTAATGTATCTGCTAACCAAGTTTTTACTGAGTTGAATACAGGTTCTAATACAGCCCATACTGCTTGTAACTTATCTTGAATACCACCCCAGTTATTTTTCCATGCTTCGTATAATAAAACTACTACACCTATCACAAGTAAGATTACTGCTATGATAGGTAAGAAAGGAGCCATTGCTACAATAGCAGCAGATGCAGTAGCATAAAGTCCGGCTACTAAGTTATAAATAGCTATAACAACTACAGGTATTACAACAGCAGATAGTACAATCAATATTGGGTTGATGTTTGCAGATATAAAAGCAAATATAGGCTGCATAGCGGTTAACATCGTGTTAAAAATGGGGATTAATGCCATACCAATCGTTAAAATAACCCCTTCAAACCTTGATTTAAGGTCATTCAAACCCTGACTGAGTTTTATAGTACCGTCTATTTGACTTTGTGACATAGCAGTACCATGCTCTTTTGCTTTTGCAATATACCCCGCTAAACCACCCTCTGATTGAAGCTTTCCAAGAACATCAACCATCTCTAACCCTTTTTTACCATAAAGTTCTGTCAATATCCTTGCTTTTTCTGTAGGGTCAGCAATAGCATTTATCTTTGGTGCAACTTCATCTAACAACTGTGACTGTGTTTTTATAGAACCATCTGCGTTATAGATGCTGATTCCTAAACTGTCATAAGCAAGTCCGGCTTTTAGTAAGTTACCATCTGCATCTACAAGGTTCTTTTGGTTATATACTAATGCACTGTTAAAAGTATCTTGACTCAAACCTACATCATTAACTGCTTGTGCATATCCGCTTGCTTGGTCTGCTGTCATGCCAAACTTGTCACCAAGAGTATCAAGGGTATCTCCATATGTTATTGTTTGACCAATAGATGTACCTATTACCGCTGTTACAGAAGCAACTATTCCTCCTGCACCAAGCATTTTCCCTGCAAAGTCTTTATCATCAAGCACTAACGGTACAACGAGTTCGCTTAATGTTATACTCATACTGTTTTGCCTCCTATAAGCCCTCGGAGGGCTTCTAACTTTTCGTTCAATACATCGGGGTCGTCTCTAACTGGTTTTGGTTTCCAAATAAAATCTGATAGTTCTGCTTTTTCCTCTGAGTTAGAGTTATAGAGAATATAAGCAATCTGTGCCAGATAAAACTCTTCCCTGTCTTTTGTAAATAAGTTCTCACTGAAATATTCTTGCCATCTACGGATTTCCCAAGCAGGAAGATTTAGAACTGCTACAAGAGGTAAATGTAACTCTAAGGCAAGTCTACAGTGAAACTTTTCTAAATCGTTCACAAATCAGTAGCAACAACACCGCTTATACGATTAGCAGCTTCTACAATACGTGCTAAGAGTGTAGCGGGTTGCTTTTCAATATCTGCTAAATCTTTTTCTGAAAACAAATATTCGCCGTCTTTATCTACTAAAGATGCAATAATAAGTAATGCATATTGGTGATGAACAACAGGTTTTCCATGTTCCATCGTTGCATGTCTTTGCAACATTTCTAACTGTGTACCCGATAGTTCTTGAACGTAAATAGGTTCTTTTGACCATTCGGGAATACTGATTTCTTCCCGCTTTGGTACATAAGATGATAAATCTATTTTCATATTTCCTCCTCTAGCATGTGTATAGAGAGGGGGTCAAGCCCCCTCTCATTATTTTGATTAAGCAATCGTTATTGAACCGGATGCTTGCCATTTAACTTTGACTTGGATAGAATCTGGTTTTTCTGCTTTTGCTTCCTGAATCTTTACACTGGTTGGAAAAGCTAAAAAGCTCCAATCAGTTAATGAACCAGAAGTTGCGGTTGGATAGGAAACTGTATATGCAGTAACAGTTTCTGCTGCCATATCTGCATATAAACTTGCTACCAAACTACCAGAAGCGTTCAAGGTCAACTCGAACTCGCCTAGCTCTTTTAGTCCGGCGGGTATGTAAGTACGCCAACCACCACTTGAATGATTGGTTGTCTCAGCTTTTTCTGCTTTTATTTCAGGTACACCTGTTGAAATGATTTCTCCAACAGTGGTAGAACCCTTTTTTAACAAAGTGCCATAGCTTTTAACTGCCATAGTTATTACTCCTTATATATAAGATAAAAATCCCTGTGAGAAAAGAAAGTGGAGGTATTTTCATCAAAACCCTCGACTTTTGACTCTGTTGGGATTGATGTGAATAATGTGTTATAGAAAGCAAGGGTATTTTCTACTGTTTTTGCCATATTTTGTAGTGTAGTCTCATTGATAGCACAACATGTAACTTGTACCCTCTCTATTCGTAAACCAGAATCACCCGACATAGAGCCAACTATACGTTGCCCTATTGATTGATAGACAATAGCTGTTTTAACACTGTCTAACTTTTTATTTGCAAATACTTTTGAACCTGTGGTTTCTAGCACTGTTTGTAAGTCTGAAAATACTATCATATGACCTCCTCCATCCTAGCAGTTACAGCTTCACCTATAGCATCTGCTGCTTTATCTGCCATGTTGTCTATTGCAGGGCGTAAATAGGGTTGTGCACTTTGTCTGTCATTGCCATACTCTACATCACCCGCATATTCTGCCCCAACAACAATATTTACAACTTTATTTTCAGCCTCCACATTATGACTATCTCGTAGATTTCCTGTGTCTACTGGACAAGTATCTCTAGATTGTTCCATTATTAGTGTAGCACCGGGAATAAGACAATCAAAATAGTCTGTATTTTGTAATGCTGCTAGTTGTTGTTGTAAACGTTCACTAGACATAATCAGTATCCTCTACCGTCATATAGGGGTCATAAAAGATTATTGCTTTCGTTAACCCACTGATATCAGGTAGATATACACTTGCAGCATCTAGTGCCTGTCCATAAAGTATCTGTGCCCTATCAAAGGTATCTGCTGTACCTGTTACCAAACCCATCACTCTTGACCAAAGCATTGCCCGACTTACTGCCTTGCAAGCTGAATCAAGAGGGGATGGTTCGGCATCAATGGCAAGTGCTTCAAGAGTCCAATCTATAACAACGGCATAATCGTCATCTGTTAAAGAAAGTTCGGTCCCGAAAGAACCTGCTATATTTGTTATCCAAGTTGTTAAAGGTGTTGCCATAATGCCTCCTTTTTAATGGTAAAGAGGGCTTCTTGCTAGAGGACAAGAAACCCCCTCGATACCTAAGACTAAGTTATTGTTGGAACTGCGTAGGTTGCGTTTGCGTCGTAATATACAGCACCCATAACCCGATTAAAAACTGAAAATCCAAACTCAGCTTCCGCTACTTCTGCAAACATCGGATATTCACTGTAAGGTGCAGCGATGCGCCAACCCTGTAAAGAACTCTGTGGTCTTTGGCGGTATAGTAATGCTTTTTCAGGCATTTCTGTTGCTACACAAAGATGATAGTGTTCAATCATGAAGGGTTTAACAAATACAGGAATACCACCAGCCCAATAACCAATCTGGCGATTTTCTAAATCGTTGTTGTCTTTGGTCTTACCAGAGACAAGTTTGGTTAATAGGGTTTGTGTTGCTTCATCAGGAAGGCTAGTAAAGCCAGCATCAAAAGCAAGATAGTGCTCAACATCAGCTAATGCAATGAAGAGTTTTAGTCCTTTAGTGTTTCCGTGTTCTGTTACAGTGTCAACTAAAGCCTGTACAAACTCATGGGTTAGTGTGCCTTCACCGATGTAATGGTCATGAGATGCACCTGAAAAAGTTACACCAGCAGGTGAGTCAGGAAGGGTTGTGCTATCTGCATTTATAAAAGGATAAACGTTTGTTAAAGTTACATTATTGTATAACTTGTCAACAAAGTCTGCTCTTACGTTATTGAAGATAGATTTCTTGATTTGACGTTGGATTTCTAGCATATAGCCTTTACGTAAAGCAAGATACTGTTGTGCGATTTCAGCAGGAGTCTTTAACTCAAAAAACTTTTGGGTCCAACCAAGTTTCTGAGTAAATCTCTTCAAAGGTGCAGCAGCATTAATGCCAACTGTTTGTTTCTGTGGGAGGGCTTCTCCCAACTCATCAACTTCTGTCATAAGATGAGCAGAGTTTCCACCCCAAACTTCGATTTGATTCGTAGTGGGTTGGGCTAGGTCTGCAAGCATTTCATTAACATAGTTGTTTGTGTATGCAGTTTCTGCCTGAATAGTGTTATTGATTGTTTCAATACCAAAATCAGCAGCACTTGCATTTTTTACTTTTAATAAATCCGAAATACTGTATATTCCGTTTGTAGTTGCCATGTTTAAATCTCCTTATAAAAAATATTAGAGGGGTTATTAACCCCCGGTTGTGTAAAAGACTTAATAAGGTCCTCTTACAACTAGAATATCTGTAGCAGATACCGCTTTTGCTAATGGTTCATCATTTGTTGCGCCTTTAGCATCCCATAAAAGTCCTACCACTGAACCGGACCAGCAACGTGCACCAATAGTTAAACCACTATCGGCATAATGAATCCTGCTACCAAGTCCAAATAAAGTACAAGGTGCAGAAGCACTATATGATTGAACTGTAAAGCCAACAAAGTTGGGGTGTCCAGTGTCATCTACGAGTGCAGAACCAGACATATAAATACGTCCATCACTGTTGAGATAGCAAGGTGCACCTGCATCTAATGCAGCACCTGTAGTACCACTATAACGAATAGGGGCGTGTGTATCAGCTAAATAAATAGTTGAACCTCTTGATATTAAAGCCATGATATTTTCTCCTTAGTCCCTATCACGTACAACGGATAGGTAAACTTTGATTTATGATTCCTACACTATGCGGTCCACAGGAGCATGTTCGATTTCACCTTTACTATCAAGGTTATCTTTATGCCCAAATGAAGGTATGGGTGTAGGTTTAGGTTTTGCTTGTTGTTCTTTCTTTTGTTCAGATAGCCATGCAATCTGTTCTGCTATTGGCAGTTTAGATACAAGACTTCTAAACGATGTAGGGATTTCAGAAAGTTCTTGGTCCAGCTTTGATTGAAACTCCTTTTTTAGTAAGTCGTTTTCTGCAATCAAATCTGCTTTCTCTTGTTCCCATTGTGCTTGTAGTTGCTTCTGTGTTTCTTTCTCTCTAGCAACTCTTGCTTTTACTGCTGCATCTATCTTTACCTGAACATCATCAACTTTTACCGTAGTATTCACGTCTTTATCAGGTCCAGCATCAATGTTTTCATCTTTATTTATTTGGTCTGTCATTTTATTACTCCTTAGTTTATAGTGATTAGTTGCACTATCCAGCATTTGCTGTGGATAATAGCTTTTGAAAGTGTGAAAAAATGCACACTCTTTTTGTTTTTGGTCCAAAGTGTGAAATAAATCACACTCTTTTTTGTTTTATTGCAGAAGTTTGTAATATTTATCTTTCGGTCCAGCGGAGTCGTTCTGGTCCTGTATTTGAATAATATTTTTGTTGATTAAATCTGGTCCTTGTAATATTTTGCATTCGCAAAGTGCGCTCATAAATCTTAAAAACGCTTGAATAATCTCTTATAAACTTCTTTTATCAACTTCTTTTATCTCTTTCTTCCCCCGTTTTTCATTTTCTTATTACTTGAACTAGATATATTAGTTGACTATAAGCAAAAAGGGTTGGCAATCATCTCAATATGTTCAAACTCTTGTCTATTGAGATATATTGAGAAGAAAACAAACTACACTTTAGCCTGTTTTGCGCCAGCGTTTTTAAGCTGGCGAAGCAAACGGGCTGGACCAAACATGTTTTATACAAAATCTTGTAAATAGTATGCTGTTTTATGATAGATTCTGGTCCAGAGTGTGTGTTTTTGTGTTTTTTTAATGGAAAATGAGTAAAAAATATGTAATCTGGACCGTTTAGTTAAGACATATAAATAGTTAATATAACTTAACTATTTAATATTGTATTTATAAACTTTGCATAACCAGCCAAACTTTGTACGATTATTCTAAGGTTATCAAACGTATTTTCAGATGCCTCTAAAAGTCTGTCATAAGTTTCTTGCATCTCTTTCAGAGCAATCTCTTGTTTTTCGTCTGATAGTTCCCAAAATAGACTTGCATCTAAATATAACTCTTCCATCATTTGTTTATTTTGTTCGCTCATAATATTACTCCTCTAGCCGTGATTAAGATATGGATATTTAACTAAAATAGGTGCATATTTATACACATATTTATCTTTAGTTGATGTATCTTTTGTTGGCATTTCTATAATAGCCAAACAGTTTCTACACACATCCCATAAATCAGGTGGGACACAATCTTCAGTAGATACATAAATATCCCACACCAACCCACATTTAAAACAACGCATCCTAAAACTTACACCAATAACCCCACATCTAGGACTTTCAGGTATTTCTATGTTCATTGTGTGCCTCCTCTAGATAAATAGCTGCTGATGTTAAGAACTGTAAATCGTCTTTTATCATGCCAAGGCGATAGTTACATTTGGTACAAAGTAACCCTCTGATTTTCATTTCTTTTGATTTGTGGTCGTGGTCCACACAAAGGTTATGTTTAGTAGGAGGAGACTTGCATATTTTGCACACTCCCCCTTGATTTTTTAGCATTTGTTCGAAATCTTCTAAGGTAATACCATACTTTTTTTTAAGATAGTTGTTTCTCGTGTTGTTCACATTTCCACCCTCTAATCTCTGGCACAAGCTCTTGTTGATATGCGGTATATAGAGGATGGGGAAGTTGATAATATCCCAAGTTAGTTGTGTAATGTGCTGGATTTATAATAGATGATGCAGAGCAAAATCCCATAAATCTGTAAGTGGCGGGTTGGCACTCATACATTAGAGCAAAATAATCAGGCAAGTCATTATCAATCTTTGGACAATCTTTCACCCCTAACCAACCATCTTGCCTATTTGTTGTCTTTACTTCTATTTCCAGCCCATTTATGTGACAATCGAAAGTATTGTTTCTGTAGTTATCATACTCAAATGAAGGGAATATATTGAAAATCCTACAGAAAGCCAACTCGCCACTGAACCCCCGCAAAAGCACTTCCTCTAATGTTGAGTCACCGTAAGGAGTGTTGCATGCTCCTGTTTTTTCATTATGTTGTAGACGTTTCTTAGTTAAAGCCTTGATAAATGTTTGTTCATTTGGGGTAAGAGTAACTTCAGTCATGTTATTTACCCCTCTTGTCTATCATAATCGCTGTCACTATTGCATTGAAAAGGACAATGAGTAGTGCACAGATTGTATAAAATATGTTATGAAGTTGTAGGACCGCCTGTAGTAAAACCAAACTTATTGAAAATATTGAAACCATAAAAATAATAGATGTTGTATTCGATTGTGTTTTCATAATAATCCTCCCAAAAGGTGAGGCTTGGAGTAGTGGGAGGACTACTCCTCTGCCTCATGATTTACGAAATAAACCTCCCAAATATTCAGTTGTTTATAGTAGAGCAGGTAATAGATTTTTATCATTGTTGGATTCAACTACCACCCTCACTATTTTCCTGCCCTCTCTATCATTATATTAAAAATCAACATTCTAAATGCTAACCGTCTTTTTCCACCCTCTATATCATGTATAGCAAGAACACCTCTATTTCGTAACAGTGCCGAATGTTCCTCGCAGCGCATGTAAGTGCACATGCTGCTCGTCACATTCGCTGGATATTTTTTTTGTTATTTCTAAAAGCAAAGGAAAAAACCGCCGGAAGGCGCAGGATGTGAGGGGGTTGCTCTTTAACCCCCGCAACATCCTGTATAAGCCTTTTATAACTGTACTGGTCTATATAATGTTTTTATAAACTGTACTCTATATTCTATTCACTTCGTTATACTGTGTACCACACAGTATATTCTATTCACTTCGTTACTGTATTTTTCAATACAGTATTAAGGAGTATTGTTAAAGTCATTCCAGTCGCTTGTTTGTTGATTGGCATAACCACAGGCTTTTCTATCCCTTCCGGGTCTATGCTGAATAGCAATGGGCACTTTCGATTAGTGCCTGTCCCGCTCCTTCCGTTAACTTGTATGATTTCCGACTTACTCATATCAATCGGTAGGACTACGTTTTTGCTCGCCACGCTGATGTAGCAACTCTAACTATTGTTTTATTTGGTCTCAAATGTCGTTGGGGGTTTAAAGCATGAGAAACAGATATCTCTGTTCTATATATATATTATACCACA
>Ga0208980_10001051_pt1 | contig 16533 bp, 17 predicted proteins | sample WetSurMetagenome_3_FD_187993 | JGI IMG/M metagenome (GOLD analysis project Ga0208980, IMG submission 187993) | Wetland microbial communities from Twitchell Island in the Sacramento Delta, sample from surface sediment Aug2011 Site A1 Bulk (version 2) | ecosystem: Environmental > Aquatic > Marine... | reverse complement strand
TATGAGCTTCTCAGATTTTACCACAGATCATGGCAGGACCATTGCAAGACAACATTACTTAAATCTTATTGAGGTTTTCAGAACCAATGGTAAAACCAGCAAGGCGGAATATGAACTTTTAAAAAAGGAAGGCATGAAGTTCGGTCTGACCGATCATGAAATTGAAAGTTTAATCAACCAGGCATCTCAGGAACCCTATCACGCACCATATAGCCTGGAGGATAAGTTTGAGCAGCTTTACAATGTTGCCGAAATGGTGCTTGCTGATGAAAATGTCACTGACGATGAGATAAGACTCCTTCGGAGATTTGCTATTGAGGTGGGCTTCGACGACAGGGCAATAGATATACTCAGGGATGTTCTGATCGGAGGTGTCAGGAACCATGAAAGCGAGGAGGTACTCCTGAAAAAATTCAGGAAGGAGCTTTTTTCAAGCTGATATTTATAAAAAGCCAGTGGCAATGACAATTTTGTCAGATTTTGGTTATCAGTACATAATACATTATTAATCCCATACGCTGAAATCCGGCGTATTTTATTGATCACAGGGCATATGTTTTCTGAAGATACTCAGCCTTAATTCTCCATCGGATACATTAATTACTTCGCCATCGGACGACCTTATACAGCCTTTGAATATGCCAGTGACCACATCTTTCAATTAAAATGAATAAGGACTAATCGGTATTGGTTGTTTTGATTATATTATTTTCTGTTAGGCATATTTTTTGTAATTTTGATCATTAATTCATCTGTCATTATATCATAATATCATGAAAAACAGTTTGGTATCATTATTAATATTAGCGATGTGTTTGTTAGGTTCTCCTCTTTTTTCTCAGACAGGTAGTCAGACAGAGAAGGATACTACTTTATTAGGCTTGCCTGGAGATAACCTGGATCTTTATGCAGTATTGGATCTTTTTCAAAAGTCGAAGACTATTGAAGAATTTGAAAAGACATTGAATCTTGAAAAGACCGGAGTCAATAATCTTGATTTGGATCTCGATAATAAAGTTGACTTCATCAAGGTTGTTACAAAGCAGGATAAAGATGATTTTTCCTTTGTGCTTCAGGTTGCAGTCAATGAAAAAGAAACACAGGATGTAGCAGTAATTTTAGTATCAAAAGATGAAAATAAAAAAGTTACAATGCAAATTGTGGGAGATCCAGATCTGTACGGTAAAAATTTTATTGTTGAACCAACAACTTCCGTAACTCCGGCAGTTACTCCTAATCCAGGGTACACTGGTGCAGAGCCCGTTACTGTGGCCGTACCGGCAACTACTACAACTGTCGTTGTTGAAACAACACCAATCGTACAGTATGTATATTCACCTGCTTATGTGCCCTATTATCCCCCTTATTATTATGGGTATTATCCTCCCTATTTTGCAGCATTTACAGTAATGGCGGTCGGCATATATTGGGGGAACCATGCTTATTACCATCATGGCGGTTATGGTTATCATGGCAACACAACTATTATTCATAATGAAAATAATTTTAATAATTACAATAATTCCAGAAACAGGTCCAACACCGTTAACAATAATATGTCTAATGGAAATTACAGCCGGAATAATGCATCAACCCGTCAATCAGGAGCTTCTGCGTCGACCCGTCAGTCAGGTGGGGCTTCTGCGTCGACCCGCCAGTCAGGTGGGGCCTCTGCATCGACCCGCCAGTCAGGCGGAGCTTCAGCATCGACCCGCCAGTCTTCCGGAACTTCTGCATCGTCCCGGCCTTCAACATCCTCTTCAGCAAACAGAGCCACTTCATCTGCCTCCAGGTCAAATTATTCTTCATCTGCATCCAGATCGACGGGATCATCTCGTTCATATAGCGGTGGAGGTGGGGCTTCCAGAGGTGGCGGAGGTTTTAGTGGAGGCGGAGGCGGGGGTAGAAGACGATAATTACCTGTATAGTATTTAAAGATTAAACCAATAATAAGAGGATGTCGTAAAAGAAGAAATCCTTAAACCGCAAAGGTCACAAAGGACAGATTAATAATACTTTGACTCCTTGGGCTTTGCGCTAATTTAACGTACTTTGCGGTTAAATTTGATTTTTGAGAAAGCCCTCGTTTATATATTTTATAGTCTTTTTATTCAACCGGCATATCAGAAGCACTCATATCTCTTAAGCTGACATATTTCCCGTCTCTTTTTACAAAAAGTACCATATAATTTCCGGTATTAACGGGATTATTATTAGCGTCAACTACTTTGTAATAACCAATTTCAACCACTTGATTGGCGTCATTTGACACAAATACTTCTTTAGTTGTATAAGAAATTTTATTGTCTTTATTTAAGGAATCTATATTGGCCATTAAGTATTCAACAATTGCTGCTTTGCCAACATGTGGTGCGGCGTTTTGAGAAAAAGTTATTGCATCTTCAGCATAATAACCGATACTTTTCGCTTCTCCGGCATTGTACGTTGCAGCAAACTCATCTTCTTTGGCCTGAATTTCTTTTTTTATCTGTTCTACGTCAATCACAGCTGCTGAGGGTTCGCTTTTTTTTATATTACAGGCGATTATTAATGACATCGTATATACGAAGAGTATTCCGTTTATAACCTTGCTTTTCATAAACTTACAATTATTAATTTATTCATTTAAGATACTAATCCAAAAGGCTAAAATTAATATAAAAAAATAGAACATCAATTGGTTTTTTTTTGGAAGTGTAAGATAGTTAATAGAAATGTGGAATATATTATTGAAAATTCTTTTTTTCAGCTTCGATCCACCTGTTGCAATTGTGAAATGACCCGGGAATGTTGCAGGAAGCAGGTTTAACCAGAAGGTTTTTTTTATTTTATGTTTTTGTCCGGAACCTATTGTAAATCAGGCAAAAAGAAAAAGTACACCTGCAATCAGGTTTTGCATGTGGTTGATTTTGTTCCGACCCCATCCTTCTCTGTTCACTTCAAAACCCGTTATGATAACACCCTCCGGAAATTGCCTTACAATAAGCATGATAATTGTTACCCTGAATCAATATGGAAAGATGAGAAGCGGCAGCAAATGTTAAATTTATCTTAATTGTTAGCGAATACTGGGTTAAGTATTTTAATATGGATACTTTTGTCAACATTATTAAAGGATGGCATTATGATCTGGAACAAATTAAAGAAAGTGATTATCCCGTTGATTATTATAAAAATAATAATTCTGGTTTTTTTTATGTTCGGAGGTGATTTCATTAGTGTTTCAAGAGATATAAACTATAGCAGCAATTATCAGGAAGGATTTGACAACGATAGTATTGTTCAAAAAAGACAAAAGCTTATTAGAATTGTCCGAAATGAAGAAGAACGTGGTATTTCAATAAAATTGCGAGGAAAGAAAAATGCTAAACCTCTCAGAGAAAAGGAAGGGGAGGTATCCATTCCTATCGTTGATTAAAAGCACTTAAATATTAGGAATCTGTATCGAAACCAACCTGCATCTTTCAAACCCGACCTTCTTTGACCACATCAAAATCCGATCTTATAGACAGATAAGGTTGACTTCTTCCGGTAATTTGACTTTATCAAAATTAATGCCTCACCTGTTTAAACCAAAGTCAATTTTATTTTGCTATGACACAAATAAAGTTTTTTAAGGAAGCTTTGTTATCACTTTTTCTTGTAGTTCTCAATAAGGGAGATCTGCGGGTATCCAAGTTTTGCAAGGGCAGAGTAGTATTTATTGGCCTCTTCAGTTGATTTAAATCCTGTTACAAATACTTTGTAGTATTCCCATTCCTGAACAATCTCAACATTCAGATTGAGTTTAGCTGTGATCCTTTTCTGTGCATCCAATGCCTGCGATTTGTCATGAAATACATCAACCTGCAGTGCAATAGAGGGTTGAGACAAAACAGGTATCTCTTCTGGGACAACAGGTAAAGCAGCATTCTCACTTACCTGTTTTTTTGAAGTATCAGGTTGTGCAACAGCCTGTGGTTCAATTTCATCCTGTTTATTGACCGGCAATACCCAGAAGTTCTTCAATCCGAGAAAGGCAAGTGAGGGATAAAGGTTTTCCATCTCTTCCTGGCTTGAAAATCCTGTTATCTGCACTTTAAAAAATCCATCTTCAATGACTAAAATAACAGGTTTGTCAAGAAAATGTGTAAGTTTTTCTTTCAATACCAAAGAATTGGATTCCTTACGGAATGCACCAACCTGGATTATCAGATCCGGATCGATCGATTCTTGTTTCTGATTTAAGGGAAGATTCGACTGACCATAAGTAACAAAGCCAGGAAAGAGCAACATTGCAAGTAAAATCACGTAACGGGAATCCATGTCCGACCTGTTAAATGATAATTCTCAAATTCCTTAATTCAAAATTACATTAATTTTCAACAAATGTCTTTTCTATGTTGGAAGGATAGCGGAATACGGTTATAAATTTCCTGATTTATTACTTTAGTATCTTACTTTTGTTGAATTAATTGATTAACTTTTCTCAGCAAATTTATATGTAATCCTTTCCATATGAAATTTATCAATCACAAACACACTCTTCTTATTTATGCTCTGATTGTTGTACAAGTAAATTTCTTAACTTCCTGTAATACAGAATCATACAATTCAAAGAGTCAAGTTGAGAAAATTGGTTTTCTTGGATTTTATCTTAATATGGAATATTTAAAGGTAAAAAGTACAATGGATTCTTTGCTTAATATCAGTGAATTACATTATTTTGAAACTACAGATTTACTTGGGAACAAACAAAAAAACTTATACTGTGATTTTTCAGAAATAAGTCCTTTTCTATATGCAAAAGTTAATCTTAGAGGGACTTATATAGTTGATGAAAGGTTAACTAATATTCAATTAACTCTATGTACCAGGTCAAAAACAGAGGAAAAAGAGTTTTCATACAATTGTGACCTGAATGAACTTAAATTATTATTTGAATTATATAAAAAAAAATATGGAAAACCTACCTTACTTGGCGATGGAGAAAAATATGACTGGTTGGCAAAAAGAATATCAAATATTTATTTCAAAGGGCCAAAAGGAAGATGGGTAATGGATAAGATATATTTTTGGGAGAAAGGGAACTATATAATATATTTTGATTTTGGGTATCCGCGAAGTTTGACCAAATCAGATAATCCAGTTACAGAATCTGATATTCCTGAATTGCCGGATTCGACAAGCGCGCCTATAATATACTATGACTTTACACTTGATTATTTAGATAAGCTTCTTGAGGAAGCAAGCAGAATAAAAGAAGAATAATCCTGATATACTATTATCAAATTCTGCCAGACATTTTTACAGGACTCTCTTGCAATACATTAATTCATAGGATGATAGGCACATAAATCATCTATAATATGCATTGGTTTATTAACTTAACTGCCCAACGCTTTATTTATATAGTTTAGCACTATTTTCCGACAAATAACTTAACCTTTTCTAAATGTGTGAATTATGTAATAAATACAAAGAATTTTGTAATATTTTATAAAGAAATAGTGCAGACCTTTACTATTGGTTATATCATCCTTTATAGAAACCGAGTCAAAACGATATTTAATTAAATATCAGGATAATAAATGAAAACAGAATCAATTAAAAGGATCTTGAGAAAGATTAGATCAGATAAGATCCTGAATGAGATTGAATCAGGTAAGATAGTCTATTTTGAAAATCCCTGTGAAGAAATCGCATTTAAGTGCATTCACAGAGGAATCGGCAAACCTTCAAAATACTTTGCCAAACATTATGGTCGAAATGAATATGAGATTGATTTCGATACAAGTTACATTATCATGGCGGTAATGGAGGGTATGCCTATTAGTAAAGAAAGATATGACCACTATCATTTAATTGAAGGTGTCTTTTGGAACCGGGATATTAAAATTTCTGCACGGGCAAGGCAGTGGGCAATAACTGGATAGTGTATTGTTGATCAGATAAGTGCTAAAAGATTGTCTTTAATTCTTAAAAAGTCAGAGAATTTTCCTGTATCTGCAATATAACTAAACATTATTTCTTCCTGCCCCTTAATTAAAATAGTCAATTTCACCTCATTTATACTTGGTGGTTTAATATCAGTAGGTTCTATCTGATTATTAGCAGCATATATGTTTACAGAATTAACACTTTTTATAGGAAAACTATTATAATCTATTGATGCTTTATTGACAACAATTCTATGGATCATTTTAGAATCAAAAAACAAAATATCTAAAGTTCCTTTAACTTCGATTTTCTCACTTTCTACTTCACAGTAATAGTTAATAATAGAAACCTCTTTAAATGATGCTGCAATTTCCCTGTAAAACTTTTCAACATTAGGTAACAGGTGAATTACACTTAAATTTCTATTGAGTTTATCAAAAAATTCTTGTCCTTTCATATCGGCATTTTTTATGGTTATAGAATAGAAGATATATTCATTTTATCAAAATTAATCTTTATTTCCCCCAGATAAAAATTAAATTGTTTCCGGCCGCGGGAGTTTTTTCTGCTGGTATTTTTAAAGTTAATAGACGTATTAATCCTGGACATCTAGAGTAACAAAACACGCGTATAAAAACACTTAACGTACATAACAAAACAACAAGTTTTTAATCAGTATCTTTAGAGATCGATTTATTCAGGATAAAGGTGATTAGGGTCGCAGATTTTCTTCAGTTCAGTTTTGGTCTTGGATGGGCTATTTTTGCAGATTTATCCCTGAAGTCAAATTCAGATATTTTATGAACTGACTCGTTATGGCATTTTAAGCAGTCTGTTTCTGTCGGAAGAAAAGATTTAGTAATATATGGTCCTTTGTGGCAAGCTTCACAAGTCACTCCTTCATCTTTCTGATAAGTAACTTCAAAGAATGAGGAATCAAGGCCACCTCCTGTCACATGACATTTCAAACAGACCGTACTCTCCCGGGGATCCACTTTTACTTTGGCATTTTTTGCATAATGCTTAGCCTTTTCTGTAGTAAGGATTTTATAAGCTTGTGAATGGGGTCCATTTTTCAAGATGTCATACTGAAAACCCATTTCTTTTTTATTGTGACAGACTGAAGCACATTTTTCTATACCAACATAATGGTATTTTGGATTTTCCTGCACAAACCTGCTTTTAACGGTGGGCAATAACAGATCCGGTTTTTCAATAATAATATGATTTTGATTAGATTGGACAGAATCAATGATTATAAATAAACCAAGAACTAATGACAGGACTAAAAGCTCTATTTTTTGATTTGTTTTCATGCCTTAAGTCATTTAAATACAAACGTAATATTTTACGATGATCAATTTAATTATCAAAGTTCAGAGGTAACTACACCCAATCTTTGTTTAAATTTAAGCAGATTGTGATTAAATCCCTAAAAACATGGTAAGAAACTGGCAGGAAATGTCGTGCAGTCGTGCAGTTTGTTTTAGTTCCTGATTGTAAGAACCACACGGCTTGACCAGATTTGGGCGGTTAGATAGTCTTGCATCAGATTTAGCGTTTATTAATTATGTGGCTAAAAATAAAATTGACTTTGGCTTTTTGCCGGTGTATCTTTAGAATGATATAATTACTACTCCAATTTCAATTATTGTTGAATGATGTTATTATGAAAACCGAGATAAGTCAGCTAAAAAAAATAATTTTTCCACTAATATTATTTATATCATTGTGTTTTAATATATTGTACCTTTTTAATATAATTGATTTTAAAATAAATCTAATTCCTTCTAAGACTCAAGAATTACAAAATAAAACATTTAAGAAATTTATCGATTCTCCTATTATCCCATTCGATAGCATACTTAAAATTACACCCAACGATACACTGAAATAAAACACAACCACTAATTTTCTCCCAAATATTAATTACCGCTTCGATGTTTATCGGATGATGCTCTTGTATCGGGCGGGTTATTCCAAACTCATTTTTTCGGTCAAAAAAATCCGTCCTTCTATGACCACTTCAAAATCAGGTCTGATAATACTTAACATACAAACTTTTACAATAACTATTAGCCCTGAGTATGGGCGGCCAATTTGAGATTTTTACAATTGAAGAGGATTATTAGATTGGCCATTTATTAGATGGAACTGATGCAGAATTAGAAAAATTGAGGAGAATAGAGGACCATACTAATAGGAATATTCTGAACTTTACGATTAATTGTTCGTTACCTATCAATAGGAAAAGTTTAAATTTGTAATAATGAAAGACCAATCCCTCGAAATTAAAACAGCCATTCAGATACTAAAACCTGTTAATGAAGTATTTGAAGCGATAGTTGACCCAATTAAAATGTCAAATTATTTCATATCAAAAAGCAGTGGAAAGATGGAAACTGGCAAACAAATTATGTGGCAATTCCCTGAATTTGATATGGAATTTCCTATCAGAGTAAGTAAAATAATAAGGGATGAATACATTTCATATTATTGGGATGTGGAAGGCACTGAACTTCTGGTAGAAATGACGCTTACTCCAAGGGGAGAAGGCTCAACCCTCGTGACTATATCAGAGAAAAGCAGAGTAAATGATGAAGCTGGGATTAAATGGCTTAAAGGAAATACGGCTGGTTGGGCAAACTTCCTTGCCTGTCTCAAAGCATATCTTGAATATGGGATTAATCTGAGAAAGGGAGCTTTTGATTTTATGTCAGACAAAGTTTGAATGAAAAATCCGTCCTTCCTTGAATACTTCAAAAGACGGTCTGAAAACACTTAACATACATTTGGAAACCACATCAAACAATTTCAAATGTAGCCTTTAGGGATTATGTGGTGAAAAATAAAATTGACTTTTGATTTATATGGGTGTAACTTTAACTGATTATGAATTAATAACTAAAATCTTTTTTTATGAAAAGGGCTATTTTTTTAAGCTTGATTATCGCTTTGATAATCGGAGGTTGTACACAAAAAGCAAAAATTTCTGAAAATGCTACCGAAATTGAAAATACATTAGTAAGTGTAAGTTTTTGGAAAGATACGTTAGGTCTTGCACCATCAGAATGTTTAGCATCAATAGAGAAAATAAATAAGGCTATTGATTCTATAGGATATCCTGATGCTGGATATAAATTATGGCTTATCCAGGGTGATGCAAATAAGGATAATAGATTTATGATGGAAGGATACTGGCCAAATCAGGCTATTTATGATACGATTCATAGTAATGTTTTGTATAAAAATGCATCCAAAGATGTATTACTTAGTAAGTTAAAAATGGTAGAATACTTTCGTTTTACTATTGTTAAATGATAATAGATACTCTTTAGCCTCTTGATAAAAAAACACTTTATTTTATTTGTAACAAATAAATAATCTTGCTAAACTGAATTAAGATTTTCCGAAATTTACTCAAGCGGCATTTCCCTTTTATAATGCGTTGATATATTAATAATTTGCCATCATTTTGCTACATCGGCCTATTATAGATGATGCTTTTATTGGTGGAGGAATATGACCAACTCATTTTTTCGGTCAAAAAAATTCGTCACTCTTTGACCACTTCAAAAGAAGATCTGAAAAGACTTAACATATCAAAAAACCAAATTAAACAATCTCAGATATAGCATTTAAATATTAAGTGGCGAAAATATATTTGATTTTGACTTATTTCCATTGTAACTTCGATTTTAAATATTGTTTAGCGTAAAATCCACGAATGTATTTAATAAGCTGAGGGCTAAAACATTATAAATAGAAGGAGGTGAAAATCATGGAAGGACTTAATAAATTCAAAGTCGCTGGAAAGCAGACCATTGCTTATACCAGGCAGGAAAGGATCAATATTAGTGACATCGAGGGCCATATACTTTCCATAATTGAAGCTGAAGGAGTTAATGTTAGTACGGGTGAGACTGATTATATGAATGGAGCTCAGGTAATTAACATTGTTACTTCTGATCTTGTTAATTTTAACGGACCTATTCAGGGCTACTCAATAACTAAGAAAAAGGACGATAGTGCTTTTGGAAAATTTGAAGGCAAAATTACTACCACGCTTTCTGCAGATGGGACACCTGTCGCAGTTATTGAAGAAGTCAATTTAACCTGGGTGCACGGTACAGGCAAGTTCAAAAACATCCAGGGGGCTGCTACCGCAAAGGGTAGATATATTTCTAAAAACATCTATCTTGTCGAGTGGGCGGGGGAATATTGGATTGAAAAAAAGTAATTCAACCTTTTTGTTTCCTTTGTCTGATAGACTTTTACCAGCCCTTAGCTTTTTAACACATTTTTTATTAACAGTTTCCCTCATTGGATCTCAGCGCGTTTCTTAAAAGCTGTAATCGGCAACATACGGCCATATTTGTTCCACAGGTATCCAATTGTTTTTCTTACCTCAGGACTAAGGTCCCTGGTGTTTAAACACCAAGATTTCTAAAGAAATGACTAAGATTTATTTGACTTCGCCTGTTTATTGGTTTAAATTGCCTTTATATACTTGACTTACATATATCTTAGTTTAATCAATTAGCCACAAATAAAGCCTCATGAAAAAACCACTAAGGATTTTATCATTTACGTTTATAAGTCTCATGCTGTTATCTGCTTATTGCATTGCCCAACAAAAGGATACAATTAAAATACAGGAAGGTTTTGCAGGCATGGTCGGGTACGGCTCGCTAATGTCATTAAAAAGTTTGGAATCAACCCTGGGACACCAATATAACAACTCTTCATACTTAATTCATTTAAATGGATTTATTAGAGCATGGACAAGTTATCGTCCACTCAATGATCCTATGCCAAATAACCCAAAAGCTCCTCAATTTTATGGTTTTATCTTACAAAATAATGATAGCATTCCCTTTGATGGAATTGTACAATTAAACGTTGAATCCCAAGAGGGTAGTAAGATAAACTGTATTTTATATTTATTGTCAAAAGAAGATCTCATCAAATTCGATAAAAGAGAAATCGGATATGAGAGGATTGATGTTACTGACAAAGTTGAGGAATATAATATTTTTGGTGGCAAAGTTTTTGTTTATCAACAGGCACTAGATTATTATGATAAAACCACACTGAATCTGGCCAAGTTTATACTTATTGAAGATTATGTAAATATGATTACTTCAGCTTGTGATGAATTTGGAGAAAACTTTAGAATTGAATTTGAAAAATCTACTCTACAGCCTTCTTCTCAAGTTGTACCAGCACAGAGAATAGCATGGAAAATTGTTAAATAACCAGGCAGTTTAAGAATCTTGTTCCGATAAATTATTTTTATTGATTTTGCTCAAAATCAGTCCTTCTCTGACCTCTTCAAAAGAAGGTCTGGGAACACTAAACATTTCAGAAGACCACTTCAAATATTCTCAGAAGTATCAATTAGTAATTATCTAAAGGTTTCATTTTAATTCTTGACAATTGTACTCAACTTCCTTAACAATAAACTGTGCATAGGTGAAAGTCCCATCAGGTCGCTCATAATCAGCTGATGCCTCCGAGCAAAGTTTAAAACCATTGAATTGTTTATACCCCTTTACTGGGGTTAACCAAGGATAATTGTTGTATTTTTTCCCATCGGTTTCAAATCTGTCATTGCTGATAAAATTTATCAGTTCCCCTTTTTCATTGAAAACCAATTTGGCACTGATAGTTATTTTGCCATTGGTGTATTTCGCCAGGACAGAAAGTGGGTCTCTCTCTTCCCATTGAATATTTTTGCTGATAAGGGTAGCTGGGGCAAGAAGGCACATATCATTAAAGAAAGTTACGGTTTCGCCTTGATCCAATTTCTCTCCTTTTGCGTCTATAATCTTGAAGAGTCCTAGTAATTTAACTATAAAACTTGCCTTTTTGTTTTTGTATATGTGTAATCCTATAGCTGAGATACCTGCTTTCTTTGCTTTAATATAAAACACTCGGACAGGATTATAGAAAAAATTATATTGTACTGATGTTAGTTTCATCCAGGATCCTCCAGGATTCGATCGCATTCTACCGCCGAGGACAACACGCATATTATGTAATTTCTCCTTCCCGACGACTCCCACATAGCGGAGGTATTCTTGAACAATCATGGGCAGATGCACTAAATCGGTTTCTGTAATAATATCTGGAGCAGTATTTTTTGTTTGTTCCAAACCTGTCAAAACTGCTTTATTAAATTCTTTCCTCATATTCTGTAATTGTTTAACCTAAGAATTCAATTTGCCAAAACAAAGAATAACTTTCCTTGTTTTCATATGATGTTGTTAAGTAATTGCTTCTTAAATATAATACTTGTTTTTAAGACCTCCTGCAATAGATCTTCTTTTGAAATCCTTTTTTTCCTTAACCTCTCAACAAGATGTCCCAGAACTCACCAGAATATAACCAGAATTGAAATTTGTAATTTGGTTGTTATCTACAGTTTCAAATAACATATAACCTAAAAAAGAAATACTCTTGTGAATCATATTCAGGGAACAATGGAATTGAGGTTTTTGACTCCTGCTTTTATTTTAAATGAACTCTTGAATTAATTTCCTATAACCTTACCCGATGTTCAAAATCCGTCCTTTTATTATCTGACCACTTCAAAAGAAGGTCTGATAATACGAAACATACAATTGGAAACAACAAGTTTAACACTGGATGTTGGTGGTCAATCTGATAGAACAAATGTTGCCAATGAGTCCGCTTTACACTAATTCCCTGATTGGTCAAATATGTTTACCTTTAGTTGACATATAAAGGAATTTCGTCATTATAAATCGATAATAACTCAATGAAAAAATAAATCTGAAATGATAGAAGGATGAAAGCCATTGTATGTACAAAATACGGACCACCAGAAGTTCTTCAGCTCAAAGAAGTTGAAAAACCAATTCCTAAAGACAATGAAGTGCTGATAAAAATATATGCAGCGTCAGCTACAGTATCGGACTGTATCATTAGAAGTGGCAAAGTAAATATTTTACTTTGGCTCCCCATGCGGATATTCGTTGGTTTTAGGAGACCAAGAAAACCAATATTGGGGTTAGAGTTAGCTGGAGAAATTGAAGAGATAGGTAAGGATGTAAAACGGTTTAAGAAAGGTAACCAGGTTTATGCATTTACAGGGAAGCGTTTTGGTGCTTATGCTGAGTATACTTGTCTGCCTGAAGACGGATTGTGTATGCCCACAGACTGTATTATGGAACTAAAACCCTCTAATGTAACCTATGAAGAAGCTGCTTCTGCTCCTAGCAGGGGAACTTTAGCTTTGTATTTTCTTAAAAATGGGAATATCCAAAACGGACAAAAAGTTCTTATCTATGGTGCTTCTGGAGGAGTTGGTACTTTTGCGGTACAGATTGCCAAACACTTTGGAGCAAAAGTTACTGGGGTTTGCAGTACTACAAATTTAGAGTTAGTGAAATCTCTGGGAGCCGATGATGTAATTGATTACACAATTGAGGATTTAACGAAAAAAGGAGAGCTTTATGATTTTGTCTTCGATGCTGTAGGGAAAAGAAAAAGTTCAAAATTAAAATTACTGTTCAAGAAAGCAATTACCCCTAACGGGAAATACATCTCAGTCGATGATGGAACCCCAAAGATAGATATCGAATATTTATTACTACTCAAAGAGCTTATTGAGGCAGGGGAAATAAAACCTGTTATTGATAGATGTTACACATTGGAGCAGATTGTAGAGGCTCACAGATATGTGGACAAAGGTCACAAAAAGGGCAATGTAGTTATAACAGTAAGGTGAATGAACCACAATTGACTCTGGGACAACTTTGTAGTCGATATGAAACATAATTTGAGTAACTTTATATCTGTTAATGAAATTTTAGGTACCCTGACTATTCCATAACTCAAGACAATACCTATAGGATTATAATCGATCACAACTTAAGCCCACATAACAACTATGAATATAAAATTGATTTTAATTATTGCCTTTTCAATGCTATATGGATTCTTTGAGATCTTCATGAGCAGGAGATTAAAAAGTAAAAAAAATGTATCTAAATCGGGTGACAAAGGGAGTATTTGGTTGCTTATAATCACGATCTCAATAGGCTATTGGCTTTCTTTTATTATGGCTGCAACCAAAATAGGGAGGATTTATCATTGGAATACCTTTTTTGTAATTGGCTCAATCTTGGTAATTATTGGATTAATAATCAGAGTGACCTCAATATTAATTCTTAAACAACAATTCACCTATACAGTGACAAAGATTGAGGATCATGAGTTAATTGAGTCGGGATTATATAGAATCATAAGACATCCTGGTTATCTGGGACAGTTGATTATATTTCTTGGGATTTCTACCTCTTTATCCAATTGGTTATCTATTTTATTAATGATTGTTCCGATTTTGTTGGGATATCTGAATCGTATAATTGTTGAAGAAAAATTTATGATCGAACAGATGGGACAAAAATATATTGACTATCAAAAGCGGACAAAGAGATTGATTCCAATGATTTATTAAAAATACGCTAAACCTGAAACTAAGTGAAAAATCCGTCCTTCTTTGACCACTTCAAAAGAAGGTCTGAAAACAACTAATATACATTTGGGAACAACAAGTATTTATACTTCAAAGTTCTCCCACTCATATTTTACATGTTCCATTAATTTTTTGAATTTCTGCTCACCGCGGATGTTTTCCAAAAGAGGATCACTTTCTGAAAGAAAAGGGTAATTTATAAAAGGCAATGTACAATGCACTCCTTTTTCAATCCAATCTACTGATTCTTCTTTAAAGCCCATCAATGCATAAGACTCTGCTGTCCAAATGGCAAACCATGCATCGTCCTTCATAGTGGTAACGAAATCTTCTGTAACAATCTCTAAAGCTTTTGATTTTTCTCCCTGAATGGCATACAAAAGAAATAAAGCCATTTGAGCCCAATGTGAACCAGGAGCCTCAAGGCTAACACTATATAATAATTTACGAGATTCTTTTAATTCATTATTATATGCAAGTGCCTTCGCTATCCAGAACTTCAGGACTGGAAGAGGTTCAAGTTCATATCCTTTCCGTAAATAACCAACGGCTTGATTAAATTGTCCATCAAATATTTCCGCCTCTCCTGATATTAAGTAGCTCGATGGATTCATCGGATCGGTTTTTAATATCTTTTGAATAATTGGTCTTGCAGAATCCCCTTTCCCCGATGTAATATAAATCACAGTAAGAAAAAATGCAGAATTATGATGATTTGGATCAATGGAAAGACCCTGCATGAGATCTTTCATACTTTCCTTAATATGACCTCTCCACATTTTTAGATGTCCCATAAGATAATGGCCATTAGCAGAGTTTGGATTTAGAGAAAAAACCTTTTCGGCACATTCCTGGGCTTTCTTGAAGTTGATTTCTCCCCTGTCAACTCCCCTTTCTATATAAAGCATGTAAACTTGACCCATATCTGCATACAAAATTTCATTCTCGCCAATAATTTCCAAACCTTGATTTATATATTGAAGTGCTCGTTTAAATCCCTCGTCTGTTGATGCCAATAAAGCATTTTGAGCTTTAATATGCAGATCATATACCTGGAAGTTATCAATTGGTCTTGCAAGAATCTTCTGTTTTTCTTCGGGTACCAGTTTTATCTTCAGAGCTTCAGCGATAGATTGGGATACTTTCTCCTGAATATCAAACACATCATCCAAAGTACCACTATACTTATCGGCCCAGGTGTGAGCGTCAGTCAATGCATCAATTAACTGGGCTGTAATCCGAATGTTATTTCCTGACTTTCTAACACTTCCCTCCAGAACATACCTTACATTCACCTCGCTGGCAATCTCTATTGTTTTTTTCTTTTGGCCTTTGAAAGTCATTGCAGAGTTACGGGAAATAACGAGTAATCCTTCAATATATGAAAGATCCGTAATAATTTCTTCTGTCAATCCATCACTGAAATATTCCTGTTCAGGATCAGAGCTCATGTTCTCAAAGGGAAGAACAATTATTGATTTTTCTGTTGTGGAAATTGTCAGGTTTTTACTTCCACTCTTTTCTTCCTCTGACTTTGATTTACCAACAATCTCAAAATGCTTATACTTTAAATACCACTTGATGATAATATAAAGATTAATAAGAACTGGTTTTATCTGTTCAGTATCAAAATCTTTAGGATGGGCTCCAAAGGTAGACAGCTCGTTCAATCCATGCATTGAAGTAATAATGTTTGGAGGAACTTTTTCTTCCTTATGCAGTTTGTCAATTATCCCTTTCAGAGGTTCGGTTTTTCTGGGTCTTTTTAATTCACACTCACACAGGTCAGTAATAATAACTTCCAGACATCTACGTGAATAGAGCATGACAACATTATCATCCTCACTTTTAATTAGATGTCCTAATTCCTTCTCAATTTCAGGGAACTGACCTTTGAGTGATTCATAAAGTTTCTCAAGCTCTTTTATTTCAGAGGTCCAGATTGCCATTGGGCGGAGATATTCATTAGGATAAAGTTAGGAAAGAGAAAGATAATTGTCAAATAATAGTCCAAACGCTAATATCTTCAAACCTCTTATCACCTGAAATTAGATTTGAAATTATGTGATTTTCTTCAAAATCCGTCCTTCTTTGACCACTTCAAAAGA